>FRDC01004857.1_pt1 | contig 17280 bp, 13 predicted proteins | sample 1106171 | NCBI WGS metagenome assembly FRDC01 (sample SAMEA3930566, study PRJEB13176) | freshwater metagenome | biome: Drinking water system; feature: drinking water; material: water | place: Singapore | collected 2014-12-20 | reverse complement strand
CGAAAATTCGTGATACTTTGATGTTGCGTGCAATGACCGTCCGGTCATTGCACGACAAGCGGCGTTGGACCTAGCGTCCAAGCCTTCCTAGAATACGCCTCCCTGCGAGATCACCATGTCCCTCTCGTTTCGCTCTTATCGTGGTTTCCCCTTGTGTAATGCGCTGTGACGAACAACTCTGGTACATGCGTCAAACGACCGCTTTCGACCGAGGCTGTGTGATAACTCTTACGCAGGTCTATTTTGTATGATTTCAGGGGTCCTCAGACCATTACCCGACTCGAAATAAACGAATACAGGTCATTCTGAGAGGTCGATTTTCTTTGACGCCAATTCCTTTCGCGTTTTCACACAGCCTCGACCCAAACCAGACGTCCACGACCGACCGCTATCGGGTGATCCACTCGAATGACGGCACCATCGGGATCCCAAGGGTGTAAAATTCCCGACAATCCCGAATACACTCCCGTCAAAATCCCCATCTAATCCAGCGAGAGGTCCCCGTCTGGGAGGACGGGGGTGAGAGCAGGGTCCAGCGTCATACGCTGGACAAGCGCAGCTTGAATTCTGAGAGTGCCCCGCCCGGAAGGGCGGGGGAATCTACAATGCCAGCCTAACGTTGGTCGACTTCTCAAGGAATGTGACTTATGCTGATCCTGGCCCAAAAACAAATAGTTTTGAGTAGGAGATGAACGCAAACGGCCTTTGTCCATGTATGTAGACAGCGCGACCTCGCAGGTCTCCTAGCCTACTGTCGCCACTGCGTCACCAACGCAGTAGCCGAGGGCATGAACAGCAAGATCCAGCTCATCAAGGCCAACGCCGGGGGCTTCCGCAACTTCGCCAACGACCCCATTGCCATTCTTTTCGATTGTGGCAGCCTCAGCCTCTACCCACACAATTCCCAGTAGAACCTTGTCAAGCGGCCCGATTTGGTACATCTTAGGAAGGATGAAACCGGTCACCTCGCTTCTCGCCCTCGCCGCTGCCGTCGCGTTGTTTGTGTTTTCTGCTGTGGCTACGATGTCGGACGCGCAAGGAGCGTTTGTGTTCGTCGTCACGCTGCCCGCGATGATCGCGTGCCTGAGCTTCGCTGCCTGGCTCAGCCGGGGTACCCGCGCGCTCTTCCGCGCCACAGTCGTCGTCAGTTCCCTGCTGGCGCTCTTCTTCGTGTCCGCCTTCGTGCCAGGGCTCCACTTCTACAGCGACGCACTGATGCAAGCCGTGGAGGCAGGGTATAAGGCTGCGTACGGCGTGACGCCATACGCAGCGCACCACCAGCGGGTCCCGCCGACCGATATCGCAAACATGATCCGCAACGCGCTCGAAGAGGAGCAAGGAAAAGCGCTCAACCTGCGTGGCTTACCTCTATCGGCGCCGTGGGTCAAGCTGTGCCTCGTGCCGATCTCGGCCCCGGGGGACTACGCGAACACGACGGTTGTGCAGCTCGTGCAGGACGGCCGCGTGCTTTACCAGGCCTACCTATCGAAAACAGAGATAGACTTCGAGCCCACCGCCCTCGGCCGCTGCGTGGCAAAGGATCGCGCCGTGTTCCAGCGGCGCGGCGCCACGTTTGGCTTCGCGGAGCCCTGAGCGCTATTTTATCACGCCCTAGTCGAGCAGCACTTCTGATTCCTATTCCTGGCTCGCGGCTGAGGGCCGCTTTATGGCGGGGCGATCTCGGCGGCGAACTTCCGCTCGTGGCCGGATAGCGACTTTCCAGCCCGACAATGTAAGAACTGCTGCTGATTAGTGATCAATGGTCGCTTGCGACCCAAACCGCTCGATAACCGAATTGAAAACAGCCAATTGCACCACCGTTGATGATGGGATATTGTTCACGATCATTGAAGGTGTGTTACGCGGATAGAAAATGGCAGATCCGGTTCTTATGTGGATCCGCCTAAACATTTTGGGCAGCACTAGACATGCACTCAGAAGAAATCGGCGCAAGCTACGACAAGATTGCGACTTGGTGGAACGCCAGCCGAAAGGACTCGGTGCAAGGCGTGAATTTCGTTAATCGTGCAATTGCACTCTGTAAAGTCCGTGGCACCGTTCTCGACATAGGATGCGGAACAGGCAGTAAAATCCTTGAGAAGCTCTTGGCCGAAGGATTCAACGCGACAGGAATCGATATCTCAAACGAAATGCTTAAGATTGCAAAAGAAAGATATCCTGCGGTGGAATTCGTCCATGCCGACATTGGAGAATGGATACCGTCGAATAAATTCCAGATCGTAGTCGCGTGGGATAGTATTTTTCACCTGCGCCACGAAAATCACAGATCTGTCCTCGAGAAAATGTGCGCCATCCTTAACGATGGCGGTGTAATGTTGTTCACGGCCGGAGGAATAGACGGAGAAATCGAAGGCTCAATGTTTGGCGAAAGATTCACCTACTCCTCGCTCGCCGATACAAGCCTCCTCGATATCATTAAGAAATGTGGTTGTGTCCCAATACTAATGGAGCGCGATCAGTATCCGCTGCATCATCTCGTCGTCATCGCGATAAAGGCTCAGCAACGTGCTGCCTAATCAGCCAGTCGACCGGACGCCTCCGCACTGCGCGCTCCGGCACCGCTCACCGGCGCGTTAATGCGACAGGGCTGAGGACCGCTTTATGGCGGTACGATCTTGGCGCCGAGCTTCCGCACCTGGCCGATGGCAGTCCTCGACCCAAAGCCGAAGTCCACGACCGACGGCTATCAGGTGGCTTGACAGAATATATTTGTATATGCAATATAATGACATGGGGAATATGGAAACCAATAAACGGAAGAATCATGGTACCGGTCTCATTGACCAGATCGCGTGTGAGTGCCTCCTGTCGCGCGCCCGCCAACTTGATCGTGTGCTCACGGGCATCTACGATGCTGAACTCCGTCCATTTGGCCTGAAAGCAAGCCAGTTAAATCTTCTGGTTCTTGTGGCAAAGGCTGGCCCCATTCGGCGTATCGAGATTGGGAAGCGGCTGCACCTCGACCCATCCACGCTGACCAGGAATCTGAAGATCATGCTGACCAATGGTTGGATCCAAGAGATTGAGGATGGGGAAGACGGTCGGGGCCTCCCCGTACAAATTACAGTCCAAGGTCGCGACCTGCTCAATCAAATCGGCCCGTCTTGGCGAAAGGCCCAAACTCGCACGGAAAAGTTTCTTGGAAAGGATGGTGCGACACTCTTGCGAGAGCTTGCTGCGAATAGCATGGCGGTGCCGTCAGCCTAGAGCTTTTTTTTGATCATATAGTTGCATATACAAATACAAATGTTCGCATGCGACCCGTATCGTCCCTTAATCAGTTCCCACAAGGAGAACAACATCATGAAACCCATTCGACTCAGCCATACATATTTCACCACATGCTTCGCTGGTGTCTTCCTTCTGGCATTGATGACAACTCTGGGATGCACCCCTCAAGACGAGCAGCCTCGGCCGATTGCCCGCTCCGTGAAGGTTGCGAGAATCGTGGATCACACTGAGAGGGTGATGAGTTTCGCTGGGGACGTGCGAGCACGCTACGAGACGATATTGTCCTTCCGCGTGTCCGGTAAGTTATTGGCGCGACACGTCGACGTAGGTGACCGGGTACGCAAGGGGCAGGTATTGGCACGGCTGGATCAAAACGATTCCCGCCTCGCCGTGCAAGACCTTCAAGCTCAGCTGGCATCAGCGGTCGCTAATAGAGACTTTCTACAAGACGATGTCGCGAGATACCATGAGCTATTGACGCAAAATGTCGTCAGCCCACCTGAATTCGACCGTCACCAAACCGCCTACACCACGGCGCGAGAACGGGCGGCGGCGCTCGAAGCCCAACTGGGCCACGCGATCAATCAGCTGGCCTACGCCGAATTGTCGGCTGACCGGGACGGGGTGGTGACGGCACTGGAAGTCGAGAGAGGGCAGGTCGTCAGCGCCGGACAGGCCGTCATCAAGCTGGCTCAACTCGACGAAAAGGAGATCCATTTCGATGTCCCCGAGCATCGCCTGGCAGAACTCACACGCCGGCCGGCAGTCACCATCACCCTATGGGCCGATCACGAAAGGCGTTTGAAGGGCCAAATCCGCGAGATTGCATCGGCTGCTGACCCAGCCAGCCGCACTTATCGTGTCAAAGCGACACTGCTTGAGCACCAGGAAGCCGCGCAATTGGGTATGACGGCGACAGTCTGGGTTCCTTCGAACATGCCCTCTCGAATGACTGTTCCGCTCTCCTCCGTGTTTACCCCGCAGAATAAGCCGGGACAACCCCATGTGTGGCTGGTGGATGAGCAAACGGGCACAGTCAGATCCGTGCCGGTTCAGATCGGAGAACCCCTAGATGGGGAACACATTGCCGTAACGGGACTTGCATCCGGGCAGTTGCTGGTCAGCGCCGGCGTCCAGCGCCTTGCGGAAGGCCAGGCCGTTCGATGGCCGGACGCGATCGCATTGGCGATGAATAGAGCGAACGCTGAACATGGAGGGCGTCAGCCATGAAAGACTTCAATCTGAGCGAATGGGTGCTCACACACCGCGCTGTCACGGGTTTCTTGATGGTGCTGGTGCTGCTAGGTGGGGTTTTCTCCTATTTTCAGCTGCGACAGCGGGAAGACCCAGAGTTCACGTTTCGGGTGATGGTCGTCAAAACCATGTATCCTGGCGCCACCGCGCTTGAAGTCGAACAGCAGGTGACCGACCGACTGGAAAAGAAAATTCAGGAACTGCCGAACCTGGACTTCTTGCGCAGCTACTCGAAACCTGGCGAATCGGTCATTTTTGTCACGCCCCGTGAGGATACGCCGCCCAAAGATATTCCCGATCTCTGGTATCAAGTGCGCAAGAAGGTGGGCGACATACGCATGACACTGCCGCCCGGCGTTGTCGGGCCCTTTTTCAATGACGAATTCGGCGATACCTATAGCTTCCTGTATGCCTTTTCTGGCGAAGGCTACAACTATGCCGAGCTGAAACAGTCGGCCGATTCGGCTCGTCAGCAAATCCTCCGTGTGAAGAACGTCGAAAAAGTCGATCTCATTGGCGTCCAGGAGGAAAAGATTTTTGTCGAGTTTTCCGACAAGAAGCTGGCCGAACTAGGGCTGGATGCCTCCGCGGTTACCGACGCATTACAGGCCCAGAACAGCATGGTACCGGCCGGAGCCGTGATTGCCTCACAGCACAATCTCCCCATACGACTCACCGGCTCCTTCGACTCGGTGGACAGCATGGTGAACCTTGCCGTGCGGGTCGAGGGCCGAACCATGCGCGTCGGCGATTTCGCCAAGGTCACGCGAGGCTACATTGACCCGTCAGAATTCAAAATGCGCTTCAACGGCAAAGAAGTGATCGGCCTCGGCGTCACGATGAACAAGAACGGCGACGTGCTGGAATTAGGAAAGACGCTGGAAAGAACCATGAGCCGAGTCGAGGGAGAGCTGCCGATCGGCATTGAGGTCGACCGGGTCGCTGATCAATCGCGGGTGGTCAATACCGCGATCGGCGAATTCACGCGCACCTTTTTCGAGGCCTTGGCAGCGGTGCTCGTCGTCAGCTTTCTGAGCCTGGGATTTCGCACCGGCTCTGTAGTCGCGCTCACGGTGCCCCTGGTTCTAGCCGGCACAGTGTTGTGCATGCTGCTGTTTGGTATGGACATGCATCGTATCTCTTTGGGCGCGTTGATTCTTGCCCTTGGCCTTCTGGTAGATGACGCGATGATCGCCATCGAGATGATGGCACGCAAACTCGAAGAGGGCTGGGATCGGATGCGCGCCGCGACCCATGCCTACCGCGCGACGGCCTTTCCCATGCTGACCGGAACCTTGATCACCATTGCCGGCTTTCTACCGGTTGGCCTGGCGAAGTCGCAAGCCGGTGAATACACGGTGGCGATTTTCCAGGTGGTGGGCATTTCGCTGTTGCTCTCGTGGATTGGCGCGGTCGTCTTCACGCCCTACTTGGGTTTTTTGATGCTCAAGGTCCGGGCGAACAGCGGTACGCTCGGCCACGACTTGTTCGAGACGCCATTCTACAACCGTCTGCGACGTTGGGTGGATGCGTGTGTTGCGCATCGCAAGACAGTTATCATTGGGACGGTGGCGTTATTCGGCGTGGGTGTCGCGACGCTGGCCCAAGTCCCCGAACAGTTTTTCCCGCTCTCCAATCGCCCGGAAGTCATCATCGATCTCTGGTTGCCCGAGGGCAGTTCCTTCACGCAAACCGAAGCCGCCGCCAAACGCATGGAGACGCTGCTCGCGAAGAACGAGGGCGTCGTAAATTATGTGGCCTATCTGGGTGGCGGTAGTCCGCGGTTTTTTCTGCTCTTCGTCCAGCAATTGGCAAATACCAATTTGGCCGAATTTGTGGTGATGACCAAGAACAACGAAGCCCGCGAGCAGGTCATGCAACGCATCAGAGACGCTTTTGCCACGGATTTCCCGGAGGTGCGGGGACGTGTCATGCGCCTCAATGTCGGCCCACCCATGGATTATCCGGTGGTGTTCAGGGTGTTCGGCGAAGATCCTACGCTGCTTCGACACATCGCGGACCGGGTGGCCGACGTCGTGCGCGCCAACCCCCATACGGTGGATGTTAACGACGATTGGCATGAGCGCATACCTTCGTTCCGTCTCGTGCTCGATCAGGAGAAGGCGCGTGCGCTCGGAGTCTCAACGTCAAGCCTTTCACTAGCGTTACAAGCTCATTACACGGGAATCCCCGTCGGGCAGTTCCGCGAGGATGACAAGCTCATCGACATCGTGTGGCGAGGGCAAGAGAGTCAGCGCGTCATCGCCGATGGATTACCCGGCATCACGATTCGGACGGCCGCGGGTCGATCAGCACCGCTGGCCCAATTCGTGAAGTTCGAAACCGTGTTTGAGGATGGCGTGCGCTGGCGCCGCAACCGCTTTCCGGCTATCTCGGTACGAGCCGACGTGGTGGAGGGGAAGCTCGCACCCGACGTGGCGAGAGAGATCATCCCCAAGCTCGAACCCATCCAAGAGCAGTTGCCGGCCGGATATTTCATCGAAACCGGCGCGGCCAAGGAGGACGCCTGGATTGCCCAGAAGTCGATCCTGATTTGGATACCACTGGTGGTGATCGCAACGCTCGTGCTGCTGATGATGCAGTTGCAGAATCTGTCCCGGACCTTCCTGGTGTTCGTCACGGCGCCCTTGGGGGTGATCGGTGCGGCATTCGCCCTGCTGCTATTCCGGGCGCCATTCGGCTTCGTGGCCTTACTCGGCATCATCGCGCTGGCTGGCATGATCATGCGCAACTCGGTGATCCTCGTGGATCAGATCGAACAGGACGAAAAGGCCGGACGCGACACCTGGTCCGCCATCGTCGAATCGACGGTGCGGCGTTTCCGGCCCATCCTGTTGACCGCCGCGGCGGCCATCCTGGCCATGATCCCGCTGTCGCGCAACGACTTCTTCGGGCCGCAGGCGATCGCCATCATGGGAGGGCTGACAGTAGCCACCGCGCTGACGATCTTCTTTGTTCCCGCCCTCTATGCTGCGTGGTTCAAGGTCGAACGGACGCCTCAGGCGAAGAGTCCGGAAACTGCGGTTCCGTGTTATCCAACGCATAACAATGCACCAGAGGAACAGTCGCTTGTTGTTCCGGGAGGTGTCGCATGAAAGCCTGGTATTCAATGATGATGTTGTTCCTGGCGTTGATGGGGCTGGGCGGCTGCACGCCGACACGCGTCAGCGACCACGTGCCGCTCGTCGTTCCGGAGCGTTTGCAGAACGCCCCTAATGCTCAACCCGTCTCGGCGCCCACGGATCTTAGCGAATGGTGGAAGGGGTTCGGCGATCCCGTGCTGAATGACTTGATCGGCCAAGCACTGGCCGCCAACCACGATCTCAGACTCGCCAAGGCGCGCGTGCGTGAAGCCAAAGCCATGGCCACCGTCGCCGAATCGGCGCTCTATCCTAGCGTGGATCTGTTCTCATTTGGCGGTCGGGAAAAGAGAATAGACCGAATCGTTGGAGTGCCGGGTCCACAGGGCATCGAGCTGATCACGCCCACCGCCGATGTGGTCACCAGCGGACTGGCGGCCCGGTGGGAAATCGACGTGTTCGGCAGCAGGCATCTTGAAGCGGAAGCTGCCATCGCGCAGTCAGCGGGAATCGAAGAGGCCCACCGCGCGGTGCAAGTTGGATTATTGGCCCAGGTCGCGACGAATTATCTAGAGCTGCGAGGGATACAGCGACGTACCGACATCCTGCTGGAGAACATTGAGGTCCAGCGTGAACGCTTAAGAGCCCTCCAAGCATTCTATAAAGCTGGCTTGGTCAATGATCTGGATGTGGTCCGGCAAGAGACTCTGCTGCACAATACAACGGGGACACTGCCAGTCCTGACCAGCACGGCAAAAAGCTTGATCCATCGATTGAGTGTACTGTTAGGAGAAACCCCAGCGAGCTTGGAAGAGCGGTTGACTCGTTCCATGCCACTGCCTGCAATCCTGCCCAGCATCCCCAAGCTTCTACCTTCGAGTCTGCTGGAACAGAGGCCGGATCTGCGGGTTGCACACACGGAAGTCAGTGCAGCAGCCGCCAGCCTTGGTGCGGCGCGAGCGAATTTATTTCCGAAATTCGTCCTGTCGGCGAGCGGCGGGTTCGGTGCATTGGCGGTCGGCGGATTTCCGGGTCTGGCAGAAGGTGTATATGCGCTCGGTGCGGGTCTCACGGCGCCGATATTCAATGCCGGTCGCATCAAAGCTCATATCACTGCGGCAGATGCACGGCTCGATCACGTCGCGACCAACTACGAGAAGACCTTTCTTCTCGCCTTGGAGGACACGGAAAACGCCTACGTCGCGCATACCGCGGCCCTGGAGCGACGCGATCAGTTGGGCCGGGCCGAGGCGGCGGCGGAGCGATCCCATACCCACGCCTTCTACCAACGCGGTGCTGCAGACTTTCTATCGGTACTTGATGCCCAGCGGACAAGGCTTGCAACCAGCGACGAGCGCACCCAGGCCGAAATCGCGGTACGCGTTTCACTGGTCTCAATCTACAGGGCCTTCGGCGGCGGCTGGTCAGGGGAGTCCTCGATAAGTCGCCCGCCGTCTTGAGGTATCCCTTTGGTTATGACTTGAAGTCCTCGTAGCTATAAGAACGCGCCCCGAGGACAGAGAAGCAGGTTCGATTTCACGCGATAAGGCGAGATATCGTGGATCTGCGGAACGACTGAGGCTGACAAAATCTCATGAACGGCAGCTTTCCGGCGCGTAGATTGGCTTAGCGACTGTCGCAAAGTGGCCGGATGCCGATGGCCGCAAATGGCCCATCTCCCCATCCTCTACGGTTTTGTGGAGAGTCACCTGCTTTGTGCAATAACCGGTCGGTTATTGCACACCTCAAGCCATGTGAATCCTCTCCTGGGTCACGTATCCCCATCCTTGACACGTTTCTTCCCCACCGCTAGTACTACTGTGTCATAAAATGCTGGACGGCTGGGATGCGCCCATGCGAGTATCGATCGCATGGCCAACATGACGGATCCCACTGAGCAACGGTTTGAGCAGTACATGGAACGCCTCTCTGCAATCGTCGCCCATGCCGATCGGTGCGGTCCCCTTCGCGCGTACCTGACGGGCTTGTATCTTCCCGGCGATCGGAAGAGTGTCGAGCCCATGGCGGCGCGGATCGATCCGCGGCATGTCAGTTCGCGTCATCAGTCGATGCATCATTTCGTCGCCAAGGCCGAATGGGATGACGCGGCCGTGCTGCGGGTGGCGCGCAACACGGTGCTCGATGCCATGGAACGTCACGGGGCCGTTGCTGGCTGGATTGTCGATGACACCGGGATTCCCAAAAAGGGGCGACATTCGGTCGGCGTTGCGCGGCAGTACTGTGGCGTACTGGGAAAACAAGACAACTGTCAGGTGGCCGTGAGTCTCACACTAGCCAATGAGGCCGTGAGCGTGCCAGCGGCCTATCGGTTATACCTGCCGAAAGCATGGGGGCAAGACGCCGCACGACGTCGTGCGGCTGGCGTGCCGACGGAGGTGACGTTTCAGACCAAATGGGAGATCGCCCTGGACATGATCGATCGCGTGCGCGCCGAGGGGGCGCCTCCCGCTCCTGCGTTGGCGGATGCTGGGTACGGGGTGGTCACCGCCTTCCGGGATGCGTTGACCGAGCGGCAGATGCCGTATGTCGTGGGCATCTGCCGCGACACGACGGTGTGGCCTCCGGGGCTGGCACCATTGCCGCCGAAGCCACGCTCTGGCAAAGGCCGCCCTCCATCCAGAATTCGACGGAGCTCGACCCGAAAGCCTGCTCCGGTTGTGGAACTGGCAACCCACGCGCCTGCAAACCGGTGGCGGCCTATCTCCTGGAGAGAAGGCACGCGCGGCACGATGACGTCGCGCTTCTGCTGGTGGCGAGTTCGCCCTGCCCACCGGGATGAACACAGGCATGAACCACGCGCGGTCGAGTGGTTGATGGCCGAATGGCTTCGCGGGGAATCGGCGCCCACGAAGTTCTGGCTGTCCACGATGCCACCAGACACACCCGTCGAGCAACTCATTCGGCTGGCGAAACTGCGCTGGCGGATCGAACGCGACTACGAGGAGCTGAAAGGATCGTTGGGGTTGGATCATTACGAGGGACGGGGCTGGCATGGGTTCCACCACCACGGCTCCTTATGCATCGCGGCATACGCCTTCCTTGCCGCCGAGCGCGCTCGGCTTTCCCCCCCTGCGCCTCTGTCCTTCCTCCACGCCGCTCGACTACCCCGAGGTTTCAAACCACGGGGGGCTGCCAGTGCGGCCTGAGAGGCATGTGCCGTCGTCGATTGAAACGATGGGTCGGATTCAATCTCGATCGATGCTCCAGTATCTGCCCTGTTTAGCGTGCGGCCGAGGCCGCTAACACAAGATGCTTTTATGACACAGTAGTACTAGTGTCCTGTCTCGAAAGTTAGCATCATATGCATATGCGTACATTGTTTGATGAATAACGCATGCAGCCGCGCAACTTCTTCACCACCTTTCTGAGTCAAGACACGAACAGACTGCCATGGGATTCACACTCGACAACGTTGTTCCATGTGGGCGTTCCTACGAGGAGTACGTGGCTATGTTTGGCCTCACCGAGGCGGATCTGAAACAGCGGATTCTTGGCTGTGGCGACGGCCCGGCCAGATTCAATGCGGAAGGTAATCAGCGAGGGGGGCAGATTACTTCCATCGATCCACTCTATGCCTTCGATACCGGCCACATTCGTCGCCGCATCTCTGAGACGTACGACACGGTCCTCGACCAAGTATGCAGAAACCAGGGAGAGTTTGTCTGGGATGTCATCCCGTCGGTTGAAGACCTGGGGCATCTTCGCCTGACCGCCATGGAGATGTTTCTTCAGGATTACGAGGCTGGGAAACGAGAGGGACGATACCTCGTGGGAGAACTCCCGGTACTGCCTTTTGAAGATGGTATGTTCGACATCGCGCTGTCATCACATTTCTTATTCCTGTATAGCGACCACTACTCATGGGAGTTTCATCGTCAGGCGCTTCGGGAAATGTGCCGTGTGGCTCGTGACGTGCGGGTCTTTCCCCTGCTGACACTGGACGGCAGACCGTCACCGCACCTCAACAGCCTCGTCACCTATTTGTCCCGCCACGGTTTCCATGTGGACATCCGGCGCGTACCATATGAATTCCAGCGAGGTGGCAACGAACTGTTGCATATCACATCCGTCTGATTGCTCTGTCAGGGAGAATCTGCTCGGTGGCGCTCGTTTGCGTGCTGCCTCAGCTGTCCGCGTGAGGCCAAATACAACGTGCGCACACACAAGACCGTGTGGTCATGGTCAATGGGGACTGTGCATGGTACTGAGGCTACATACCTGGGGTGTGTCTTGAAACGCTGGTCGCCCATCATCGTCATGGGGGTCTGCCTCAGTCTTGCCGGGTGTCTTGAGAGACTGGCCGAACCCGCCGACGTGTTCGACCACATCACACGCGGAGACAACTATAGCTCCGCCTCACACATGATCGATGACTGGTACGCCGTCGAAGCGATTGACGATCATACCTTTGCCATCAATGAACCCCATTCGTCCCAATACAACACGTCCTATCTGATTCTGGGCGACACACGGGCGCTCATGTTCGATGCAGGCAGCGGGGAACGGCCCGCGGGCTCCCGCTCCATGCGCAAGATCGCCGAGCAGTATACAGGCAACAGACCGATCACACTGATCGTGTCCCATTTTCATTATGACCACATCGCGGATGCCGCCGCATTTGACGGAGTGATGGTCCTCGACCGCCCGGAAATCCGGGCCCACATCACGAACGGGGTTTTCACGATCACGCCGTGGGAATCGCTCGATCCGGCGTGGCGGTCCCTCACCGTCTCCGCCGTTGTCGCCGATAGTGAGGTGATCGACCTGGGAGGGCGCAGACTCACCCTGCTCAACATGCCGGGGCATACCACAGAATCGGTCGTGATCCTGGACACAGATCGCAATCTGGCCTTCACCGGCGACTTCATCTACCGGCATCTGGGAGGCATCATCGCCTTTGCAACAGGATCTGATCTCACGGCCTACAAGGCCAACAGCACGCGGTTGTTGTCGCTCACGAACCACACCACCCAGTTTTTTGGCGCACACGGTATTCCACAGTTTGGGCGCGACTGGGTGATGCTCCTGGACCGTGAACTGGAGAATATCGTCAGGGGCGACGCAGCGTATCGATATGCCGCCCATTATCTGGCTCCTGGCATCCCGTGGCGGGTGCACCAGCATGGCGACCTGTACATCTACACCACCCCCGTGATCGATCCGACGCTCTTTTGGTCCACATGGACGCTCTTCATACTCATAGCGGTAACGATCCTACTATCGTACCTTCTTGTCCACATCATGCGGGTCTTGTTCCGTCGTGTCTGAGTAGGCAGAATGGGCGCATAAGCTGGACTGTCGTTCTGTCGTGAGAAGTGAAGAACAGCCTCGTTGGCAGACCCAATGCGAGAATGATCAAGCTACCAGACTTCCCTCGTCGGCTTGAGATCGTATGAACGCGGTGCACAACTCATACACTCATGTGCTGTCTCGTGTCCCGCTTCAATGGGGTCAGGTTGAGGTGGCCCGGATTTGACAGACACCTTGGCACGGGGACAGGATTCCCCGAGGAGGTGTCCGATGGGTACACGCAAGCAGTTCACGCCAGAGTTCAAACGCGAAGCGGTCCAGTTACTGGAGAGCGGGAGCCGGCCGGGCTCCGAGATTGCTCGCGACCTGGGCATTGCCCGCAATCAACTCTACAAATGGCAGACCGAGCTCCGGGCGCGTGGCGCCGGGGCGTTCCCGGGGACCGGGCCACGAAAGGAACGCACCACGGAGATTGCGCGACTGAAGCGGGAGCTGGCGCGCGTCACCGAGGAGCGAGATATCTTAAAAAAAGCGGCGGCGTACTTCGCCAAGGATGTGCGGTGAAGTACGCGTTCATGCAGGGGCATCTTCAGGAGTTCCGCCTGACGCGCATGTGTCGCGTGTTGCAGGTGAGCCGCAGTGGGTTCTACGCGTGGCGGGGGCGTGAGCCGAGTGCCCGGACACAGGCCAACCAGCACCTCACCGAGCGGATCCGCGCTCTTCATCAGCAGACCCGGGAAGCGTATGGTGCACGGAAGATGTGGCAGCTGCTGACCCGGGAAGGCGTCTCGTGCGGACGGCATCGCGTCGCTCGGCTGCGTCGGGAGGCCGGGATCGTCGCGTTACGCCGCCGGCGCTATGTGCGCACCGTGCAGGTGCGGCAGCAGGACACGATCGCGATCCCGAATCGTCTCAATCAGCAGTTTGCCGTCGCGGCCAAGAATCGTGTCTGGGCCGCCGATTATACCTTCGTCCCGACCCGCACGGGCTGGCTCTACGTCGCGGTCCTCCTCGATCTGTACTCCCGCCGGATCGTGGGCTGGGCGATGAGTGCCCGCCAAACCCTCACGGTGGTGGCCGACGCCTGGTGGATGGCCTGGAACCGTCGGCGGCCTGCGCCAGGGCTCGTGCATCATAGCGATCAAGGCAATCAGTACCGCGCCGGGCTCTATCAGCAACTGCTCGCCCGACGCGGGGTCGTGGCCAGCATGAGTCGCAAAGGGAATTGTTATGACAACGCCCCGGTGGAAAGTTTCTTCAGTTCGCTGAAGAACGAACTGACTCGGCATCGGTGTTTCCAGCATCACGCGGAAGCCCGCTATGCCATCGCCGAATATATCGAGGTGTTCTATAATCGCCAGCGCCTCCATCAGGCGCTTGGCTATCGGAGTCCGGAGGAGTTCGAACGGCAGGAGAGTGAGGCCTAATCACCGTGTCTGTTTTTTCGGGGCCACCTCAGGTCTTCTAATCGAACATTAGGTGTCCCGTTCGCGCTGACAGTGAAGTGCTCCGCAATATTTCACGGATGGATTACGTGACAACGTCCGCTTCAGCGCCGCGTTGTGACTCAAAAGTTGTTTCTGCTTGAGCGATTCTTTCCGCTGTTTTCCGTCAGGCACTCCTCTTTCACTGCGTTCGCCGGGTACCGGGCATGTTCATGCGACAGGGCTGATGACCGCTTTGGGGGGTACAATCTCGCCGTCGAACGTCCGCTTCTGGCCGAGGCCGTGTGAAAACAGAAATGCCGAGCGAGTGAAATCTTTGTACCTGTGGCATTGCGGCTACGTTTGACTTGACGTGGCGGACATGCCGTTCAGTTTCGCAACAAGACCGGGCGTGCTACCCTGTCATGGCTGCCATCAGGGGTTTTACGCCGAAGATTCGCATGGTGCGCTTCAGGTTGTACGCCAGCACGTGCAAACTCATCTCCGTGTTGACCTTCGGCAACGTCTTCATCAGGAAATGCGTCGCCCCCATCCACGCCTTGAGCGTGCCGAAGACGTGTTCCACGGTCTGCCGGCGTAGTTTCATGGCGTTCGGCGTTCGATCCAGCCGATCCTGCATGGCTTCCAGGACAGATTCATGTTCCCAGCGCGAGATACGCCGGTAGTCGCCCGTGGTGCAGCGCGCTTTCAGCGGGCAGCGCGGACAGGCCGAGCACCAGTATCTGTGCTGCGTGAGGCCGCGTTCAAGGCTCGTCATGCGATAGATCGCGTGCTCCCCGGTCGGGCATTGGTAGGCGTTGCGCTCGGGGAGGTAGACGAAATCGCGCTTGTCGAACAGGCCCGCTGCATTATTGTTGGAGGTCAGCGGCTTGGGCACCAAGGTGGCGATCCCTTGCTGCTCGCATTTCCGGATTTGCTCGCCATTGAAATAGCCCCGGTCGGCCAGCGCCGTGAGGCGTGCCTGGCCGGTCGCCTGCGCCGCTTGTTGGGCCACAGGCGAGAGCTGCTGACGGTCATGTCCGTGGTTCGTCACCTCGTCCGTCACGATCAGATGGTGTTTCGTGTCCACGGCGATTTGCACGTTGTAGCCCACCATGCCGGTGCCGCGACCGCTCGTGGCCATGGAGCGGGCGTCCGGGTCGGTGAGTGATATCTGGCCATCGGGCGCGTCGCGCAGATGCGCACCAATTTCATTCAGGCGCTGGATCTGCGTGTTGACGGTCTGCAGTTTCTCCTTCAGATGATGCACCCGGGCCTCGGGCACCAACGCAGGATCGCGATCGGCTCGATCCAGTTCGGTGAGGTAGCGTGCGATACTGGCTTCGAGTTGCTCGATACGGGCTTGGAGCTTCCGGTCGGTGAAGTTCTTGTCGCGATTGTTCACGGCCTTGAACTTGCTGCCGTCAATGGCGACGAGGGCGTCGGAAAACAGGTTGAGCCGCCGGCACAGCAGGACGAATTCGCGGCAGACGCGACGGATCGCCGAACCCTGGTCTTTCCGGAAGTCCGCAATGGTCTTAAAGTCAGGCCGTAACCGGGTGAGCAACCACATCAGCTCGACATTGCGCTGGGCCTCGCGTTCCAGGCGCCGGCTGGACTGAATCCGATTGAGGTACCCATAGATATAGAGCTTGAGCAGCACCGCGGGATGGTAGGACGGTCTGCCGGTCGCTTCCGGTTGTACGCCATCAAACCCCTGCTTGGCCAAGTCGAGCCCGTCGACGAAGACGTCAACCACACGAACGGGATTGTCCTCGGCGATGTAGTCCTCAAGTGACTCCGGAAACAGGGTGTGTTGCGACCGGTCTTGCCCTGCAATGAAGCGCTTCATCAGGTACACCTCGTCAGGCTAGTGGACTGTGCCGATGAGATCCGTCGGTGCATCGTCACGATGGGACGCGTGATCATGTGGCGGAAAATACAACGTATCGAGTGGCATCGCAATGGCAACCGACTCCCGAATGCATTGCTACAGGCCACTCGGTCACTGAAGTATGTGACGTGGACAAGAACTCACTGTCCTGTACGGATGCGGCCCACGTTTTCACACACCCTCGGCCGGATGCCGACGGTCACAAAACGGCCATTTACCGTCCGGTTTTGGGGAAAGCGAATTGCCAATCTCACCGGGCTCAAATTTCAAGAGCTAAGGGATAGGCACTCCTTAAGGCTTTGTGGAGAGTCAGTCGTTCTGTGCAATAACTGGTCGGTCATTGCCCACAAGCAGCTTTGGACTTCGATGCTTGGTTTTCATAGAATAGCCTCCCTGCGAGGCTACTGATGTGTGGACGCTTCACCCAGACGGCTACCCCGGAAGTCATCGCGGAACAGTTTCAGGTTGACGATCCCCCGCTGTTCAAGCCCAACTACAACATCTCCCCAACGCAACGTGTGGCGGTCGTTCGTCTCAATCCTGAGTCTGTGAAACGTGATTGCGTCTTGCTTCGCTGGGGCCTGATTCCTTCTTGGGCCAAGGATGCCAAGATCGGCAACCAGTGTATCAACGCCAAGGGTGAGACCGTGGCCGAGAAACCCGCCTTTCGATCTGCNNGGTTGGGTGAGCGAAAACAGCCCATCTGGATTGGTCGAAAGGACAAGCGGCCGTTTGCCTTTGCGGGGCTCTGGGAACATTGGAAACCCGCTGAAGGCGAGCCGATCGAGACCTGCGCAATTATTACCACGGAGCCCAATGACCTGATGGCGCCAATTCACAATCGGATGCCAGTGATCCTTGCGCCTGCCTCGTATATCCCATGGCTCGATCACACCGCACCCGCCGATTCGCTGAAGGCCTTGCTGCGTCCGTATCCCAGCGCCGAACTTCAGGCCTATCCAGTCAGTACCCTGGTCAACAACCCGCGGCACAACGCTCCCGCCTGTCTTGAGCCAGCCCAGGTATAGGGAGTAGACTACAGCCCTTCCTGGCTCTGAGGAACTGTAATGCACGTCGATGCCGT
>FRDC01000381.1_pt1 | contig 17292 bp, 30 predicted proteins | sample 1106171 | NCBI WGS metagenome assembly FRDC01 (sample SAMEA3930566, study PRJEB13176) | freshwater metagenome | biome: Drinking water system; feature: drinking water; material: water | place: Singapore | collected 2014-12-20 | reverse complement strand
AGTGACATATCTGATCAATATGTCAGTACAATATAGTTGCAACTATATTGTATAAGCGGAGGATGGGCAGTAGTGACACGTGGGAAACGCATACGGACACCCCACCGGCCTGATTAATAAATATTATTAGGAAATTCAAAATGAAAGAGAGAAATTATTTGATATTAGCTTTAATACGCGCTAATAAAAGAACAAGTATTCATGGTAAAAGTAATAAAGCAAAGCGAAGAAAAGATAAAGTTTTGCTAATTAAAGAATATGACTGAATTACTGATATGTTTAGTTTTGTTACAAGCCAAGCATTTAGTATGCGATTGGGTTCTACAGCCGAAGTGGATGTGGGCTAATAAAGGTACTTATGGCCATTTTGGTGGTATTTGCCATGCATTATTTAATGGATTGGGAACTGCACTGATTATATCAGCATTCTATGGTAACTTTTTGATAGTTTTATTGATTGATAGTTTATTACACTATCATATTGATTTTGCTAAAATGAATATACTAAAAAGTTTAGGGCTTAAACCAGAAAAAGATCCCGCGTTTTGGTGGTTAACAGGCGCAGATCAATATCTTCATCAATGTACTTATTTAATAATATTACTATGCATAACATTAAAGATTTAGTTAAAGATAAAACCGTTACATTTGAAAAATATCAAAACGGTGAACTGTGGTATGTAACTACAGATGGATTCAAATTTCCAGTACCAATTTCAGATACGGGTGAAGCCGCATTTATGGCATCAGATAAAGCAATGCTATTTATGCGCTGGATTAGAAAACATTTCGACTTGATAGAATCAAGTAAATAATATATTGCACATGGGCCGGCTAGGTGAAGGCTCCTGACTGTTAATCAGAGGACATACTATATGTGTGGCTAGGTTCGAATCCTAGATGTGCAGCCAGATTTAATTGGAAAGTTGTCAGAGAGGTAATGAGCATGTTTGCTAAACATAGGCCAGCACATCGTATGACTGCATAGGTTCGAACCCTATACTTTCCGCCAAACAAAAATTTGTATTGATCTTAAGCTAAAACTAGCGTATAATATCTTTTATAAATTGATTTAAGACCGAATCTTGGAAATAACCTAAGTTGCCAGCGTCTATAAATAGGCTATGATAAATGCGTGTGGACTGCGATACCCGTCCCTTGATGGTTATATAGAGAATTAACCAAACAAAAATTTGTATTGATCTTAAGCTAAAACTAGCGTATAATATCTTTTATAAATTGATACGGAGATAAACATGTCTGACACAAGAAAAATAATAGTTCATCTATATACTGGTTATTGTGGTATGGATGCCCATGAGTTTTATGAAATTAATACAGATGCTACAGAAGAAGCCATATCTGAATTTTGTTGGGAATTAGCTAGAGATAATGCTGAAATGTACGGAATTTATCCCGCAGAGAATATGCCTGTCGACATAAGTGAAGATGATATGGTTCAATATTCATATAACATTGAAGGATTCTACGAGGACTATAACCCAGAAAAGCATGATAGGTTTATGACAGGCAATTCCGATGAACCCGAGTTTCAGCGAATATATTTATAAGGTGGGCAGGAGAAATGGTAACTCGTTAGTCTCATAAACTAAAGATACTTGGTTCGATTCCAAGGCTCCGCAACCAAATAAGGGGGTATAGCTCAGTCGAGAGAGAGCGGCTGCCTTGCACGCAGTAGGTCGCAGGTTTGATTCCTGTTACCTCCACCAGTTTTAAGCTGCTTACAGCAAAATTTTTCTTGGTATAGAAAACAAATAGCAGCTTGTTAATCTTTGGATAGTTTCAGCAAATTAATTTGATCCTATATTATCAAACCAAAACGCTATCCAGTTTATTTAGGTTCATTTCAGCAAATATATAAAACACTAGACTTCTAATCTAAACTGTTAAACAGTGAACCTGTTAATTAAAGGACAAAAATGAATACATTTGTTAATGCAGTAATAACTCAAGAGTCTCGAACAGAAAACGGAATGAAAGCCAAAAAGTCTACTACTAGTGCTTTAGTGGACTTTTTCTTTAAAGCTGGTGCTATGCGAGGCAAGGATATTATACCTACATTTGTGGCTGCGTATACAGAGGATCGGGAAAAAGCTTTAAGATTAGCTCTATGGTTGAGAGATATTAGAGAAGGTGCTGGAGAACGAGAATTATTCAAATGTATTTTACAATGGCTGGAAAAATACAATCCAGAACATGCAAAGATATTACTAACTCATATACCCGAGCTTGGACGTTGGGATGATATATTTGCTTTTCAAACTTCTGCCTTAAAGTTTGAAGCTTATGGTATGCTAGCACTAGCATTAATGAATAAAAATGGTTTAGCCGCTAAATGGTGTCCTAGACAAGGCCCAATAGCCGCAGAATTGCGTAAATATATCGGTATGTCTCCAAAACAATTACGAAAAACATTAGTGGGATTAACTAATGTTGTAGAACAACAAATGTGTTCCAATGACTGGGATAATATAGAGTTTTCTAAAGTTCCCTCATTAGCTTCTGCTAGATATAAAAAAGCATTTAATAGACATACCCCTAAATTCCAAGAATACGTAGATAAGTTATCTTTAGGGGATAAAGAAGTAAAAGTAAATACTGGGGCAGTTTATCCTTATGATGTTTTAAAAGGATTAAAAAATAGTAATTATTCTTCTAATGAATTAAAGCATGTTATTGCCCAATGGGAAGCACTACCAAACTATATCGGTAGTGCAAGTATTCTACCTATGGTAGATGTATCAGGTTCTATGGATCAACCCGCAGGAAATAGTAAGACTGTTACAGCTATGGATGTGGCCTTGTCCTTAGGGTTATATTGTTCCGAGAAAAATGTAGGCAAATTTAAAGATCTTTTTGTTACATTTGCCGAACACCCTAGTATAGAAAAATTAGAGGGTAATATTGTAGAAAGATTCTCTCAGTTAAAAAGAGCAGACTGGAATACTAGTACAAATTTACACTTGGCGATAGAAACTATTTTAAGTACAGCCTTAAATGGGCAAGTACCTAAAGAGGAAATGCCAGAGGTACTATTGATATTATCAGATATGCAATTCGACGAGTGTATGTATTTTGATGATTCTGCTATGGAAATGATAGTGCGTAAGTATAGCCAATATGGATACGTACTTCCAAAAATAATATTTTGGAATATAGCAGCTCATAGTAATGTACCTGTAGTTAGCACTCAACATGGGGTGGCCCTAATATCGGGATTTAGTCCAGTCATACTTAAATCAATTTTATTAGCTGATTTAAACAGTATGACACCTGAAAACATAATGCTTCAAACTATAATGAAAGACAGATATAAGGTATAATATATGAATGATAATAAACTTTATGCATTATTTTGGAAATTAGTAGCAACTGTACTGGTAGCTACAGTAGTATCCTGCTCTACATTGAATTCAGTTAATACAACTAAAATTAATGATACAGTTGGACGAATGGTAACAGAAGGTGTCAATCCAAAGAAAGCTGGCTGTGCAGTAGCGATAGCTAATGGTTCTGGTACGGACACATTAAAAATGTATTGCGCTATACCTGAATAAAAGTTTATACTATAAAGAGTGGGTCTTGGTGACAGCTTTGCCCCGGGTGAAGCCAATCGTTCGATTCGATTACTGTGGTGGAAGGCGAGGTTCAACTCCCCATGCACTCTTTAATAAATGCAGTGAATAGCGCATACTACTTATATTGTGCAAAAGCGTAAAGTTGAGTACTGGAATCTTATGATGTTTTGTGTAGTATACTACATACCTTAACGGATAGAGATCGAGTCGCTAAATATCAATTATTCATTGCGTCTCTCATAATTAGAGAAGGCCGCTGTGTGGATCACAGAACAGATCGCTCAGATATGGAGACTGTTCGAATCAGTCCGGTATCACAGGATAGTGATGAAATAATAGAGGTTCGAACCCTCATCTTCCCAATTACCTAGATATGAAAGTATCTAGGGGGTGGCTATAGTTTAATGGTAGCACCCTGGAATGTGACTCCAGTAACCTGAGTTCAATTCTCAGTAGCCGCCCCTAGATATTTTAAATGGAGAAATATAATGGAATTTAGTAAATTTGTACTAGGGTGTAGCATTTTGGCAAAATATTATGACGATAATACTCAAAAATACCCACTTCGGTCTGGCCACGAACTGATTTCTTTTGAGGCTACTAAACTACCAATACAGCAAGTAGATTTTGATATGCTAGTGTCATTAGGCTGGATACAGGAAGACTGGGATGATGACAATACAACTTATTTACCTGATAGTGAATGGATAGCTTATATTTAATGCCCCGGTGATGGAATTGGCAGACATACCGGACTTAAAATCCGGGTCTTGAGGGTTCGACTCCCTCCTGGGGTACCAAAACAATTACCGTAGTTTAACAGTAGAATACGTCTGCACGGAGCGGTCGAGATATTGGTGCAACTCCAGTCGGTTAGTTGTAAATTCTTATTGATTAGGCAGCTAAATTAGCGTATAATATCTTTATAAATTGATAAGGGATAGAATGCCAAAATTAGTTAAATTAAACACAGATTATTGTGATGAATTTGATGTAAAGTGTTTTGCAGTAATTAAAGATGATTCGTTCGACAGTTGGGACATCACCCTTTCAAGGTGAGAATCCGGGTTCGATTCCCGGTGGGAACGCCAAAATTATTGCTGAACAATCTATACACGGTAGCGTTAATAGACGTATTAACTACTCGGGCGCAACTGGCGAGGAACGCGTCCTGATATAACTGATTAGTCGATTAGGGGTATTTTAGCTAGTACATCCCGAAATAGATCATAGATTGTTCAGCAATAATTTTATAGGATTTATGTAATGGCAAATTTACCAAAAGGTAGTTACTCAGGACTTGCATCTGGCTATCAAACTACGTTTGAAGTAGATTGGATTATGTATATAGGATAGTTTGAAAGAGGTGTACGTGGAATAAATATTCCAGACATTGTTACAGTTTTAGACAATGGAGTAGTATTCTCTTCAAAGCTAGGTTCTTGCACAGAATATGTAAAAGCTTAGATATGTAAAAGAAATTTAATCTTGATTTTAGAACTAAAACCGCGTATAATATCTTTTATAAATTGATGGAGAACAATATGTTAAACATTAAAGTAACATTTATAAGGAATATATACAATGTTACTGAACGGTTATGATTATTAATCAATTGAAACTAAAATCTGGGTGTAGGATAGTTGGTTAAGTCACTCGCTTTGGAAGCGAGAAATCGCAAGTTCGAGTCTTGCCGCCCAGAATAATTAAAAACGGGTCAGTAGCTTAAGTGGTAAAAGCAACCGACTGATAATCGGTAGATAGAAGGTTCGAATCCTTCATGACCCACCACAGGAAATTATTTATATGCCAATGACAAAATTTGAAAGATGGCTGTGTGCCTGGGCAGGACTAGGTGCTTCTATAGTAAGAATAGTTACTTTTGCTAAAGTAGACCCATCCTTCGATATAGCTACTTTAGAGCACTATATTGTGAAAAATATAAAGAAAAGAAAGGCATTAAGAGAGAAGGGGTATGGCTCTAATGGTAAGACATGGGACTTTGAATCCCGTAATTCAGGTTCGATTCCTGATACCCCCACCAAACACGTGTAGAGATAAAATGGATCAAGATGAAATTAATGATTTGAAAGAAGAAGTCTTATACCATAAAGGTGTAGCTAAGATGGGAATTAAATTATTAGATGAATTTATGGAACTCGATCCTTGTCTAAATTCTAAACAAGTTAGGAAATTAATAGACCTAAGAAAGATTTTAGCAGATGCAACAATATAATGCCCAAGTGTCTAATGAGAATAGGTACATCTAACGGCCTTAGAAGCCGTGACTTTGGAGGTTCGAGTCCTCTCTTGGGTACCAACAGGATAACATATGATAACTGAATTTTGGTTTGGCTTTATAGTCGGACTAATAGTAATGATACCGATTGCCATAGTAATCTCTTTATGGTTACTTAGTAGTATAGGCAGTATCGTTCCAAGAAAATAATTGAAAATTTAAACTTAAACTTAAAATATTTATTATCCTTATTAAACCAGGTTAGCGAAAAGTTCAAGTGTATTGAAACATATACTAGGTAAGATTAGATTGACGGGGATGTTGACTAGTCTTACTCTTTATGTAAATTTCAACAAGTTTACATAAAGAGTATTTTAACTAAAGGAGAGCCAAATGAGAAGCATTAAACAAAATTTATCTAAGTATATTATGTTTGTAGTAATATTAATCAGTGCGACTTTTGGGGTAGCTTCTGGTGTAGGTGCAACAGTATTTAAAGTAGCAGAAACCGGCAATGTATGGGCAGTATTTAATGGAGCTACAGCTGGATATACGAATTTGGGAATGGCCGACTTCAGTGATGGGCCGAATGTACTAGTAGGTAGCCCTCTTCCTGCTGTCAGTAATAAAGTAAATATTGGAACTATTTATTACTTTGGATACCATGAAAAAGATAGCATTGTTACATTTTCAAATTATGTAGTAAATACAGGTGAAACTTGGCACTCTCAAACTGACTTAAATGTAGATCAATTTCAACATTTTAAATACGAACAACACTTCAATCAAAATATGGTTCCCGTGCTTCACGTAAACTGGGAAGATTTGTACGGTGGTGGAGATCGTGATTGGAATGATAACACTATGTCTTTTTATAATGTAACTTCCGCAGTACCAGAACCATCTACATTAATGATGCTTCTAATTGGATTGGGCTTAATACCGTTAATTAAGCGAGAAAAGGTTTAATATTTGGATGAGTTGATGCTATGGCGTGTGTATCGGGGGACTGTAAATCCCTTCCCACTGGGTAAACACTGTAGGTTCGACTCCTACCTCATCCACCAAACAAATAATAAATGCATAGCAAGAATATCTTGCTATGCATTTATGTGTTTTTAAAATATAACAAGGAGAAACAAATGGAGTTTTGGACAGATGGATTTTATGATAATCGAAAAGGGCTAGGGTTACTTCAAAAAACTCGTAATGGGAAACTGATAGTAGCTACAGATACTTTAAATACTGGATTGCCAATTTACATATATGGAGAGCAACCAAATCCCTGGAGTGTACCAAAATTTACAAAAATTGGCTACGATCCAGCATGCTTAACTGGAAGTGGTGCGACAACGCTAGCTATCGAAATGCAATCTGATTTAGTAAATTGGAGGTTTGCCGGGGCGGGTCAGGTTTTGTACTCCAATTCTGGTACTGTGGCCGCACCTTTAGTCACTGGTGTAGCAGGGGCTGGGGGTAGTACTGAATCTAATATGTGGGGTAGCTTAAAACCTATGATGATCCCGGCCTTTATGAACTATGAAGGCGCGCGCTATAGGTTCCGCTGCACTTTGCAGAAAACTGGGGCAGTCGGTGCTGCATCAATAGTAATCAGATTTGGGAGACAAATACCGGGCGGTTCGATAACTGATAACGACAAAGTTTTTGAAGTGGCAGGAGCTATTACGAATGTTACCGGGAGACAATACCAAGTCGATGTGGAATTTAAAGTAACTTCCCAAGGGGTATCAGCTTCAGCTGCGGCAGGAACGGGAGAGCGTGATATTGCTACATTCATAACTAAAAATTATATGACTCCAAATGCTGGTGGCACTTCTGCAGTCGCAGACAAAGGGCTTTATTTCTCCACAAAAGATATAAATTATTTCAATATCAATGTTATCGGTTCAGTAGGCGACACATTCTCAATGATTGAATACTCTCTACAGGCGCTACCATTATGACCATTATAACTTTAAAACCAGATGCACTTGTAGGAGGCACTGAGTTCGATTTTACTGAGATTTATCCGCATATGGGACTTAATGAAAGTGGGGCGGTTCTGATGGGGTATTCTGGATCAGCTAAATGGCCGCTCCAGGGGTATTTCGGCATGGGGTATCGGCTCAAGGGTGATAATCTCAATACCCCATTTCTAACCGGATGGAATGTTAGTGCTCCTGATGCTGCCGGGAAACAGGCAGCAAAAGACGCAGCCATCTTAGCTTGGTGGAATCGGATTATGCCGTGGTTTAGTTGTTATCCAGAAGAAACAAATACCTGTACTAACGTAGCTATTAGAATATTAAACACTCAATGTTACATTCTCGAAACTGACACTGGCGCATGGAGAAGAGTCTCTAATCTAAACAATTTTCTACAGTCCGCCACTTTGTGGGATTTAGCAGGGACTTTTACGAGTGCGGGAGCGGCTAAGGCAGTGTACCCCTCCGATAACATAAACATTCCTGGGTTTGCTTTATGTCCTACCCCGGCAGATTGGGCAACAGCTTCATCTGATCCCGCAAAATACAGGATGATGCACGCACCTGTAGTCCCTGCTGGCAGACTAACTGTGGATGCACAAAAAATAGCTGGCGTATTTTGTACCTTTGAGTCTCAGTTAGTATCTACAAACGGGGCTGCGTTTAACGCCACGCCTAAAATATTAGTACAGTGTGGGGCTGATGCATTAATCGATGAGGGTAGTGAGGGTGGTGGTGCCGGTACATCCCTATATGGCGCAAAATACACCCCGGCAATTGGAGGTAGTCGTTGGAGTTACGCAAATCCCGATGGCACCAGACGCAAACACTATTTTGGCACATTCCTGCACCCTAATAGTTATCAGGATGTAACATCAGCGTTCACGGTAGCTGGAGGAAAATCTAAAATGACAGCAGCAGAGTTTCAAGCGAATATGCCTCGTATAGTTTATCAAAATACACTATAATTAATTAATGTTGACTATTATTTAAAATTTCTGTATAATATTATTTTTAAATGGAGACTATATAATGGCATGGGTATCTAAATGTTCTTTTAAAGACATTCAAACAGGTAATCATAAAAAACCTGATAACTGTATTTTAATACAGATAGTAGATTACGATAGAGATTTCCCAGAGCCTAAATTTAAGTCTTCATTTAAAGAAATACACTATTTTAGTTTTATGGACTTTGATCAAGGTGATGGAGATTTAACGGATCTTGGTATCTCCAATGTTGATGCTAAAGCTATAGCAGAAATAATACTAAATGCCCATAATACAGAAACTAATATTTTAGTCCACTGTATGATGGGAGTAAGTAGGTCCGGTGGAGTACTAGAGGCATGTGAGTATTTTGGATTTGAAACAGAACCCTTATCTTTAAGGTGTCCTAATTTAATGGTTAAACAAAAAATTATTACATTTGCAAAAGAGATTATAAATAATGATAAAAAATATCGTAGCTAAAGTTATCCTTATATGGAAGTTATGGGTAACTCGTATAACCTTTGATTCATCTTATCACAAAATGGAGAAAGCCATTAATAAAACAAGTAAATCCGAGTATATAATCAACCATACCTTACTAAAATGAATAACGAATATAAACCAGAACCTATAATCAGATCTCCCATGGGAGATTACATACGAATATATTTCTATGGGGAAATATCTTCAAATTCAGAAGATTACATAGAAAGAATAACAACCATTAGAGAAGCTAATGAGGGGGATATAGTTCGTATATATTTAAATACTGAAGGCGGAGATGCCTACACAGCTTTATCTATAATTAAAGCTATGAATGAAAGTCACGGACATATAATAACCGTAATCGACGGGCAATGTAGCAGTGCCGGAACTCTAATATTTTTAGCTGGTGATGAGTACGAAGTAGGCCCGGATTGTAGTTTTATGGTTCATAATTATTCTAGTGGGTTATTTGGAAAAGGTCATGAACTAGTAGCTGAATTAACCTTTAAAAAACAATGGTTTGAAAAAATTCTACGAAGATTCTATAAAGACTTTTTAACTGAAAATGAAATAGATCAGGTTATAAGTGGTAAAGATTTATGGATGGACGCAGAAGAAGTCGCAATTAGGTGTATGACTTTATTAGAGAATAAAAATTCTCAAGTTGACGAAGAAACTGAATAACGGTATAATATAAAGGATTACAAATGGAATTTCTACTTATTGTAATATTTCTATGTGTATTATTAGAGTACTTAACTTTATATGATACCATATCACGATGTAATTCAAACGTAAATTCAGTATTGCTAACAAATTGGAACTTAGTTCTAGTATATTTATTAGCTGCTGTAATTTTATTTCCCTTAACATTATTATCTTCAGTTATAGGCAGATCTAAGTGGGAATCCTATCTTGAAGATAGTATCAAAAATAACTTATTAAAAGGTGTCAAACAATGATTTTTTATATTTCTATTGGAATAGTATTGGGTTTTTATATCGCTACTACTTTAATCATGGAGTTGGTGCAACAAGCAAAAACTGATGGAATAGATAATGTCTTTACTAAAAATCCGGTACTATCAGTTATAATGAACATCCTTGCTATTGCTATTGTTTGGCCAGTATTTGTTCCCTATTTCTTCTCACAATCCTTCAAAGAATCTATCCAATCTGGCTTTAATAAAGCCATTAATTCCGAAGATTAATTCTAAGTTGACTACCTAAGCTAAACATGTTATAATAGTTCTTTAAATCGGAGAACTCTATGAAAAGAAAATCTTTTGATTATACTAAATCCAATGGCGAAGTTTCTCGCAGGAAAGTAATGGTTTTGCAACCAGCAAAAGACTATGATCATGTTATTGATATTTCGGAAGTAAATTTACCCCATACCGAAGAAATATTAACTGTTGAATTACAAAAAATTCATTCAGAATATATGAACTCTTTAAAAGAACTATTAACTGAATTTGGTCTTGAAAAAAGTTTAAGAAATTTTAAAATTAACAGAATGTCTGATATAACAGAAGAGGAAATATAAAATATGGCTACAGTATGGGATGATGAAGAATTTAAAGAGGCAGTTAAGGCAGCATATTTAAGTAATGAACCTACGGCTAAAACTAGCCCGGAAATTTTAAAGGAATTAGGAATAGAATTCGAAGTAAGTCCTAATTCTATACGTACCTTCTTAACTAAAGAAGGGGTTTATGTATCAGCTAAAAGAGAACCTGCCGAAGTTGATAAAGATGCTAAAGCTACTGGTACTAAGCGGATACCAAAAGAAGTTTCTCTTAAGAAATTAAAAGAACTTATTATTGCCAAGGATAAAGAAGTTGACGACACTATCGTGGATAAGATGACGGGTAAAGCTGCAGAATACTTTATAAATATTCTCTCATAAAGGAAAATTAATAATGGCTGTAAGGAAATCCAAAGAAGAAAATGAAAGACTCACAGAAGCTAGGATAGCAGAGGCGATTCTAAAGTTGGAACCTTCTGATCCAGCCGTTAAACCTGCTTCTAAAAAAGATATATGTGCGTTCTTAGGGATATCATATAACACAACTAGACTGGACTCTATCATAAAAGAGCACAAAGAGAAAATTGCAACAGATAAGGCAATGAGAGCAGAAAAACGTGGTAAACCTGCTACAGATGTGGAAATAGAATTTTGTCTAAATTCTTACTTATTAGAATATATGCCAATATCTAGCATAGCAGCGGCTTTGTATAGATCCACAAATTTTGTAAATCTAGTATTAGAACAGGCAGGTGTTACATTTAGATCTGCAACACACGATTATTTTAATCCTACCTTAATATCTGATGCAGACGCAAGAGATAGATTTGACATTGGAGAAGTAGTTTATAATGCTAGATATAATACTAATTGTATTATAAAAGCGGAATCATATGACTCTAAATATGGCTATGTATATAAAGTATGGTTATTAGGTGATCATCCGCAATTTGCGTTTACAGCAGCTTATGATTTAGGTAGTTTAAGCATCTTAAAGAAAGCAAATGGAAATTGAGCAAATAATATTTTCTAAAGAAATAGAAGGAAAACTACTAAAGATAGAAATATCTGACTTCAAAAATAATAGCTACATACATTTTAGATGGTGGTATCAAAGTTACGACGGAGAATTTCTGCCATCTAACGAGGGAGTTGGATTTAGACTAGAAGTAGAATCTGTACGAACTATAGTCGACAATTTATCAAAGTTATTAACAGTAGCAGACTTGGAACTTATATTACGTGAACGAAAAAATCAAATCCTACCTGGATAAGGCCTCAGAAGAGTACTATAAGGGTACTCCAGTAATATCAGATCATGTATTTGATGAATTAGCAGAGTATTACCAATATAATAAAGTTGGCGCAAAATTGGATAATAGTGTAACCGCAGAGCATTATAGACGTATGTATAGTCTACAAAAATACTATAAAGATTCCAATAGTGAAAATCCGTTAAAAGAGTATAAAAACCTTAGTTATAGTCCAAAATTAGACGGAGCCGCTATCTCACTTCTATACTTTAATGGAGTCCTTGTTAGGGCCTTAACAAGGGGTGATGGCATAGAGGGGCAGATAATAACTGACAAATTTCTAAATACTAATATAGTTCCAAATAGTATAAGAACGAGTGAAGTATTTGTGCAAGTAACTGGCGAAATAGTGGCCCCGAGTAGTATCCCTAACGCCAGAAATTATGCTTCTGGAGCTTTGCATCTTAAAGATATTAATGAGTTTAAAACAAGAGCTATAACATTTTTTGCACATGATATGTATCCAGATATAAATGATACATATGAAAAAGATATGGAATGGCTAAGTAAAAATAAATTTTCAACTGTCAAAGACCCAGATATACACAACATATACCCAACAGATGGTATAGTATACAGAATAAACGAACATGCAATTGCGGGAAAATTGGGATTTACATCCCACCATCCCAAATTCGCTTATGCTCTAAAAGAAAGGCAAGAAACAGAAGAAACAGAAATTTTAGATGTTATTTGGCAAACGGGCAGAACTGGAGTTGTGACTCCAGTTGCAATACTAAAACCAGTAATAGTAATGGAAAAAGAAGTAACTAGAGCTTCGTTGCATAATAAAGGATTTATAGAGTCATTGGACATTTGTATAGGTGATACAGTGGCAGTAAGGTTAGCTGGCATGATAATTCCTGAGGTTGTGCATAAGGTCGAAGCATGAGAAAAATTAACTTGTTTTATTATGTATCTTAGATTATAATATTAATAATGAGAAAACAAATAGAAATACCAAAAAACTGCCCAAGCTGTATATCACCATTAGAATTAGTTAATTTACAGCTATTTTGCAGAAATATAATGTGTCCAGCTAGAGCTACAAAAGGTTTGGAACATTTTGCAAAAGTCCTTTCAATTAAAGGATTAGGGCCGGAAACTATAAAAAAACTAGGTATAGCTCATTATGTAGAAATTTATGATTTAACTGAGGAAATTCTCATAGAGAAACTAGGAAGCGATAAAATTGCTAAAAAGCTCATTATTCAGATTGAGAAATCAATAGATTCTGAGTTTTGCGATATAATTACTTCTTTTGGTATACCCGAAGTTGGAAAAACTACAGCAGCTAAACTTTCCTCTTTAACTTCTGTTGAAGAGATTACATTTGAAAAATGTAAAGCTTTGGGATTAGGTGATGTAGCTAGTACAAATATAATGGAATTTATTAATACTGAATTTCAAGAAATAAAACATTTTTTACCTTTTCCAAAATTATTCAATAATATTCCAGCTATTAAAGCGGAATCAACATTAGTAGTTTGTATAACTGGAAAGTTAAAATCTTTCAAGACAAAAGAAGAAGCCAAAGAAGCTTTAGAATCAAGAGGTTATACTGTAGTAGATAATCTCACAAAAAAAGTCAATATACTTATTGACGAAGAAAATAGAAATAGCTCTAAACGTGTAAAAGCACTGGAAATGGGCATTAAAATAGTAGAAGATCTTTCAACCTTAATTAAAGAAGAGAATACATGAGCACAAAAAAATGGAATGAAGAAAATACACAAGCATTGATTAATGTAATCGGTGCTGCATCTGGAAACGTTACTGCTGAACAAGTTCGTAGTGCCGCTGCCGCAATGGAAATTTCAGAACGTAGCGCAAGTGCAAAATTGCGCAAACTTGGCTATACTGTGGATAGTTTAGCAAAAGAAAAAGAATCAGCATTTAGTGAACAAGACACTGCTGATTTAGTAACTTTTATCGAATCCAATCCCCAGGCATTTACCTATACAGAAATTGCGGAACAGTTTAAAGGTGGTGAATTCAGACCTAAGCAAATTCAAGGTAAAGTGCTAGCGTTAGAACTAACTGCACTTGTAAAAGCTTCTGAAAAAGTAGAAGTTGCACGCAAATATTCAGATGCAGAAGAAGCTGAATTTATCGAAATGGCTAATAGTGGTGCATATATTGAAGATATTGCAGCTCATTTTAATCGTGAAGTTAACTCAATTCGTGGTAAAGCATTGGCACTATTGCAAAAACAGTTAATCTCACAAATTCCTGCACAACGGGATTCAAAAGCAAAAATTACAGTAGATCCATTGGATGCTTTGGGTGCTGAAATTGCTGCAATGCGTGTTGCGGATATTGCAGCTGCAATAGGTAAAACAGAACGTGGTGTAAAAACTAGTCTAACTAGACGTGGTATTAGTGTTGCAGATTATGACGGTGCTAAAAAACATGAGAAAGCCCGTGGAAAAGCAGAGGATACTTCTAGCGAAGATTAATACTAAAAAGGACTGGGGTGAAATCCAGTCCTTTATTTTTATGGAGAACTTATGCCTAATGTAACAATACAATACCAGGATGACTCTAGTCTAACTGTTGAAGAAATAGTTAGACAAGCTATTTCTAATTACGGAGATAAAACAGTAGTAGAAATAACAGCTAGTTCCCAACTACCACATGACCAAATTTATTGGGCGATACAGCAAATAGTAACTAAGGAACAAATAAGCGCAATGTTTGATAGGACAGGTAGCTACCAAGTATCCTTGCATATTATCAAACAGAAAGCTTTAAAAGATATAGTTGAAATACTAGATCAAGTCATACAAGATAACGAAGCAAAAGTAGAGGGAATGTAATGGATGTTTCGGCAGTAGTATTACATAAACTTCTGTCCGAGCAAAGCTTAGATATTTATAGTAAACTAAAACTAATATTTATAGATCCTGCTTATTCAACATTGTTTACCTTAATATGTAAACATTATGAAAAATATGGGAAGGTTCCCTCATTTGGGGATTTAGAATTAACTATAAGAGAAGGACAAGCTGCAAAAGTATTAGCTACTATTAAATTAACAGAAGTACCTGAAGTTACTCCTGATATAGCCTTAAATGCTCTTATAGACCAATACACTCAATCCGAAACTATAAATCTTTTAGAAAAGTTTATACCTGTATTACCTCTATGTGATTCCAATGAGATAAAAGACCATTTAGCTTCTATAGCTTTAACTATAGAAGAAAAAACGTTTACTTCTGAAAATATATTTTCTATGTCTGATTTATGTATATTTCATAAAGCAGAAGATATTTTAAATGATAGAACTTATTTAGGATTTAATAATACGTTTGACTCTCAATTAAGTGGTATAGCTAAACAAGAATTACTATTATTAGGTGGAAAAAGAGGTTCTGGAAAATCCCTAGTATGCAGTAATATTTTTGTTTCTCAATACGAGCTTGGAAATAGCTGTCAATACTTTACTATTGAAATGACAGCTAGAGAAATTAATGAGAGAAATCTGGCTATTTTAGCCAATGTTTCACATTCTGATCTTAAGAAGGGTACACTTAGTAAGGAAGATGTAATTAAAGTTGCTAAAGTAAGAGCTAATATGTTTGAAGGTGCGGAAGAAGTTTTCGAGGACTTCTTAAAGCATAATGATAGGTATAAGTTTGAAGAAACTCTTGTCAGAAATTTCAAACTAAAACCAAATAATCAGATGATAATAGTTGATGATAGAGAACTTACCATATCAACTCTAGATCTAAACATATCAAAAGCTAAAGCAAGATTTGGGGATTCATTATTAGTAGTTGTAGTAGATTACATAAATCAAATTGTTATAGAGGGTAATCATAATAAATATGATTGGCAACCACAAGTAGAAGTCGCTACTAAACTTAAAAATCTAGCTAGAAAGCATGATGTTGCAATAGTATCTCCATATCAAATAGATGATAATGGACAAACTAGATTTGCCAAAGGAATTTTAGATCCGGCCGATATAGCTTTATTACTAGATGCACATAAAAAGGAAGATTGTGCAATATCATTTGATACTACGAAAATAAGGAGTGATAAAGAGTTAAGTTTTACCTCACCTATAAATTGGGATACTTTACGTATATATCCTACAGATATAGATAGACCTAGAAAGTCTTCAAAAACTAAAGAAGCTAAATCTGATACTAATGAAGAAGGTGTAGACTTACCCTGGGAATTATGACAAATCCTATATATGACTTATTAGTTAGTAAAGGACATACTATAAAAATGTCCGGACAGGATTACCTAATACACTGTCTAAATCCAGAACATGATGACAAAAATCCTAGCTTAAGGGTAGACATTAATACTGGAAAATTTAGGTGTCCAGTATGTGGTTATGGCGGAAATATACTAAAGTACTACAATATTTTGACTTCATCTGTATCTATAAAAGTCCATTCATTAATGCGATCTATAGCACAGATAAAAGAGGCCTTAACTGATTTAAGCTTCCCAAAAGGTTCTGTTATGTTTAAAAATACTTTTAAAGGTATTTCACCAAAAACTTTACAGAAATTCGAAGCATTCTATACAACTCAAGTACCTGATTTAGATGACAGAATTATTTTTCCAATCAGAAATGTTTTAGGAAAAATACAATGCTTTATAGGTAGACATACTTTGGCAGATTCAGGAGCTAAATATAAAGTTTACCCTGCTGGTGCCCCTTTAACATGCTTTCCTATAAATATAGATACTTCTAAAAAATATATAGTGTTAGTAGAAGGTATTTTTGATATGTTAAATTTGCACGATAAAGGTATGGCTAACGTTATATGCTCTTTTGGTGTCGATTTTCTAACAAAGAATACTGCAAGTAAATTATTGCCTTATAAAGTACAAGGAGTTTCAACTATATTCCTAATGTATGATGGGGATAACGCAGGAAGAAATGCAGCAAAAAAGCTAAAACCAATTTTAGAAGAAAACTTATTTAATGTTGAAATAATAGACTTGCCAGATGGAAGCGATCCTGGTATACTAACAGCTGAGGAAATACAATTTTATTCGGATATTATAAATGAAAAAAGTAGCCATTATTGATAAAGCTCCTAGTAGAAATAGATATAAAGAATATTTTGAATTTGAATTTGACGTGTTCCATATGTCAGATGTACCAGTTAAGAAGCTATTAA
>FRDC01003531.1_pt1 | contig 17295 bp, 18 predicted proteins | sample 1106171 | NCBI WGS metagenome assembly FRDC01 (sample SAMEA3930566, study PRJEB13176) | freshwater metagenome | biome: Drinking water system; feature: drinking water; material: water | place: Singapore | collected 2014-12-20 | reverse complement strand
ACCCCACCCTGACCGCTTCGCGGTCTTCCCTCCCCATGAAGGGAGGGAGAGACTGCTTGCGTCACTCCGCCCGATAAACTACCCCGCCCTTCATCACGAAGCGGACGTGCTCCAGCACCGTCACGTCGCTCAGGGGATCGCCGCTGACGGCGATCAGGTCGGCGGGCATGCCCGGCGCGATCCGGCCCGCTTCATTCGAGATGCGCAGGTGGGCGGCGGCGGCCACTGTGGCGGTCTGGATGGCCTCCAGCGGGGTCAGACCGGCGCGGACCAACAGCGCGAACTCCTGGGCGTTGTCGCCGTGAGCCGAGACGCCCGAGTCCGTGCCGAAGGCGATGCGGACGCCGCCTTCGTGCGCCCGCCGCGCCATATCCAGCATGCGCGGCCCGGCCTCGAGCGCCTTGGCCGTCTGGGCCGGGGTGAAGAAATTCTCCGGGCTCGAGGCCACGCGCGCGACGAAATCGCCCGCGAGCAGGGTCGGCACCAGATAGACGCCCTCGCGGCGGAACAGGCGGATGGATTCGGCGTCCAGATAGGTGCCGTGCTCGATCGAGTCTCCGCCCGCCCGCAGGAAGGCGTTGATGCCGTCGACGCCGTGGGCGTGGGCCGTGACCTGACGCCCCATGCGGTGCCCGGCCTCGACGATGGCGGCCAGTTCAGCGTCCGTGAACTGCTGCGCCAGGCCGGCGGCGGTGTTGGAGAGGACGCCGCCGGTGGCGGTGATCTTGATGATGTCGGCCCCGGCCCGCACCTGGGTCCGCACGGCGCGCATGCAGTCCTCTGGCCCCGAGCAGACGCTGGTGGACGACAGGACGTGCATCACGTCCTCGGTGTAGCCGTTGACGTCGCCGTGGCCGCCGTGGATCGACACGCTCGATCCCGAGGCGATGACACGCGGGCCGATCACGTCGCCCCGGGCGATGCCGTCCCGCAGGGCGAAGACGGCGTCGTTCGGCCCGCCGAGATCCGCCACGGTGGTGAAGCCGGCCATCAGCGTCTTGCGGGCGTAGCCGGCGCCCAGGATGGCCCGGTCGGCCGGGGTCTCCGTCACAGCCATCAGCCGTGCATTGGGGTTCTGCTGGCTGGTCAGATGCACATGGCTGTCGATCAGGCCGGGCAGCACGAACTGGTCCCTAAGATCGATGACCTCGCCCTCACCGACGAAGCCGTCGCGGATTTCCACGAGCCGGTTCCCGGCGATCACGAGAGTTTTATCCCGCAGCACCACACCGCTCGCGGGATCGGCCAGCAGACGCCCGGCGTGCACGAACGACAGGCGGGGCGCGGGCGCCACGGCAGTGGTCGTGGGGGTTTCCTGAGCGGCGGCCATGCCCGCCCACACCATCAGCGCCGCCAGCGCCAGACCGAAAACCCGCATCACCAACCCTCCGGAACGGCCTTTGCTCGGCCGGTGCGACAACCTTTCCATCATGGCTCAGGTTGAAACAAGCTGTAACGGCTGTGATGTTGGCCGCTTCAGTAAACGTGCGAGGGCGTCGCATGCGGCTTTCAAGGCGTGGTTTGATTCTGGGCGGCTCGGCCCTTCTGGCGGGTTGCTCGACGGCGGCGGCGCAGAATGCGCGTGTCACACAGGTCGCGCCCCTGGTTCCGCAACAGCAGGTCGCCCAGACCGCGCCCTCGCCCCAGTCGATCACCGCCGAGCTGAACTCGAGCCGTCCCTTGGTCGCCCCGGCCCAGGTCCGCCAGGAGCTGGTGCAGCGCGCCATGGCGGCGATGGACATCCACGACAGGCGCATCACCCGGCGCGACCGCATGTATCTGGTCGATTTCTCGAAGCACTCCAGCGAGGAGCGCTTCTATGAGGTTGATCTCGAGGGCGGCCATGTGACCCAGATGCGCACGGCCCACGGCCGGGGCTCGGACCCAGCGCATTCCGGTTACGCCCGCAGCTTCTCCAACACGCCGGAAAGCTACATGTCCTCGGTCGGGGCCTTCGCCACCGCCGGCGCGGGCATGGGCGCGCAGCAAGGCCCGAACGTGCTGCTCGACGGGCTGGAGTATTCCAACGACCGGGCGCGCGAACGGGCGATCATCGTCCACGGCGCCGACTATGCCGACCCGGACTTCCTGGCCCGCGAGGGCAAGCTGGGCCGATCCTACGGCTGCTTCTCGGTGGCCCACGGCGACCTGCCGCGTCTGCGCGAGCGCATGGGCGAAGGCCGCCTGCTGTTCGCGTTTGCGTGAACCGCATCACCTCTCCGCGCGCGAAGGCGCGAGGGGAGGACAGATCGCGCAGCGATCAGGAGGGGGCGGCGCAGGTGTTCGCCGCCTGAATCGCTAATCCCTTTCGACGGAGTCGCCCCCGCCTGACGCCTTCGGCGTCGGTCCTCCCCGCCGCCCTTCGGCGTCGTGGAGGTGAAACCCGTCACTCGTACCCGTGTGCGGCTTCGTTGATCACCTGACTGGGCATGGACGAGAAGTCCACGCTGACGGGCGCCGCCAGCTTCTTCTGAAACGTCCGGATCACGTGCTCCAGTCGACGGCGGACCTCGCGCTCGGCTTCCGTGCCGGTGTCGAGCGCCAGAGGGGCCAGGCAGAAGTCGATGATGGCGTTGGTCTGGGACAGGGGTTGCATGGGTCTCTCCTTCAGGGATCAGGCCGCGACGAACTGCGCGGTTTCGGTGGAGTCCTTCAGCGCCGTGGTCGACGACTGGCCGTTCGAGATGACGGTCGCGACCTGGTCGAAATAGCCGGTGCCGACCTCGCGCTGGTGCCGGGTGGCGGTGTAGCCCCGGGCCTCGTTGGCGAACTCGCGCTGCTGCAGCTCGGAATAGGCCGCCATGCCGCGGTCGCGGTAGCCGTCGGCCAGCTCGAACATGCTGTTGTTCAGGCTGTGGAAGCCCGCCAGGGTCACGAACTGGAACTTGTACCCCATGGCCCCCAGCTCGCGCTGGAATTTCGCGATGGTCTCGTCATCCAGCTTGGCCTTCCAGTTGAAGGACGGCGAGCAGTTGTAGGCCATCAGCTTGCCGGGATGCGCCTTCTGGATCGCTTCGGCGAAGCGGCGGGCGTCGTCCAGGTCAGGGTGCGAGGTCTCCCACCACAGGACGTCGGCGTATCGGGCGTAGCTCAGGCCGCGCGCGATGCAGTGGTCCAGACCCGTGCCCGGCTTCAGCCTGAAGAATCCCTCCGGCGTGCGGTTGTCGCGGTCGATGAAGGGCTGGTCGCGCTCGTCGATGTCACTGGTGATCAGCTGGGCCGATTCCGCGTCGGTGCGGGCGACGGTCAGGGTCGGCGTGCCCATGACATCGGCGGCCAGGCGCGCGGCGATCAGGTTGCGCTCATGCGCCTGGGTGGGGATCAGCACCTTGCCGCCCAGGTGGCCGCATTTCTTCTCGCTGGCCAGCTGGTCCTCGAAGTGCACGCCCGCGGCGCCCGCCTCGATGAAGGCCTTCATGATCTCGAAGCTGTTCAGGGGGCCGCCGAAGCCGGCCTCGGCGTCGGCCACGATGGGAACGAACCAGTCGCGTTTGGCGCCGCCTTCGGCGTGCTCGATCTGATCAGCCCGCTGCAGCGTGCGGTTGATGCGGCGACACAGCTCGGGCGCGGCGTTGGCGGGATACAGCGACTGGTCCGGATACATGGCTCCGGCGGTGTTGGCGTCGGCCGCGACCTGCCAGCCCGACAGGTAAATGGCCTTCAGTCCCGCGCGGACCATCTGCATCGCCTGGTTGCCGGTGACGGCGCCCAGCGCGTTCACGAACGGCTCGTCATGCAGCAGTTGCCACAGGCGGTTGGCCCCGCGTTCCGCGAGAGTGTGGGTGATCGGGATTGAGCCGCGCAGCCGAAGGACGTCCTCCGGCGTGTAGGGACGCTCGATGCCGTCAAAGCGGCCGACCGGCGAGGGAACGAGGTGGGCGAAGGTGGTCGTCATGGTCGCTCTCATGTCTGGGTCGGCGGTCCGCGCCGGGTCGATGGGAGGGAAACACGCCGAAAGTCACGAATGATACCGTCCTAGCCGCAATCTTTCGGTCATTTTGTCATAATATGACTTGCCGTTGTCAGTCATGATGTGACCACCCGGCCATGGACGCAGACCGCAAACTCTTCCTCGGCGGCCGCCTGAAGCGGCTGCGGCGCGAGCTGGGCCTGACCCAGACGGCGATGGCGGCCGACCTCGCCGTGTCGCCCAGTTATCTGAACCATATCGAGCGCAACCAGCGGCCCGTGTCGGCGCAGCTGCTGCTGCGGCTGGCGGAGACCTATGACGTTGATCTGCGCGCCCTGGGTCAGGCGGGCGGACCGGCGACCGAGGCGGAGCTGAGCGAGATCCTGACCGATCCGGTGTTTCAGGGTCTGGCCGTGCCCCGGCACGAGATCGTGCAGATGGCCGACGACCTGCCGGGGGCCGCCGACGCCCTGGTGCACCTCTACCGCGCCTTCGCCGACCGCCGGGCGCGGGACGGTGTCGAGGTCGGCCCCGGCGACCAGACGCCCGCCGACTGGGTGCGCGAATATGTTCAGGCGCGCCGCAACCACTTCCCTGAGCTGGATGAACTAGGCGAGGCGCTGGCCGCCGATCTGGCCCGCGACGGCGAAGGCTTCGAGACCGCCGCCCGGGCGCGCCTGCTGGCCCGCCACGGCCTGACCGTCCGGACCCTGCCGGCCGAGGTCATGGTGGAATGGACGCGCCGTTATGATCCGCATCGCAAGCGGCTGTTGCTGTCCGAGACGCTGGGCCCGTCGTCGCGCCTGTTCGCCGTCGCCTATCAGCTGGCCCTGATGGAGCACGACGAGACGCTCGAGACGATGATCGCCGCCGACGCCCCGCCCGACCCCGCCACGCGCCGGCTGCTGAAGGTGTCGCTGGCCAACACCCTGGCCGCCGCCGTGCTGATGCCCTATGCGGCCTTCCAGCAGGCGGCGGAGGCCACGGGCTACGACCTCGCCCGGCTGCAGGCGCGGTTCGGCGTCTCGTTCGAACAGGCGGCGCACCGGCTGACGACCCTGTCACGGCCCACGGCGCGGGGCGTGCCCTTCTTCCTGATGCGGGTGGATCAGGCGGGGAACATCTCCAAGCGCTATGCGTCCGGCGCCTTCCCCTTCTCGCGCTTCGGCGGCGCCTGCCCGCGCTGGCGGCTGCATTCAGCCTTCCGCACGCCCGGGCGGGTCGTCACCCAGATCGTCGAGACGCCGGACGGCGGCCGCTGGTTCACCCTGGCCCGCACGGTGGATCGCCAGGGTCATGACGGATTCGGCGAGAGTCACGACCTGGCCATCGGCCTGGGCTGTGAGCTGAAGCATGCGCACCGGCTGGTCCATGCCCGCGGCCTCGACCTGACCGCGCCGGAGGTGACGCCCATCGGCCCCGCCTGCCGCCTGTGCCCGCGCCACCCCTGCGCCGAGCGCGCCGCGCCGCCGATCGGGCGGGCGCTGACGGTGGACGACTGGGCCAAGTCCGTCAGCCCCTATCCCTTCGCGCCCTGACTGCTCGGCCGATGGAAAGCGGGCTCCATCGCGTGTATGCTGGCCGCATGGCCAATGGCGCTCACAAACACACCCTGACCATCACGCTCGATGACGAGACCGCCGCCCGTCTGGAATCGGCGGCGCTCGAGGCCGGGCTCGAGCCTGAGGCCTATCTGAACGGCATGGTCATGGACGGCCTGGCCGACATCGACCCGATCCCCGAAAGCGCCCGCCGCTTCCAGCAGGAACAGGCCGAACTGGCCCTGGCCAACTACGACCGGACGGGCATTTCGTTCCCCCTCGAGGACGTGCTCGAAGAATTCACCCGTCGCGTTGAAAGCCGCCTGGCCGAACGCGGGTGAGTTTTGTCGTAATCGTCACGTCCGAGGCGAGGCTGGATTTATTGCGCCTGGGCGATTTCCTCGCCGAGAACAATCCACACGCGGCGTTGCGCGCCGTCGATCTCATCAAGGAGCGGCTAAGGTCCCTTCAAGATCACCCTGCCCGCACGCCTGGCAAAGACTCGGTACGCGAGCTTTTCATTCGGTTTGGACAGTCTGGCTACGTTGTGCGCTACGCCATCTTCGCCGATCAGATCGTTGTCTCTCGCATCTTCCACATGCGTGAAAACCGCAGCCGCTAAAGCAGCACCACCCGCCCGCCCTCTCGCCGGACACTGACGCCCGCCTGACGCAGCAGCCTTTCGACCACGATCCGCGGATCATCCGCCCCCACGTCCAGCAGCGCCTCGATGTCGGCGACCAGCGCCCAACCGCCCGGTCGGGCCGCCAGTTCGCCCAGCCACTCGGCGCGAGTCACCACCTTGTCGTCAGCGTTGGCGTCCAGCAGGCGCTTGACGAAGGCGAACCAATCGCCGCCCGTGACGCCCTCGGCCGCCAGGGCGAACACGGCGCCGCAGGCGTAATAGGCGCGATGCTCGCCTCGCGTCTCCGCCGTCTCCAGCGAACGGCCGGCGGTCAGGGCGATGCAGTCGTCGACCTCTTTCTGAAGCTCGGCGCGCGCGTCATAGGTCGGGTCGATGTGCTTCAGGGCGCGGATGGCCATCAGGTCGGCCCCGCCCTCGGTGATCCAGGCGTCGCGGGAGCGTTGATAGGCCACCCTCTGGCCCAGCCAGAAATGCGCGCTCTCGTGGCCGATGAACCAATGGCTGGCGTAGGTCACCTGGTCCGTGGCGGCCAGAACCCCCTCGCCTTCGAAGGTCATGACGATCAGGCCCGGCAGGACCGAACCGCCCATCGAGGTGACGCCCGAGGTCGGTCCCGTCCAGCTGACCATGACCATGGGCCGGTCCTCCAGCGCCGGGCCGAGGCGGTCGGCGAACCAGTCGCTGACCAGCGGGGCGAAACGCTCGATCTCCGTCCTGATCCAGGCCGGAAGGGCGGGGTCCGTGACGGTCACAACGCGCGGCGTCGCGTTCAGGCCCGGATCGCCGAACAGCACATAGGTGTTCGGGCTGCGCGTGGTCGGCAGGCTCTCGCGTCGGCCGTTCAGCAGCACGGGCCCGCGATCGTCGCGCCACGTCACCTGAACCGGCCCCACGGGCGTCTCGACGCCGTTCAGGTCCGCCGGCAGGTCTCGCGCGGCCTGCAGATCGGGCATGGGGATCAGGTCGAACTGTTCGGAATAGAAGGCCGCCGAGCCGTCGGTGAACACCAGCGTAGGGTCATATGCGGCTTCCAGATCGGCGGGCGTCGGCGTGACGGCGACCGTCACCTCGCGCGGGACCATGCCGCCGTCCGGGCGGCGCAAAACGTCGTAGGCGCCGACCCGTTCGATCACCAGGCCGGGCGTCGTCACGGTCCAGGCGTCGTCCCGCCAGGGCGTGCGGCCCTCGCGTTTCAGCGCCGATTCCCTCAAGACCCAGACCGGCGCGTCGCGATCCAGCCACCAGGTGACGGTGAAGGCGCCGCCCGAGCGCTCCACCAGGGCCGCGTTGTCGCCCGGCGTGCGGACGACATAGGGCTCGATGGTCTGGGCCGTGGCGGGCGCCGCGAAGGCCAATGCGGCCGCGGCGATCAGGCAGGACAGGCGTGCGGTCATGGGGTCTCCCTCGAACGGCCATGCTCGCCCATCGCCAGGCTTTCGTCAGCTTAAGCTTCGCTCATGTCAGCGCCTTTTGCGCGGCGGCGAGGGCCTCGGCCATGACGGTCCTGAGGCGAGCGGGCTGAAGGATCGTCACCTGATCGCCCCAAGTGAACAGGTGCCAGGCCAGTTCGCGCATGCCGCTGGCGGAAAAGCGCACGACCACGCCTCCGTCGGGCTGGTCCTCCAGCGTCTGGGTCGGGTGCCAGCGCCAGCCGCGCGCCTCGTCCGCGCCCTCTGGCGAAATGCGGAGCGCCACGTCCTCGACCTCGTCCTGATAGATGCCGAAGGACCGGTTGGCGAAGGCGGCCAGGTCGAAATCGGCTGGGGGCATCGACAGGCCGTCCTCGGCCATGACGTCGCTCATCCGGTCCAGCCGGAAGGTGCGGATTTCGCCCGACCTGCGGTCCAGGGCGACCAGATAGTTGGCCCGCCCGAACATCAGGCCGCAGGGCGCCACGCTGCGGCGGCGCGGCTCGGCTCCCGGCCGCGAATAGAGGAAGCCCAGCGGCTGCTGGGCCAGGATGGCGTTGCGGATGGTGGTCAGCACCGCCTCGTCCGCCGAGGGCCTCGGCCCGGCCATGACGGCGATGGTCTCGGCCCGGACCAGCGCCTCCAGGTCGGGCGCCAGCTTGTTCAGGGTGGTGGAGCGCACCGCCGCCTTGATCTTGCGTTCCAGCCCCTCGAGCGCCGCCGCCCGGGCCGATTCGCCGGACGCGCGCAGCCCCTGCGCGGCCTTGTTCAGTTCGACCAGCTCGGTCGCCGTCGGGGCCTGTTCAAAGGCCGACAGCCCGCCCCGGATGCGCCAGCGCTTGGTGGGCGGATCGCTGATCTCGTCCATGGCGGGGAAGAGGGCGCCGACGGCGTCACGCATGCGTTCGGCGGTGCGGCGGCCGACGCTCATCTCTCGCGCCATTTCGTCGAGCGTCAGCCCCTCGGCGCTGGCGGCCATGCGCCGCGCCAGTTCGATCACCATGGCCGCCTTGTCGTGCCGCATCGCGCGCCCCGTTTCGATACGACCGTTTCTGGCGCATCTCCGTTCCAAAGTCCAATCATCGACAAGACAAGAGTTCTGGAGACCTCCCATGGCCCGCTTCGCTCCCGCCGCCGCCGTTTCCGCCAGCCGCTATCTGATCGTGCCGTGCGAGGCCGAGGGATGCGGCGACCTGGCCGTCATCTGGGACCGGCTGGAGGAGCAGGTGGTGGACGTGATCTCCGCCGCCGCCAGCGCCCGCTACTCCGATGAGGACGCCCTGTGGGACGAAGGCCGGGTCTGTGACACGGGCGCCGACGATTTCCGGATGGCCGCCTGATGGCCTTCGCCTTCTGGGTGGTGGCCGGCCTTTGGCTCTCGGTCTATTTCGGAACCTGGTTTCTCCAGATCGCCCTGTGGCTTCTGGCGCTCGCCCTGCGGATCGCGGCCTGGGCCGCCACGGTCCTGATCGGCCTGGCCGGCCTCGTCTTCCTCTTCCTGTTCGACCGACCCGGCCTGCGCAAGGCGCTTGCGGCCCCGGTTCCGGACCGCTAGCGCTTCCTCCCTTCGCGGAGGAGTGGATGACTGTGGCGACCCAGACGGCCGATGGCGCACAACTGGTCAATGAGGCGCTGGCCGCCTTCAAGGCGCGCGACCGGGACCGGACAGCCCTACTGCTCGCCCGCGCGATCCAGCAGAATCCGCCGCTGGGGAACAGCTGGGGCTCGGTGTCGCGGCTGGCCGCGACCATCGGCGAGGTGACCCTGGCCCTGACCGCCGCGCGTCGCCAGATCGCCGCCAATCCGACGCCCGAGGCGCGACTGGCCTACGCCCAGCTGCTGTCGCAAACGGGCCGGTCGGAAGCGGCCCGGGACGAAGCCGCGGCGCTGGCCCGCGAACGGCCCAACGACCCGGCCGCGCTGCACTTCTACGCCACCAGCCTGGTCCAGCTCGGCGAGACGGAGGAAGCCGAGGCGATCCTGCGTCGGATCATCGCCCTGCCGACCGTGGCGCTGGGAGCCGAGAACGCCTGGCACGTGCTGGCGGACCTCAAGAAGTTCGCGCCCGGCGACCCGGACGTGCCCGCCATGGAGGCCCTGCTGGCCCGCATCGGCGAGGGCGCCGCGACCCGACAGAGCCGGATCGTTCAGCTCTACGCCCTGGGCAAGGCCTATGACGACCAGGGCGAGATCGACCGCGCCTTCGCCTGCTTCGACGAAGCGGCGCGTCTGCAGAAAATCGACAGCACCTACAATCCCGACCTGGCCGACCGCTTCGTGGACGCCGTGGTCGGGGGCTACGATCGCGCCTTCATCGACAGCCTGCCGCGCGGCGCGACCGAGAGCGACCGTCCGATCTTCGTGCTGGGCCTGCCCCGCTCCGGCACCACCCTGGTCGAGCAGATCCTGGTCAGCCATTCCCAGGTCACGGACGGGGCAGAGGCCAACCTGTTCCGCCCCGCGTCAATGGCTGTCGAGGGCTACACGCCCACCGAGGTGAAGGCGTCCTTCGACAAGGCCGAACTGGGCACGGCAGGCCGGATAGGGCGCTCCTACCTGCACCTGCTGGACGAGCGGTTCGGCAAGGAGGGTCGGATCGTCGACAAGACCCTGAACCACACGCGCATCCTGGGCCTGATCGCCCAGGTGCTGCCGAACGCGCGGTTCATCTGGCTGCGACGCCACCCGGCCGGAATCGCCTGGTCCTGTTTCCGCACCCGCTTCGCCCGGGGCGTGGACTGGAGCCGGTCGCTGACCGACATCGCCCGCCATTTCAAGGGGGAGGACCGTCTGCACGCCCACTGGTCCGACGTTCTGGGCGACCGCCTGCTGACCGTGCCTTACGAAGAGCTGGTCAGCGATCCGGATGCGTGGATGCGCCGGATCATCGAACACGTCGGCCTGGAGTGGGAGGACGGGGTGCGCGACTTCCACAAGACCGACCGCGCCGTCACCACCGCCAGCTTCGCCCAGGTGCGCAAACCGATGTATTCCAGCTCCAAGGAAGCCTGGCGCCGCTACGAGACGCACCTGAAGCCGTTCTTCGATGAGTATGGGCGGAAGTGACCGCCCTCCCCTTCGAGGGAAGGCTTGAGGCTCTCCGCCTGACGCGGGGTGAGGCGTGACTACTCCGCCCGCTTCGGCTCGTCCTTCACCGCCGAGCCCGCCACCCAACTGACCAGGCCGGTGACGAGGGCGGCGCCGATCCCGGGCCAGAAGCCGTCGACCGTGAAGCCGCCGAGCCAGGACGCCACCAGCCCGATGGTCGCGGCGTTCACCACCAGCAGGAACAGCCCGAACGTCGCCAGCGTCAGGGGAAAGGTGACGAACACCAGGATCGGCCGCACGATCGCGTTGACCAGGCCGAGCAGAAACGCCGCCGCGAGCAGTGACCCGGTCGAGGCGAAGGACACGCCCCCGATCAACTGCGCCGCCAGCCACAGGGCGAAGGCGGTGACAAGGAACTGAACGATGGCCCGCAACATGACGCCGTCTCCCCCGCTTGTTAGGCTTGGACCGCGAACATAGGGATTTCCGCATGAGTCTGCACGGCGCCTACGACCCCGACAACATCTTCGCGAAGATCCTGCGCGGCGAGATTCCGTCCGTAACGGTGTGGGAGGACGACCATGTCCGCGTCTTCATGGACGTCTTCCCCCAGTCCGAGGGCCATTGTCTGGTGATCTCAAAGGACTCCACCGCCCGCAACATCCTCGAGATCGAGGCTGAGGCCCTCGCCCGCGTCACCGCCGCCGTCCAGCGCACCGCCCGCGCGGTGGAGAAGGCGCTGAAGCCCGAGGGCCTGTCGATCATGCAGTTCAACGGCGAGGCCGGCGGCCAGACCGTCTTCCACCTGCATTTCCATGTCGTCCCCCGCTGGGCCGACCGCCCGATGAAGGGCCACGGCCACGCGCCGATAGCCGAGGCGGCGACGCTGCGCGCCCTGGCCGACCGCATCGCCGTCGCGCTCGACTGAACAGCGTTCATTGACGCCCTCTCCCACAAGCGTAGCCTTATGGAATCACGCCTTGGGAGGGGCAGATCAAATGTCGAAAATCAACTGGATGGGCGTCATCGTCGCCACCGTGGCCGCCTTCTTCATCGGCTTCCTGTGGTACGGCCTGATCTTCGAGGCCAAGTGGCTGGAGTTGACCGGTCAGACCGCGTCGGAAGACATGTCGATGATGCCGATGGCCTATGGTCTTCTGCAGACCTTCGTCACCATGACGGGCCTCGGCTGGTTCATCTCCAGGACCGGCGACGGCTGGATGAACGGGCTGAAGACGGGGCTGGTCGCGGCCGTCTGCTTCGCCCTGATGACCTCGGCCTACAACTTCATCTATGAGACGGCGAACATGGGACTCCTGCCCATCGACTGGTCGCACCTGCTGGTGATCTACGCCGTCGGCGGCGCCGTCATCGGCGGGCTGAAGATGAAGCCGAAAAACTAGGTCGTCATCCTCGGGCTTGACCCGAGGACCAGACCATCCGGTGCGCGGTCTCGGATGATGCCGATCAGACAGCGGGGCCATCTTTGATATACAGGGCCGCCCGGCCTCTGATCCTCGGGTCGAGCCCGAGGATGACGGAGCGTGGTGTTCCTAAAGCGGCCCTCTGAAAACGAACCACGCCCCGGCGCAGATCAGGGCGAATCCGACGGCGTGGTTCAGGGTCAGCTTCTCGCCCAGCCACGCGACCGAGAAGACAGCGAAGACGATCAGGGTGATCACCTCCTGCATCGTCTTCAGCTCGGCCGCCGAATAGACCTGATGCCCGATCCGGTTCGCCGGCACGGCCAGCCAGTATTCGAAGAAGGCGATGCCCCAGCTCAGTATCACCACGATCCACAGGGGCTTGGCGTTGAACTTCAGGTGGCCGTACCAGGCGAAGGTCATGAACACGTTCGACAGCGCCAGCATCACCACCGGCGCGATGTAGGAAAAGGCGTTCGGCATCCGTCTCTCGTGCTTGCGTGGCGCGGCGGCGATCAGCATAACCGGCGTTCGCGGGCGCGTCCCGCTCAAGCCTTGCGCCGGTTTAGCTCAGCGGTAGAGCAGCGGTTTTGTAAACCGAAGGTCGGGGGTTCAATCCCCTCAACCGGCACCAGGCGTCCCAGCCACGGGCTTTCGGGGGAGAGACCATGAGCGAGACCGCCGGAACGCTCGACCGCAGCGACCGCTTGGTCATCGCCGCCTCATCGGTCGGGACGGTGATCGAGTGGTACGATTTCTATCTCTACGGCTCTCTGGCGACGATCATCACGGCCCCGTTCTTCTCGGGCGTGAACGAGACGACCGGCTACATCTTCGCCCTGATGGCCTTCGCGGCGGGGTTCGCGGTGCGGCCGTTCGGGGCCTTGGTGTTCGGGCGGCTGGGCGATCTCTGGGGGCGCAAGAACACCTTTCTGGTGACCATGCTGCTGATGGGGCTGTCGACCTTCGTGGTCGGGCTTCTGCCGTCCTATGCGGCGATCGGGGTGGCCGCGCCTGTCGTCCTGATCGCCATGCGGCTGATCCAGGGGCTGGCGCTGGGTGGTGAATACGGCGGCGCGGCCACCTATGTCGCCGAACATGCCCCGCCCGGGAAGCGCGGCCTCTACACCTCCTTCATCCAGATCACGGCGACGGCCGGGCTGATGCTCAGCCTGATCGTCATCGTCGGCGTGCGCGCGGCCATCGGCGAGGACGCCTTCGCCGACTGGGGCTGGCGCATTCCGTTCCTCGGCTCGATCCTGCTGCTCGGCGTGTCCCTGTGGATCCGGCTGAAGCTGGCGGAGAGCCCGGCCTTCCAGCGCATGAAGGCCGAGGGCAAGGCGTCGGCCTCGCCGCTGAAGGACAGCTTCGGCAAATGGCCGAACCTAAAGCTGGTGCTGATCGCGCTTCTGGGCCTTGTCGCCGGTCAGGCCGTGGTCTGGTACACGGGCCAGTTCTACGCCCTGTTCTTCCTCGAGAAGACGCTGAAGGTCGACGGGGCGCTGGCCAACATCCTGATCGCCACGGCCCTGCTTCTGGCCACGCCCTTCTTCGTCTTCTGGGGCTGGCTGTCGGACAAGATCGGCCGAAAGCCCATCATCCTGGCCGGATGCCTGATCGCGGCGGTCGCCTACATGCCCCTGTTCCACGCCCTGACCGAGGCCGCCAACCCAAGGCTGGCGCAGGCGACGGCGGCGGCGCCCGTCATCGTCCGCGCCGACCCCGCCGACTGCAGCCTGCAATTCGACCCGGTGGGCAAGACGGTCTTCAACCGGTCCTGCGACGTGGCGAAATCCTACCTGGCCAGGGCGGGCGTCACCTACGCCAACGAACCGGCGCCGGCGGGCAGCGTCGCGGTGGTGCGGGTCGGGGACGTGGTGATCGAAAGCTTCCGCGGCGACCTTCTGCCGCCTGCCGAGTTCAAGGCGGCCAAGGCGGCCTGGGACGGGTCGATCGCCGCCGCCCTGGCCGAAGCCGGTTATCCGGCCAAGGCCGACAGCGCCCTGGTGAACAAGCCGCTGGTGGTCGCCATCCTGTTCGCGCTCGTTTTCCTGGTGACCATGGTCTACGGGCCGATCGCGGCGGCGCTGGTGGAGATGTTCCCGACCAACATCCGCTACACTTCCATGTCCCTGCCCTATCACATCGGCAACGGCTGGTTCGGCGGCTTCCTGCCCACCACGGCCTTCGCCATGGTGGCGGCGACGGGCAACATCTATTCCGGCCTCTGGTATCCCATCGCGGTGGCGCTGTTGACCGTCATCGTCGGCGTCCTGTTCGTGCGCGACCGCCGGGCCGTCGATCTCACCGCCTGATGTCGCCCAGGCTGGTCAACAAGCTGGGACACCGGATCGGCGCCCGGGGCGCGCGCACCCGCGGCGCCCTGATCGAGGCCACCCGCAGTCTGCTCGACACGCGCCATCTGGGCGAGATCCGGCCCGCCGACATCACCGCCCTGGCGGGCGTCGCGCCGTCGAACTTCTACACCTATTTCAAGGAGGTGGATGAGCCGGTTCGCGCCCTGTGCGAGGATGCGTCCGCCGACTGCCAGGGTCTGGCGGCCCACCTCGACGGCGACTGGTCGGCGGAAGGCGCTTTTCGCACCGCCCGCGCCCTGATTCTCGACATGATGGCCGTCTGGGACCGGCACGGCCCGGTGCTGCGCATCGAGCACGAACTGGCCGACAAGGGCGACGCCGCCTTCGCCGAGAGCCGCATCGGCCGCCTGCGCCGCCTGCATCTGGCGCTGGAGCGCCGGATCGCCCAGGCCCAGGCCCAGGGCTATCACCCCGAAGGTCTGAACCCCCGCCTCGCCTCCTATGAGGTCGCCAGCCTGATCGAGTCCGTCGCCGCCGGCTTCAACCTGATGCGGCGCGCCGACACGGCCGAAGCCATCCTCGACACCACCGCCCACATCGTCGCGCGGCTGGTGACGGGGCGCTGATCGTCCTTACCTGCTGGGAAGGTTCACCACAAAGAACACAAAGAAGGTCACAAAGGACACGAAGGGACCGGAGCCCTTCCAGGCGACATCTTTCCTCGCCGATTCGAGATCGCGGCGTACGCCGCATTCGATTTTTCTCCGCATCGAAGGTCACGGTTCAGGCAACCACACGGGACCCATCGTGTCCTTTGTGGCCTTCTTCGTGCCCTTTGTGATGAACCTCCTTCGGCCAACGCCGAGCACGGCTAGCGCCGCATTCATCCCAGGCCCAGCGGCCCATAGAGCCAGGTCATCCACGTCCCGATGGCCAGGAACACGCCAAGCGGCAGACGGTCCGTGCCCGCCACGCTGCGCCGCATCACCAGCTTGGCCGCCACCACGCTGAACGCCGCCGCCGAGGCCCAGAGCAGCACGCTGGGCAGACCCATCCAGCCGCCCCACGCTCCGGCCGCGGCGAACAGGAAGGGATCGCCCCCGCCCAGTCCGTCGCGCCCGCGCACCCGCCTGTAGAGCCAGCCGATCAGCCACAGGGCCGCGAACCCGGCCACGACGCCGATGGCGGCACTGATCAATGTCTCCAGCCCCATCAGCCACGAAGCCGCCAGCCCGCTGATCGCCAGCGGCCAGGTCAGGCCGTCGGGCAGCCAGTAGTTCTCGCCGTCGATGACGGCGATCAGCAGCAGCTGCCAGCCGAGCAACGCCGTCGCCCCGACCATCAGCCACGACGTCCCGTGCAGCGCCGCCCAGACTCCGATCCCGGCCGCCGCAGTCTCGATCACCGGATACCGCCAGGCGATCCGCGCGCCGCACCAGCCGCACCGTCCGCGCAGGGCCAGCCAGCTGACCACCGGAACCAGATGCCAGGCCTTCAGCGGCTTCTCGCAGCTCATGCACCGCGACCGTCCGGTCACGAACCCCTCGTCGCGCGGCAGGCGCACGCTGACCGCGGCGATGAAACTGCCGACCATCAGGCCGAGAAGGGCGAAGAGGAGAGGAGTGATCATTTGTGGTTCGTCATGGCCGGGCTTGTCCCGGCCATCCATAGACTCCGTGCTCGCCGTAACGATCGGACGGGAACATGCGAGGATCGTGTTTATGGATGGCCGGGACAAGCCCGGCCATGACGGCGAGGTGGGTTCAGCCGCCCCCCATCGCCACCGCCACCCGGTAGGTCACGAAGGCAGCCAGATACGCCAGGCCGAACATGTAGATCACCATGACCCACATCCATTTCCAGCTGTTCAGCTCGCGCTTCACCACGCCGAGCGTCGCCACGCACTGGGGCGCGAAGACATACCAGGCGAGGAAGGCCAGGGCCATCGCCAGGGACCACTGGGCGCCCAGGGTCGAGGCGAGCGCCGTGATCCCGGTCCCCTCGGCGTCAGCGATAGAGTAAACGGCGCCCAGCGCAGCCACGGCGACCTCGCGCGCAGCCATGCCGGGGATCAGGGCGATGACCATCTCCCAGTTGAAGCCGATGGGCTGGAAGACAGGCTCCAGCGCATGGCCCAGCATCCCGGCGAAGGAATAGTCGATGGCCGGCCCGGTCGCGCCCTCGGGCGGATAGGGGAAGGTCGAGGCGGCCCAGACCAGCACCATCAGCGGCAGGATGATCCGCCCGGCCCGCAACAGGAATATCCGGGCGCGGAGCCACAGGTTGAAGCCGACGCTCTTCAGGTCCGGCGTCTTGTAGGCCGGCAGCTCCATCATGAAGGGCTCGACCGCGCCCCGCCAGAACACCTTGCGGATCACGAACGACACCACCAGCGCGCTGACGATGCCCGCGACGTACAGCCCGAACATCACCAGCCCCTGCAGGCTGGCCCAGCCCCAGACCCGCTCGTTCGGTATGAAGGCGGCGATGATCAGGGTGTAGACCGGGATGCGCGCCGAGCAGGTCATCAGGGGCGCGACCATGATGGTGGTCAGGCGGTCGCGCTTCGAGTCGATGGTCCGCGCCGCCATCACGCCGGGAATGGCGCAGGCGAAGCTGGACAGCAGCGGGATGAAGGCCCGCCCGTGCAGCCCCGCCGTCCCCATGATCCGGTCCAGCAGGAAGGCCGCCCGGGCCATGTAGCCGAAATCCTCCAGCAGGATGATGAAGGCGAACAGGATCAGGATCTGCGGCAGGAAGACCAGCACCCCCCCGACGCCCGCGATCAGCCCGTCGACAAGCAGGCTTTCGACCAGCGGCAGATAGGCGCCCGTGTCCGGAATGGCGCCGGCGATCACCGCGCCCAGACCGCCCAGCAGGCCCTCGATGCCGTCCATCAGCGGCGTCGCCCAGGTGAAGACCGCCTGGAACATCACGAACAGCAGGGCGACCAGGATCAGCAGCCCGGCCACGGGATGCAGCAGCACGCCGTCGATCCG
>FRDC01003490.1_pt1 | contig 17302 bp, 17 predicted proteins | sample 1106171 | NCBI WGS metagenome assembly FRDC01 (sample SAMEA3930566, study PRJEB13176) | freshwater metagenome | biome: Drinking water system; feature: drinking water; material: water | place: Singapore | collected 2014-12-20 | reverse complement strand
CCCGCCCGCCGGGCCGCCGGCGGGCGGGCGGGGCAGGCCGCGCCTTGACGGCTGTCGTCGAACGCTGCAATGTCCGGATCTAGGACATAAGTCCTAGAAGCGGCGGCGGGGCTTCCCGGCAGGCCGTCCGTTGCGATGGGATGGGCGCAATGAAGATCGGATCTCTGAAACGGGCGCTTTTCGCGGCGGGCGCGGTGGTCGCGATCTTCGGCAGCGCGGGCGCCGAGTTGCCGATAGAGCCCACGCAAGCAGTCAAAACGCTGCCCGCCCAATACCCAGACTCCTACGTCTATCTCGTCGATCCGAATTTCTTCGGCATGGAAAGCGGCAAGGTTGTCATCGCCGACGTCGGGGCGGAGGTCGATCACCACAAAGGCGCAATCGGCGCAGCGCAGTTCGGCCTCTTCACGGCGGCGAAGTCGCGGCCAGAGCTTTATGTGGTCGATACATTCTACGCGCGCGGGTCCCGCGGCGAGCGTACGGACGTTCTCACCATATACGACAAGTCGACGCTCATGCCGAAGGGCGAAGTTTTATTGCCGGGCGGCAAGCGCGCGTAGACGCTGACAGAGGCGGGCGCATTCCAACTGTCGGACGACGAGCGCTTCGCCTTTGTCTACAATTTTACGCCGGCGGCGTCGGTCACGGTCGTCGATCTCGTCAACCGGCGCGTCGCCGCCGAAATCGATATTCCCGGGTGCGTGCACGCTTTCGCGCTGAAGGGCGGCGGGTTTGCGAGCCTGTGCGGGAACGGCGCCGTCGCCTCGACGAAGCTCGACGCCAGCGGGCGGTTCGTCGCGCAGACGATGAGCGCGCCATTCAACGACATCGACAATGATCCGATGTTTACGCGGCCAGCGATCATCAATGGCGTCGCCTATTTTCCGACCTACGCCGGCAAGATCCAGCCGATTGATCTTTCGGGGCCGGAGGCGGTCGCCGGCGAAGCCTGGGCGATCCCCGCGCCGGCCGCAGAGGCGCCTGAAAAGAAGAGTTGGCGGGACCGCATTCCCGGACTTTCGAAAAAGCAGACCAGTTCCGGAAAGCGCCTTCCGTCCGGCTGGCAGTTGACGGCGCATGACGACGCGGGACGGCTCTACATCACCATGCGGGCGACAGAGACGCTCGACGACCACGACACCGGCGGCGACGAGGTCTGGGTGATCGACCCGCGCACGAAGACGCTCGTCAACCGGCTGAAATTGCGCGCGGACGCCAGCCTGATCGAAGTGACGGCGGGCGCGGACCCGCTGCTCGTCGCGGCGCGGCCGGATTTCAGCTTCGACGTCTACAAGGCGAACACGGGACAATGGGTGCGCCGGATCGGCGGCCAGATCGTGATGACGCCGTTCGCGGTCGTCGCGTCGAAATAGGGATGATCGGCATGCTGATCGATCCGGCTGTCTCTCTCGGTCTCGCGCTTCCGGTCGCGGCGCTCTTCAGCGCGTCCGCTTTTCACAAGGCGCGCGACTTGCGCCGGTTCGCCGCAAGCATCGACGCCTATCAGCTGCTTCCAGGCGGGGCGGGCAGTCTCGCGGCGCCCTTGATCGTCGCGATCGAGGTCGGCGTGGCGATCGGCCTGCTGGCGCCGGCGACACGCATGGCGGCAGGGCTCGCCGGCGCTCTGCTTTTCGCTGGATACGGCGCGGCCATGGCCTTCAATCTCGCGCTCGGGCGTCGCGATATCGACTGCGGTTGCCGTTTCGGCGGTGGAGAGAGCCGCCTCTCGAGCGGGCTTGTCCTGCGCAACGCGGTCCTGGCGCTCGGAAGCCTTGTCGTGGCGGCGCCGGCGGCGGCGCGCCCGCTCGGCGCTTTCGATGTCGCCTCGATCGCGCTCGCCGCGCTGGCGGCCGCGGCGCTTTATGCAGGATTTGAGGCCGTCAACGCCAACGCTGGCGCCGCGGCGCGGGGAGCGCGCGCGTCATGATCGAAGCCCTTATCGCCTCGCAAATCCTCTTGATGATCCTCGTTTGCGGGCTCGCCGTGATGTGCTTTGCGCTCGCGCGCCAGATTGGCGTGCTGCATGAGCGGATCGCTCCCGCCGGCGCGCTCGCCGTGAACCAGAAGCTCAAAGCGGGCGACGCCGCGCCGTCCCTGATCGTCGAAGACATTGACGGCGTCAGGGTCGAGGTCGGCGGCCCCGCCGCGCGCAGCCGGCTGATTTTCTTCACCTCGCCCGACTGTCCGGTGTGCAGGTCGCTGTCGCAGATCGTGCGCTCGGTCGCGGATGCGGAACGGTCCTGGCTCGACGTCGTCATCGCGAGCGACGGCGGCGATATCCGCAAGCACCGGGAATATCGCGCCGCGCAGAAGTTCGACGCCATTCCCTATGTTCTCTCCGAGCCGCTCGGACGAGCGTTCGCCGTGGCGAAGCTTCCCTATGCGGCGCTGATCGACGAACGCGGGCGCGTCGCCTCGCTCGGCATCGTCAACAGTCGCGAGCATCTCGAAAGTCTTTTCGAAGCGAAGGAACGCGGCGTTGCGTCATTGCAGGAGTTCGCTGCCCGGCGCGCGCTCGATCATAACCATAAGGCGGCAGGATGATGAAACTCGATCGCCTCGGCGAAGGACTGACCCGCGCGCTGGCGAGAGGCCATTCGCGCCGCGGAGCGCTGGCGACGCTCGGCGGCCTCGTCACCGGCGGGGCGCTGTTCCCCGCGCTCCCTGTCGCGCGGGCGTCGGGCGGGCCGACGGGGTCCGGCTATGACGGCGTCGCGCCGCAGTCGACCGGCGATCCGATGGATCCCGGCGATCCGGCGAGCTGCGATTACTGGCGCTATTGCGGCATCGACGGGTTTTTGTGCAGTTGTTGCGGCGGGTCGGCGAAGGCCTGTCCGCCCGGCACGGAAATGTCGCCGATCACCTGGGTCGGGACCTGCCGCAATCCCGCCGACAACAAGAACTACATCATCTCCTATAACGATTGCTGCGGGAAACCTGCTTGCGGGCGCTGTCTTTGCAACCGCAATGAGGGCGAGCGGCCGATGACGCGCCCGCAACTTAACAACGACATCAACTGGTGCCTTGGAACCGCGACGGCGGCCTACACCTGCTCGACGGCGGTGATTATCGGCGTCGCGCTGCCCGAAGGATCGAAATGATGCTCCGTATGGCGATTATCGCGGTGCTGCTGATCGCGACCGGCGCGCGGGCCGATGATGGCGCCGCGACGTGGAAGCGCTGCGCGGCCTGCCATCTCGCCGACGGCAAGGGCGTTCCCGGCGCTTTTCCGCGTCTTGCCGGGCGCCTGCACGCCGCCGCGGCGAGCGATGCGGGGCGCGCCTATCTCATCCTGACGGTGACGGCGGGCGTCATGGGGCCGATCGATGTCGATGGCAAAGTCATTCGCGGCATCATGCCCGCGCAGTCGGGGCTGACGGACGCCGATGTCGCCGCCGTGCTCAATTACGCCGCCGGACTTCCCGGGCCGGACGGAAAGGCGCCGGCGCCGGTCAGGTCGTTCACTGCTGACGAGGTCGCCGCGGTCAGGGCCGCCCATCCTGGCGCGAGCCCCGGCGCCGTCCATGCCGCGCGCGCCGGCGTCGCCTTCGACGCGGACGCCACGCCATGATGCTCGCGGCGGCCCTTGTCGCGTTCCTCGCCGACGCCGCGACAGCGCCGCAGCCGGGTATCGAGAACGCCGCTCGCGCGCGCATGAACTGGATGCTCCATTGTCAGGGTTGTCACCAGTCGGACGCCAAAGGCTCCGACGCTGCGCGGACGCCGGCGATGGCGGGCGAAGTCGCGCGCTTCCTCGCCGTTCGGGGCGGGCGCGAATATCTGACGCGCGTGCCGGGCGTCGCCAACGCTGGTCTGCCTGATGACCAGCTCGCGGAACTGCTGAACTGGACGCTGTCGACCTTCGACGCCGGGCACTTGCCCGCCGGGTTCGAGCCCTATCGCCCAGAAGAAATCTCGGCGGGCCGCAAGAACCCGCTGGTCAGCGATGCGGCCCGCTGGCGTGCGGAACTGGTTCGGGAATTCACCGCCAGCGCAAGCGCGGGAAGCGGCGAATGATAAGGCGCAAGCAGGGGATAAAAGGAGGGCGGCATGACCATCCGGATCATTCGTAACAAGGGAGCGCTCTTCGGCGCGACGGCGGCGGCGGCGATTTCCATCTCGACCGCCTACGCCCAGAACTCCGTCTTTGACGACGAGATCGTCGTGACGGCGCAGAAGCGCGAGGAGAACGCGCAGGATGTCGGCATCTCGATCACTGCTTTTTCAGGCGAGCAGCTCCAGGCGCTCGGCTACACGAACGCGCAGGAGGTGACGGCGCTCGCGGCGGGCGTCGCGACCCTGCAACCGAACGGCGAGGCCAATTACGCGATTGGCATTCGCGGCGTCGCCAATAACGATTTCACATCGAACGTCGAAAGCCCGGTCGCGATCTATGTCGATGAAACCTACATCTCGCAGATGTCCGGCGCCGGCTTCCTGCTGTTCGACGTCGATCGCGTCGAGATCCTGCGCGGGCCGCAGGGAACGCTGTTCGGCCGCAACGCCACCGGCGGGCTTGTTCACTACATCACCGTGAAGCCGACGACAGAGGAGGTCGAAGGCTATGGCAGCCTGACCTATGGCAGCTTCCAGCGCGTGAAGGCGCAAGGCGCGGTCAACCTGCCGCTTTCGGACATCGTGTCCGCGCGCCTGTCGCTCGCGACGCATCAGGGCGGCGGCTATGCGGAGAACCGGCTCGATCCCGACAACGACCTCAATAACGCCAACGAGACCGCGGGGCGTCTGCAGGTCCGCTTCCAGCCGAACGACGACTTCGACCTTCTGCTCAACGGCCGTTTCGGACGGCAGGACATCCGCACAGGCTTCTTCGAGTACGCATCCGCGATTTTCCCGACCGGCGACTACACGCCCGGCGTTCCGAACCCTGACCTCGGCGGCTATGTCGATCTCGACGGCGACGTCTACGCCGGCGACTATGATTTCACCGGCGGCAACGAGACGAAGACTTGGGGAATAACCGGTCGGTTCGACTGGAATCTCGGCCCGGCGGAGCTGACCAGCATCACCGATTATCAGTCGGTCAAACGCGATTACATCGAAGATTCCGACGCTTCGCCGGTCAACTATTTCAACTTCTTCCTGACGACCGACGCGCAACAGTTCTCGCAGGAGCTGCGGCTGGCCGGCGAAGTGGAGAAATTCAACTGGGTGCTCGGTTTCTATTATCTCGATATCGACATCAACGATTCCAACGGCGCCAAGGCGACGGGCCTCTTTGAGGCGCTGTTCGGTCCGGTCGGCGTCGCGGGCTTCAACGGCGTCCGCAACCCCTACAGCCTCGACACCAAGTCATGGTCCCTGTTCGGACAATTCGATTACGCGCTCGCGGACACGCTGACCTTCATCGGCGGGATGCGGTTCATCAGCGAGGACAAGACGTACGCCTACAACAACTTCATCTCGCTCTTTCCCGAGGACATCACGAGCGGGCTCGACCCCGACATCGTTGACGTCGCTGATGCGGTGACGCCGTACGCCAGCGGGCGGGAGGATACGAACTTCGCCGCCCGCGTGCAGCTCAACTGGACGCCGTCGGACGGCGTCCTTGCATACGCCAGCTGGAATCGCGGCGTGAAATCAGGCGGCTTCAACGCGCCGCTGCTGCCGACGGCGATCTTCGTGACGGACGAGTTCCTGAATTACGCGCCGGAGCGCCTCGACGCCTATGAGGTCGGCGCGAAGATCGACTTCGCAGGCGGCAAGGCCCGACTCAATGCGTCCGGTTATTATTACGACTACCAGAACTGCCAGGCGTTCTCGATCCTCGGGCTCGACACCTTCACGCTCAACGCCGACTGCGTGACCAAGGGCTTTGAGGTCGAGCTTCAGGGCTCGCCGGTCGATGGCCTCGACTATCATTTCGGCGTCGGATTCGTGGACGCGAAGGTCCGCGACATTCCAGGCGTCACCATCGACGCGGTGACGCCGCTCGGCACGCTGCCAGCGCTGATACCAGGCGGCGAACAGCGGCCGGTGCAGACCCCGAAATGGAACCTCAACGGCCTTGTCCGCTATGAGTTTCCGGTCGGATACGGCAATATCGCGCTGCAGGCGGACGGCGCTTACCGGTCTGAGCACTTCTTCGCGCTCACCAATTTCAATGCCGTGCGCGAGAATGGCTATTTCCTTGGCAATCTTTCGGCGACCTGGATCCATCCGAATGAAGCCTGGAGCGTTCGCGCGTTTCTGCAGAACGTCACCGACGAGGAATATCTCGTGCAGACCTTCGACCTGTCAGGCAGCCTTTCGAACGGCGGCCTTTTCGGCCTTGTCGAGCAGTATTACGGGCGCCCGCGCATGTGGGGCGTGAACGTGACGGCGACGTTCTGATATAGAGGGGCGGGGCGGATCCTTCCGCGTCGCTTTCAACTTTTGGGAGAAATGTGATGACCGATTTTCCGATGTTGATCGGCGGCAAGCTCGTTGCGGGCGATCATAAGCTGAAAGTCATCAATCCGGCGACCGAGGAAGTCTTCGCCAGCGTCGCGCGCGCCTCCGTCGATCAGGCCGGCGAAGCGATCGCGGCGGCGAAAGCGGCGTTTCCGGCATGGTCGCAGACGCCAATTGAAAAACGGCAGGCCATCGTCGTGAAGGTCGCCGACGCGATCCGCGACAACGCCGCCGAACTCGCGCGCATCCTGACGTCGGAGCAGGGCAAGCCTCTGCCCGAGGCGCAGGGCGAGGTCGCATGGGCCGAAGGCTATCTTCGCCACTATGCGACGTTGAGCCTCGAAACGAAAGTCGTGCAGGACGACGCGGCGGCGCGCGTCGAAGTACGGCGCTATCCGCTCGGCGTCGTCGTCGGCATCGTGGCCTGGAATTTCCCGCTTGTCCTTGCGGCCTGGAAGATCGGCCCTGCGCTCGTCGCCGGCAATACGATCGTTCTGAAGCCCGCGCCGACGACGCCGGCGACGACGTTGCGCTTGGGCGCGCTTATCAAGGATGTCGTTCCGGCGGGCGTCGTCAACATCATCGCCGACGAAAACGATCTTGGTCCCTATCTTACCTCGCACCCTGATGTCGCGAAGGTCTCCTTTACCGGCTCGGTCGATACGGGCCGCAAGATCATGAAGAGCGGCGCCGACAGCCTGAAGCGGCTGACGCTCGAACTGGGCGGCAACGACGCCATGATCGTGCTGGACGACGTGAAGGTCGCCGACGTCGCGCCGAAGATCTTCGATGCGGCGATGCTGAACTGCGGGCAGGTGTGTCTCGCCGCCAAGCGCATCTACGTGCAGGGAAAGATTTATGACGAGATGGCCGCCGCCCTCGCCGCGATCGCGAAGGATACGGTCGTCGATGACGGCATGAAGCAAGGCGCGCGTCTCGGGCCGCTGCAGAACAGAATTCAATATGAGAAGGTAAAGGGCCTCATCGAAAGCGCGAAGCGCGAAGGCGGCGTCGTTGTCGGCGGGGAGACAATGGACCGACCCGGCTATTTCCTGCGGCCTGCCGTCGTGAAGAACGTCAAGGAGGGCTCCCGCATCGTCGATGAAGAGCAGTTCGGTCCCGTCATTCCGCTGATCCGGTTCGAAGACGAGGACGACGCGGTGCGCCGCGCCAACGCCACCCAGTTCGGTTTGGGCGGCTCCGTCTGGTCGTCGAATTTCGAGCGCGCAAAGCGGATTGCCGAACAAATTGACGCCGGTACGGTCTGGATCAACCAGCACATCACCATCGGCCCGCACATCCCCATGGCGGGTTCGAAACAGTCCGGCCTTGGCGTCGAACAGGGCCTCGAAGGCCTGTCTGAATACACGCAGGTGCGGGTCCTCAACATGGCGAAAGCCTGAGGCGCGATGGCGGCGGGAATAGCGGACGCCTATCGCGCGGCCGCCGCGGCATTCCGGCCGCGGCGCCCCGATCGCTTCAACTTCGTGCGCGACGTCATCCATCCCGCGGCGGCGCGGCGCCCGGCGGCGACGGCGCTCTACTGGACGGCGGCGACCGGGGAAACCGACATCGCCGATTTCGCGACGCTCTCGGCCCGCGCCGGGCGCGCCGCCGCTTGCCTCGCCGCGCACGGGGTCGGTCGCGGCGACATCGTGCTTCTCATTTTGTCCCGCGAAAAACCGTGGTGGGACTTCATGCTCGGCGCGTTGCAACTTGGCGCGATCATCTCCCCCGGCACCACGCAGCTGATGAGGAAGGATATCGCCTTTCGTCTCAAGGCGACGAAGGCGCGCGCGGTTATAGCCAACGCCGCGCTGGCGGCCCGCGTCGACGACGCGGCGGCCGAAACCGGCTGGCGGGGGGCGCGCATCATCGTCGATGGCGCGCGCGAAGGCTGGTTGGCCTATGACGGCTTCGACGGCGCGCCGACCGAGGACTGCGCCGATACGGCGTCTACGGATGAAGCGCTGATCTACTTCACGTCGGGCACGACCGGCGATCCGAAGATGACGGCCCATGGCTGCGCCTATCCCCTCGGGCACGAAACAACCGGGCGATTCTGGCTGCGGGCGGAGGAGGGCGACCTTGTCTGGAACGTTTCGGACACCGGCTGGGCGAAGGGCGCCTGGTCATCGTTGTTCGCGCCCTGGCTTTGCGGCGCCGGAATATTCGCGCTGCACGCGGACGCGGTCGATCCCGCGCGCGTCATCGCGTCGCTTGAGCGATTTCCCGTAACGGTCCTGTGCGCGCCGCCGACAGCGTATCGGATGCTCGTGCGCCAACCGTTGGGCGCCGTGCGCTTCAGCGCGCTGAGGCACTGCGTGAGCGCCGGCGAACCGCTCAATCCGGAAGTGATCGAAGTCTGGAAGGAGAAGACCGGGTTCCAGATTTGCGAGGGGTACGGACAAACGGAAACGACGATCCTTTGCGGCGTCTTCGAGGGCATGCGGGCCAAGGCCGGCTCCATGGGACTGCCCGCGCCCGGCGTCGATCTCGACGTGATCGACGAAAGCGGCGCGCGGCTTCCGGACGAGGTCGAAGGCGACGTCGCGGTCAGGCTCGCGCTGGCGCCCCCGGCGGGCCTGTTCCTCGGTTATCGGGGCGATCCGCAACGCACCGCCGCTACGCGTCGCGGCGACTGGTATCTGACGGGCGACCGCGCTTACAGGGATGCGGACGGCTATTTCTGGTTCATCGGCCGCGGCGATGACGTCATCATCTCCGCCGGCTATCGCATCGGCCCTTTCGAGGTTGAAAGCGCGCTGATCGAACATCCCGCCGTCGCCGAATCCGCGGTCGTCGCCAGCCCCGATGAAACGCGCGGGGAGGTCGTGAAGGCCTTTGTCGTGCTGGCCAAGGGCTACGAGCCGGGCGAGGCGCTCGCGAGCGAGCTGCAGGCGCATGTCAAACGCGTCACCGCGCCATACAAGTACCCCCGCAAGATCGAGTTCGTGACGAGCTTGCCGAAAACCATCAGCGGCAAGATCATCCGCAAGGAGCTGCGGGCCAAGGAATGGGCGGCCAAACCCTGACCGGTCGCGGGCGGATTGTTTGGGGCCGATCGATTGGCGATAAGGCCGGCGACCCAAAGCGGCGGCGCGGATGACGAACACGGAAGAAAAATCGCCGGGACCGGCAACCGAGGCGGCGGCGCTCGCCCATCTGGCCCGCGCCGAAATCGAGGCCGCGCATATCCCCGCGCTTGACGGCGTTTCGCCGATGCCGGTCAAAGCCGCGGCGGTCATCGGCGCCGGCGCAATGGGCGCTGGCATCGCGACCTGCTTCGCCGCCGCCGGCCTTCCCGTGACCCTGATTGATCTCACGCCGGAGAATATCGAGCGCGGCCTTGCCGCGGTGCGCGCCAACTTCGACGGCGCCGTCGAGAAGGGAAAGATGTCAGGCGATCAACGGGCGCGCGCGGGCGCGCTGGTTTCCGGCGCTACGGACTATGCGTCTCTTGGCGGCGCCGATCTCGTCGTCGAGGCGGTGTTCGAGAATCTCGCGCTGAAGAAGTCGATCTTCGCGGAGATTGACCGCGCCGCGAGGCCGACTGCGATCCTTGCGACCAATACCTCCTACCTTGACATCGACGCAATTGCGGCTGCGACGGCGCGGCCCGACAAGGTGCTGGGGCTTCACTTTTTCAACCCGGCCCATGTCATGAAGCTGCTGGAGGTCGTCCGCGGCGCCGAAACGTCCGTCGAAACTCTAGCGACGGCGATGGATGTCGCCAGGCGCATGCGCAAGACGGCGGTTGTCGCAAAGGTCTGCTTCGGCTTCATCGGCAATCGCATGTTGAACGCCTACCGGACGGAGGCGCTGAACATCGCGCTTGAAGGCGCATCGATCGCCGTCATCGACAAAGCGGTGAGGGCGTTCGGCATGCCGATGGGACCCTTCGCGCTGATGGATCTGACCGGACTTGATGTGAACGTGAAAATGCGCGCCGAGGCGGACAGCAGCCGGATAGACGCGCGCGCGTTCCGTATCGTCGATCGCCTTCATGCGCTTGGCCGCGCCGGACAGAAATCCGGCGCCGGCTTTTACCGGTACGGGGCGGGCTCCAGATCGCCGGCGTTCGATCCGGAAGTCGATGCGATGATCGCGCAGGAAGCGGGCCTTGTCTCGCGCCGGGCCGACATTGCGGCGGAAGAAATCGCCGACCGGTGCATCCTCGCGCTCGTCAACGAGGGCGCCCATATTCTTGAAGAAGGCGTCGCGTTGCGCGCCGGCGACATCGACGTCGCTTATGTCGCGGGATATGGCTTCCCGCGAGCGCTCGGCGGACCGATGTTCTGGGCGGAGCAGCAAGGCCTTTGCGCCGTCGCGGCGCGCATCGGACGTTATCGCGCGTCGTCTGGCGAGGGCAGGTGGCGGCCTTCGCCGCTGCTTGAGACGGCGGCGGCGAAAGGAATTTCCTTCGATGCGGCCCGCCGCGCGCCAGGGCCTTGAATCTCCGGCGCGATCGGCCGCGTTGTTTCGGGCTGGAAATTCCGATAGTCGTCGCGCGGAATTTGAAGGTGATCTTCATGACTGGTGAAAACCCCGTGCAGGGCGGCGGACGCCTCGCGGTCGTGTTCGGCGGCTCGGGCTTTATTGGACGCAATGTCGTGCGCGAACTCGCCAAGCGCGGCTGGCGCGTGCGCGTCGCGGTGCGTCGTCCGCATCATGCGCAATTCCTCCGGCCGATGGGCGCTGTCGGCCAGATTCAGCTGTTCCAGGCGAATGTACGCCATCGTCCGTCGGTCGCGCGCGCGCTTGAAGGCGCTGACGCCGTCGTCAATCTTGTCGGCATCCTGTTCCAGCAGGGCTCGCAAAGCTTTGCGCGCGTGCAAGGACAGGGCTCCGCCGTCATCGCCGATTGCGCGAAGGCCGCCGGCGTCAATGCTTTCATCCACATCTCGGCGATTGGCGCCGACGCGACGAGCGACAGTCTTTACGCGCGCACGAAGGGCGAAGCCGAGCGCGCGGTGCGTGACGCGATCCCGTCGGCGACGATCCTTCGCCCCTCCGTCGTGTTCGGGCCCGAGGACCAATTCTTCAACAAGTTCGCCGAGATGGCTTCGATGGCGCCGCCTTTCGCGCCGCTGCCCATTCTTATCGGCGGCGGCGCGACGAAGTTTCAGCCCGTCTACGTTGATGATGTCGCGGACGCCGTGTGTGCGGCGCTGGCGCTTCCCGACGCGAAAGGGCGGACCTATGAGCTTGGCGGGCCGCGCATCTACACGTTCCGGCAGCTCCTTGAGTTCATGCTGGCCGAAACCGGCATGCGGCGCACGCTGCTGCCCGTTCCTTTCGCTGTGGCGCCGCTATTCGGACTCGTCGGGGAAACGATCGGCGCCCTGCCGTTCCTCACCCCGCCGATCACGCGCGACCAGGTGAAGCTGCTCAAGGCCGACAATGTCGTCGCGAAGGACGCGCTGACCCTTGCTGACCTTGGCGTCACGCCGGAAACGCTCGAGGCGATCGTGCCGCGCTATCTCGCGCGCTTTCGCAAATACGGGCAATTCGCCGAGCGCGCGGCATGACCGGGCCGCAAGGGCGCTGAACTTGCGGCGGGAATCCGCCGCGCGCTTGCTAAATCGGGGGCGGGGGCCCATAGGGAGACGGAACCCTTGCTTTGGGCCGTCTGACTGGTCTCCGACCGGAGCCCGCTTTTACTCACCCCAACATCGGTTTTGGAGATGGCGCGCCTCCACGGCGGCGATCTCCGCCTGTCATGTCTGCAAAGGAAACGACAATGCCTACTGGAAAAGTGAAATGGTACAATTCGCAAAAGGGTTACGGGTTCATCGCGCCCGATGACGGCGGCAAGGACGTGTTCGTGCACGCCACCGCGCTCGAAGCGGCGGGCCTGCGCTCGCTCAACGACGGCCAGGCGGTGAGCTTTGAAATCACACAGGACCGCGGCAAGTCGTCCGCGACGCAGCTTAAAGCCAAATAGGTCCGGCGCCGGCCTCAAGCACGTCGGGCCAGCGCGCCCGGCGTGTTCACAGACGCAAAAACCTGGAAGGCGAACGGCGATGGCATTTAGCAAACTGACCAATCCGGACCGAAAGACCGCGCGCGTCAGCGCCGAGACGGCCGCCCTCGACGAAGTGCGTCGAGCCGCCGAAAAGCAGCGCGAGAAATCCGAAAAACTGAAGGCGCTCCGCCTCGAACGCGACGCCGCGCTGCCCGCGAAGAAGAAAGCGGCGGCGAAAAAAAAGCCTGCGACCGATCTGAACCTCGCGCAGACGCAGAAGAGCGGGAAGAAGTAGCTCGCCGCGTCGCCGATGTTCTTCATCGTGAGCGAGTCGCTCGAAGCCCTTCGTTCCGATCAGGATGCGGTCTCCGATGCGCATGGAGTGCGCGCATGGGCTCCGAATTCAGCAAACGGTAATTGATGCGCCCCCATACTCGTCGGCAGGGAAAGCGCGAGCGGCGTCGATGCGACAAGGTTGGAGCGGCGACTTTGAGCGGGAAGCGGCGACCCGCATCCGCAACGGCGATTTCAAGAAGACGAGCCTCTACTTTCTGAGGGCGATGCAGGGAACGCCGTTTGCGGGGCCTGCAAAACGAGTCGCCAACGCCTATGTCGGGATCGATGGCTGGGACGGGGCCGCGGCCGACTTCGCGCGGCTCGCCGCAACGGGTCGGCGCATCACGGCGATCGGCCTTGATCTCACCGGCCATAATGAAGGGCCGGACCCGATATTGGAGTTCGCGCTCTACGATGACAGCGCGTTCCGCTTTTCCGGCTCTCTCGACGAAGTGCGCGCCAAGGCCGCCGAATACGGCGCGCCATGGCTCGGGCGCTTCGCCGATTCCGGCGGCCCATTCACCATACGGAACATTCGAGAACTCTATGGCGCGATTCAGGCGAGCCCCGACCGCCATGTGGATTCGCATCAGACCAAGGAGCCGACGGCGACGCAACGAGGGTTGCTCGCAGCGATCTGGTATCTCTATTTCAGGGTCCACCACGCCGTCGCGCGCGATCTGGCCCACGGCGCCCTGCCGGCCGCGATGAAGGTCGTCGTCGGTCAGCACGATTTCGGACCGTGGTTCGCGGATGTCTATGAGGGGACGGGCTCGCCGAAGGCCGTGCGCGCTGGCGAACGCATCGCGGCGGCGCGAATGAAAGCGTCCATGAGATCCTATGACGACGCGACGGAAAAAATGATCGCAGATTTCAAGCGGCATCGCAGCGACCTCGCCGGATGGAAGCCAGGCCACAATGAGGACAAGCGCCAGCAGTACGCCGACTATCTGAAGGCGCGTCATGCCGTCATTTACAGCGCTCTCGACCTGCCGCAGATCACGCCGGTCTGGGAGATGAGCGAGCCAGAATTCAAACACCTGCTGCAAAACGTGCGGGCCGCGCGCGAGAGCAGAAAACTGCTGCGTGCTTCCTGACCGCGCGCTCGCCAATAGTGAGCTGGGCCACGGTCGCTGCTCGACGGCGCCCTGTTGACGAAATGAGGGAGCGGAATGAGCCCTCAAATATCCAGCTCGCCCCTCACAAAACTCGCATTCTCCGAAATGAACTGAAACCGAAGTTCCGGCTTCTTGCCCATCAGCCTGTCGACCATGTCTGCGGAAAATTCGCGCTTGTCGTCGGCGATGACGACGCGGGCGAGGCTGCGCGATCGCGGGTCCATCGTCGTTTCTTTCAGCTGCGCCGGCATCATTTCGCCAAGGCCCTTGAAGCGGCCGGTCTCGACCTTCTGGTTTGACTTGAACTCGGATTTCAGAAGCCGCTCGCGCGCGGCGTCGTCCATCGCGTAGACGGTCTTGCCCCCGGCGGTGAGGCGATAGAGCGGGGGCTGCGCCATGTAGAGCCGCCCCGCGTCAATCAGCTCTTTCATCTCCTGATAGAAGAAGGTGATGAGAAGCGAGGCGATGTGCGCGCCGTCGACGTCGGCGTCGGTCATGATGATGATTTTCTCATAGCGCAGATCCTCAAGATCGAACTTGGGTCCGAGACCGACGCCGAGCGCCTGCGCGATATCCTGGATTTCCTCGTTCGCTATGATCTTGTCGCGCGTTGCTGAGGCGACGTTCAAAATCTTGCCGCGCAAGGGCAGGATCGCCTGTGTCGCGCGGTTGCGCGCCTGCTTGGCGCTGCCGCCGGCCGAGTCGCCCTCGACGAGGAAGATTTCGGTCCCCTCGCGGTCTTTCTGGCTGCAATCGGCGAGCTTGCCGGGCAGGCGGAGCTTGCGCGTCGCCGCCGCGCGGCTGACTTCCTTCTCCTTGCGCCGGCGCATGCGTTCGTCGGCGCGCTCAATCGTCCATTCGAGGAGTTCGTTGGCCTGCTTCGGGTGGCTGGCGAGCCAGTGATCGAAAGCGGGGCGCACCGCGTTCTCGACAAGGCGCTGGGCCTCCGCCGTCGCGAGCTTGTCTTTCGTCTGGCCCTGAAACTCCGGATTTCGGACGAACACGGACAATAAGGCGCCCGCCGTCGTCATGATGTCCTCCGGCGTCACATTGCCGGCGCGTTTGTTGCCGGCGAGATCGGCGTAGGCCTTGAGCCCCTTGGAGAGCGCAGCCCGGAGGCCTGCTTCATGGGTCCCGCCCTCGGGCGTCGGGATGGTGTTGCAATAGGAGCGCGTGAAGCCGTCGACGTCCTCGCCGTCGCCGGCGAAGCCCGCCGCGCCCCAGGTGACCGCCCATTCGACGCTGCCATGCCCGCCATCGTCGCGCCGGTCCACCTTGCCCGCGAAAATCTCGTCGGTGACCGTCGGCTTTCCGTTGATAAGCGAGGCGAGATAGTCCGTAAGGCCAGCTTCGAAATGGAACACGGCTTCGGCGGGCGTTTCGTCCTTGATGAGCGACGGCGCGCAGCGCCAGCGGATTTCAACGCCGCCAAAGATGTAGGCTTTGGAGCGCGCCATTTTGAACAGACGCGCCGGCTTGAACGCGGCCTTCGCGCCGAAAATGTCGGGATCGGGATGAAAGCGCACCGACGTGCCGCGCTTGTTGGGCGCGGGACCGGCGTCGATCAGCTTCGTTTTCGGAAGTCCCCTCGAATAGGCCTGGCGCCACATCTGGCGATTGCGGCACACCTCGACGACGAGATCGTCGGAGAGCGCGTTGACCACCGAAACGCCGACGCCGTGCAGGCCGCCGGAGGTCTGATAGGCCTTCGGCTCGAACTTCGCGCCCGAATGCAACGTCGTCATGATCACTTCAAGCGCGGACTTGTTCTTGAACTTCGGGTGCGGGTCGATCGGCACGCCGCGGCCGTTGTCCGTGACGGTGAGATAGCCGTCCTGCCCGAGTTCGACTTCGATGCGCGTCGCATGTCCGGCGACGGCCTCGTCCATTGAGTTGTCGAGCACCTCGGCGAACAGATGATGCATCGCCTTTTCATCGGTGCCGCCGATATACATGCCCGGGCGCTTGCGGACGGGCTCAAGCCCTTCGAGAACCTCGATGTCTTTCGCGGTGTACTCGCCGGCGGCCCCGGAAAAGAGGTCGGCTTCAGGTAACTTCTTCGTTGGTCGGCTTGCCATCTCGGTACGCTCAAATCACCATCTGGACGAGGTCCCTTAGGCCGACTCAGCGGCTCGCGCCAAGCGTCCCGGAAAAAGGCTCCGCCGATGCCCTTCATGGTCGACGACATCGCGCTTTGCGACAAGGTGCTGGCGCTCGCCGAGGAAATGGCCGGCAAGCCCTGTCCGCCGGAGATGGCGCTTGAGATCGCGGAAGAGATTTTCGGGATGGAAGACCGCTTCGTCACCGAACTTGAAGCGAGTCCTGTTCCCTTCGTGATCGAGCGGCGGCAAAAGCGCGCGGCGAATTTCGTCGTGAAGCGCGGGCTCGTCTATATCCATGTAAAGTCGCGCCCGAATGTCGCGATCGTCGTGCCGCCGCATTTCGTGACGGATTTTGCTTCCGTCCCGCCGGCGTTCCGCTGGCTCGTGCCGCAGGAAGGGGCGTACTCCGCGGCGGCGGTCATTCACGACTGGCTCTACACGATCGCCGAGCCGCCCAAACGCCCCGTTCAGTTCCGCAAGGAACGCTTCCGCGCCGACAGGATTTTTCTCGAAGCCATGCGGACGAGCGGCGTCAACGCCTTCAAGAAGAGCGTTCTTTACAGGTCGGCGAGGCTCTTCGGCGCCGGCGGCTTCGGCGCCATCGATGAATTGAGATTCATTGATCCGCGCGCGCCCGACCGCCTCGTCGATCCGATGCGCTTCGACAAGGCGGCGCTGCGGACCTTCACGATCATTCCGCGCCCGGAAAAACCGAAAACGCGCGCGCGTTTATTCTTCTAAATCGTCTTGCCGCCGCGGCCCTCGCCGTCCTTGAATCGCGTGGCCCCGGCGAGCGTCTCGCCAGAGGCGAGCGTTTTGAGGCCGAGCGCGAATTCGGCCGCGATTGCTTCCTGCTCGCTCAGCGACCATTGCGCCAGCGCCGACAGGCGATCGTTCCGCATGCAGGCTTGCGGCAACGCCGCAAGGTCCTTTGCGAGCGCCTTTGCTATGCGCAGCGCCTCGCCGGGTTCACAAAGGCGGTTCGCAAGACCCCAAGCGAACGCCTCCTCGGCGCCGACGCCGCGACCCGTCAGGATCATGTCCATCGCATGCGATGCGCCGATCAGGCGCGGCAGCCTGACCGTGCCGCCGTCGATCAGCGGCACGCCGAAGCGGCGGCAATAGACGCCGAAGGTCGCGTCTCGCGCCGCGATGCGGAGATCGCACCACAGGGCGAGTTCGAGCCCGCCGGCGACCGCGTGCCCCTCGACGGCCGCGATGACCGGTTTTGAGAGCATCATCCGCGACGGTCCCATCGGACCGGCGCCGTCCGGCGCGACGCGGTTGCCGTTTCCCTCCGCGACGGCTTTCAGGTCTGCGCCGGCGCAGAAATTTCCGCCGGCGCCAGTCAGGATGGCGACCGGCAG
>FRDC01001863.1_pt2 | contig 17305 bp, 15 predicted proteins | sample 1106171 | NCBI WGS metagenome assembly FRDC01 (sample SAMEA3930566, study PRJEB13176) | freshwater metagenome | biome: Drinking water system; feature: drinking water; material: water | place: Singapore | collected 2014-12-20 | reverse complement strand
CTGCTTGCTGGCGGTCACGACGATATCCGCCGGCGCCGGTTCGGGGGGTGGGGGCGCTGCCGGGCGGGCGACCGGCCGCGGCGGTGGCGCCGGCGGCGCGACGACGATGCGATAGCTGCCGGGGCCGCTCGCCACGGCACGAAAGCCGCTGCCCGCCAGCAGGCGATCGAGCGCCTGCTTTACCGTCAGCGTGCCGCGCAGCTCCGCCGTCCGCACGGCATGCAAACCGCGTTCCGTACTGACGATATCGACCCCCGCGACGCGCGCGAGCGCGATCACCGCACGGTCGAGTGTCATGGGCGCGATGGCGAGGGCGACGCGCCGCTGCGGCGGACTGGCCGATGCGGTGGCGGGCAGGCTCAGCGAACAGGCGGCAAGAAACCAGCCGGCACCCCGTCGGGATCGCCGCTTACCGTTCCGCCAACACCCAATCCGCCCCGTCACGCCGCCAAGTTGCCCCGATCAGATCGGCCAGATGCGGAATGTCGCGATCGGCTTCCCCCGTGAGGTGGATTATGCCGGTGAACGGACGCGTGGACAAGCCGCTCGCGATCCGCAGGCGAAACCCGTGTAATCGCCGCAGGCTAGCCGCGACCTCGGCGACCGACGCCGCATCGAAGCTGAGCACACCCTGGCGCCAGCCACCCACACTGTCCGCGGGAATCGTGCTACGCACGATCCGGCCGGTCGCCCCGTCGCGGGTGAGAGCGTCGCCAGCCCTCAGTGTCACCGCGGCGCCGTCCGGCTCGAACATCACCGATCCCTCGCCGACCGCGACCGACAGATCGCCGCCGTCGCGCGTGACGTCGAAGGTCGTGCCCATGTCGCGGATGACTTGATCGCCAGCGTGCAGCGTAAACGGATGCGCCGCGTCATGGACGACGTGCAGCGCCACCTCGCCCCGATCCATCGCGATCGTCCGCGGATCGGCCGGATCGAACCGCAGCACCGTCCCGCCGTTCATCGCGATCTGGGTCCCGTCCGCCATGCGGATATCGCGCCGTTCGCCATCACGAGTGGCAATCACCTCGCTCATGCCAGCCTGGGGCGACGGTTTGAACAACACGCCCGGCACCAGCCATAGCGCCAGCGCGGCGGCGATTGCCGCCCCCGCGGTGCCGGCAAGCGGCCAGCGACGACGGAACACGCGCTCGTCGTCGTTTGCGGCCACCGGCGTTGCCGGCGCGTCTGGAAAATGCGCTTCGGCAATCAGCGCATCCTGCAGGGCGATCGCATCATAGACGCGCGCATGCTCGTCATCCGCTTCCAGCCAGAATACGAATTGCTCCCATTCGTCGGCCGACATGTCCGCCTGACGAACGTGCCACAGCGCGGCCTGATCGACGATCGCTGCCATGGCCGCGCTCATCGATCCTGCTCCATGCCGAGCACCGGCATCGCGCCATTCACCTCGGCGAGGCGCGCGTGCAGGATGCGATAGGCGCGCTGCAGAAGCTTTTCCACGCCGCTCACGCTAATGCCCAATTCATCGGCGATGGCGCGCTGACTGCGCCCTTCGATACGGAACAGACGGAGCGCTCGCCCCATCCGCTCGGGCATGGCATCGATCGCCTGCTCGACGACGCGGAGGGCATCGCGCGCGACGAGCGCCCGTTCGGCATCCGGCATATCATCGGCCGCGGGCTGCGATGCGAGCCACGCGCCGTCGCGTGCATCACGCCGAGCGCCGGCGATGCGCCGATCGGTCGCGAGATTGTTGGCGACGCGGTATAGAAAGGCAGCAGGTTGGGCGATGGGCGTCGCGCCGAGCTGATCGAGCCGCAGCCACAGATCGTGGAGCGCGTCTTCGGCTTCCTCCCGCGAGCCAAGGCGCGCGACGAACAGGCGCAGGAGCATCGCGCGCTGCGCGAGGAAGACGGCACGCAGCCCCCCATCCGCCGTGCTCCCGTCAGCCAATCTGCGCCCAAGCTCCTCATGTCAGGCCGGAAAGGCCAGACCCTCAGCCGCTGCCATGTCGGCAATCGACCAAGTACGCAAGGCATCGGCTTCACGCGGACGCGCTGCCGCGATCGCGTCGCCGGGTCGTTTACCCGCTCCGGGATGGCACATCACGAGATGCATGCTCGCCGCCTTGCGTAGAAACCGTGGGAATAATCCCCGATAATCGGTTGAGAAATCGTAGTGCCCCGCGAAACTGTCGTTGCAACGCAGGCCGTAACGCGCGGCGTCCCGTTTCAGGCCCCGCGAATGGAAGGCACTGCCGATCGCTTTGCCCGCAAACGGCCGCCGCAGCATCGCGCCGACACGGTCGACGCAGTCGCGCACCCAGGCGTTCGGCGCGCGATGGGCGGTTTCGAACAGCACGATGTCGCGAATCCCGGGAAGCGCGTGCGAGTGCTGGTGGCCGTCGACGAAGTCCGGCGCACGGCCCATTGCGGCGACGAAGGCGTCGAACTGCGCGGCCACTTCACCGGCGATCTCGTCGAGCGGCAGCTCGCGACGCGCCGCCGAACGGGTCAGCGGATCGATCTCCGGCATCACGCCATCGGGCGCGAACTGCGGCATATCGGTCAGCGGCCGCTCACCGGTCAGCGTCAGGTGCAGGCCGATCTCGACATGGCGCGGCAGGTCGCGCAGCAGCGCGGCATCGGTCGCCCAGCCCGGCATCAGCGTCATGCAGCTGGTCGCGTTGAGCTTCCCCTCGCGCGCCAGACCGGCGATCGTCTCGCTGACATCGCGCGAAAAGGCGAAATCGTCAGCGCACAGGATGAGACGCGGCACGGATCGGTCCTCCATGGTTCGACGGGACGGGCAAATGGGCAAAGCTGGTGACGGTCTGGAACGCGCGCTCGCGGATCTGCACGCTCATCAGGCGACGGCGCTGCAACCGGCGGGCCAGGAAATGGTAGAAGAACCAGTCGCCAGCCCAGGGCGCCGCCGCGGCGTAGACGAGCCGTTCGAACAGCGTCCACCGGATCGAGGCGCGATCCCGCTCGCGCGGCGACGGCATGCACCACAGGTCCTTCGAATACCGCATGTCGCCTTGCGACATGGTGCGATGGATCACCTCGTGATCCTCAAGGATATAGCCCCACAGCGCCGCATCGAAGCCGCCCACCGCCCGCAGCGCCGCGACGTCGAAGCACTGGCCCGCCCCGCCGGCATGACATTGACGCGGCAGCATGCGTGCTGCGGTCAGGATCCGGCGCGCCTCGGCGTCGAGCGCGCTCTGGTCCGCGCCCGGATCGACGAAATAGGCACCCGCAACGACGCAGCCGTCCTGCGCCAGCAGCGCTTCCGCTTCGGCCAGATAATGCGGCGGATACAGCGTGTCGGCATCGCAGGTGGCGACATAGCGGGTCCGCACGCGCCCCAGGCCCGTGCGCAGCGCGCTGACCTTGCCGGGAACGGTCTCGCTGATGATCGTCGCATCCAGGCCATGCGCAGCGATCGCCGCGCGCGCGATCGCAACGCTGTCGTCGGTCGAACCGTTGTCGACCAGCAGCAGCTGGAACGGCACCGTCTGCGAGGCGAGGCTGGCGATCGTGTGGCCTAAGAACGCCGCTTCGTTGAAGAACGGGATCAGCACGGTCCACAGCGGCGTCGCGCGCCGCTCCGGGCCGAACATGGCGGCCGACAGCGGCGAACCGCCCGTCTCCATCCGATCCTGGTCGACAACAAGATACATTCCAACGCCCCCCACGAGCCACGCTTCAGCCGGCCATGCGACACGCACGTCCGTTCCTTGCTGACAGGACGACGCCGATCGTCCGGACCCGCACCGCGGCGGCGAAATTAATTTCGAGCATGACGCCGCGGGCGGCGCTGCTATGAGCGCGCGCCATGGCCCACAGCGCATCGTCCGCCCCTGACACACGGCTGTCGTCGACCGGATGGGTGGCGTTCGTGCTGCTGCTGCTCTGGGCGATCGCCCTGCGTGCGCACGATTTCGGCAATCCGATCATCCATGTCGACGAGCAATATTATCTGCTCGTCGGCGACCGGATGCTGCACGGCGCCTTGCCGTATGTCGATCTGTGGGACCGCAAGCCCGTCGGCCTGTTCCTGATCTTCGCCGCGATCCGGCTGCTGCCCGGCGATGGCATCCTCGCCTACCAGTTGGTCGCGACGCTGTTCGCCGCCGCCACGGCGTGGCTGGTGGCACGCGGCGGGCGGATGCTGGGCGCGCGACCTGCGGCGGCCCTGATGGCGGGCGCGGCCTACATCCTGTGGTTGTCGCTGCTCAGCGGTCGCGGGGGGCAGTCGCCCGTCTTCTACAACCTTTTCACCGCCGGCGCCGCGGTACTGACGCTGCGTCTGCCCGTGCTGGCTGAGGCCCGTGCGACGCGCGCGATCGTCCTCAACGGCGCGGCCGCCTGCCTGCTCGCCGGCCTCGCGATCCAGACCAAATACACGCCCGTCGTCGAAGGCGCGTTCTTCGGCGCGGCCCACCTCTGGTATCTGCATCGCGCGGGCGCCACGCTACGGCTCTGCATTGGCGCGGCGCTGCTGTGGATGCTGCTCGGCATCCTGCCGACCGGGCTGGTCGTCGCGGAGTATTGGCGCCGCGGCCCGGCGGTCTTCGACGCCTTCTGGTTCTCCAATTTCGCCTCCGTCTCGCTGCGCAAGGGCTATCCCGCCGCCAAGATCGCCGCGCGGCTCGCCGGCACGGGCGCCCAGTTGCTCCCCTTCGTCGTCTGTACGGTGATCGCCCTTGGCCAGCGCCCGATGGCGCCCGAGCGGTGGATCGCCTTCGGCTGGCTCGCCGCCGCCCTGATCGCCTTCGCGATGATCGGGGCCTTCTTCGATCATTACGCGCTGCCGCTGATGTTGCCGCTCGCCATGATCGCCGCGCCGGTGTTGGACCGCCACCGCGCCGCGCCGGTCGCGCTGATCGGCTATGGCCTGATCCTGTTCGTCGCCCGCGTGCTGCTGCCGCCGACCGATGCCAGCTCCGCCCGCGCCGTCGCACAGGTGATGAAAGCCAACGATCGCGGCGGCTGCCCCTATGTCTTCGCGGGCGATTCGGTGCTGTATTTGCTCGCCGACGCCTGCATCCCGACGCGCTACGCTTTCCCCTCGACACTCGCGTACGACGCCGAGCGTGGCGCGTCCGGGGCTGACGAGGTCGCCGAGCTTAACCGCATCCTCGCCACCCGTCCGCCGGTGATCGTGACGATGGACGAACCGATGGCGCCGTGGAATCCCGCGACCGAGAGCATCATGACTGCCACGCTCGGCCGCTCTTATCGGCAGGTCCTCACCGTCCCGCGCGAAGACGCCCACCTGCTCGTCTATCTCCGCCGCGATCTGCCCCTTCGTCGATAAAGCCGTACCGCTGGAGGCTTGGCGGCATCGCTCGGCCCGCGCTATGGCCGCGCGCATGACGCCGATGACGCTGTACAACAGCCTGACCCGAGCCGCGGAGCCGTTCCAGCCCGCCGACCCCGCCAACGTCCGCATCTATTCGTGCGGGCCAACGGTCTATCACTACGCCCATATCGGCAATCTGCGCGCGTACCTCTTCACCGATACGCTCGGCCGGACGCTGACGTGGAAGGGCTATGGCCTCACCCACATCATCAACATCACCGACGTCGGCCATCTGACCAGCGACGCCGATGCCGGCGACGACAAGATGGAGGCCGCCGCGAAGAAGAGCGGCCAGGATATCTGGGCGATCGCAGACCATTACACGCAGGCGTTCAAAGCCAATCTGAAGGACCTCAACGTCCGCGACCCCGCCCGCTTCCCGCTGGCAACCGACCATATCGACGGCATGATCGCCTTCGGACAGGCGATCGCCGACAAGCATTGCTACCGCCTGGCCGACGGCCTCTATTTCGACACCACCACCGTCCCCGATTACGGCCGCCTCGCCGGCACGCGCGATGAGGGTCCGGTCGAGGGCCGCATCGACAGCGTCGAGGGCAAGCGCCACCCCGCCGACTTCGCGATCTGGCGCACCAGCGCGCCGGGCGAGAACCGCCAGATGGAGTGGGACAGCCCCTGGGGCCGCGGCGCGCCGGGCTGGCACCTCGAATGCTCGGTGATGAGCCGGCAGTATCTGGGTGATCATTTCGATATCCACACCGGCGGCATCGATCATCGCGAGATCCACCACCCCAATGAGATCGCGCAGAACCAGGCGATCGGCGGCACCGCCGATACCGGTGCGACGCTCTGGATGCACAACAACTTCCTCGTCGATCGCACGGGAAAGATGTCGAAATCCTCTGGCGAGTTCCTCACCCTGCCCGCCCTCGTCGCCCGCGGCTTCCACCCGCTCGCCTATCGCCTGATGTGCCTGCAGGCGCATTATCGCAGCGAGCTGGAATTTTCGTGGGAGAATCTCGCCGCCGCGCAGACGCGCCTGAAGCGCCTGATCCAAACCGTCGCCGCCCTGCGCGCCCGCGGCGAGGCCAAGGGCGCCGCGTCCGTCGCGCCCTATGCCGAACGGCTCGACGCCGCGCTGTCGGACGACCTCAACACGCCCAAGGCCCTGCCCGTGCTCGACGAACTGCTCGCCGACAAGCGCTTGAGTCCGGCCGATCGCCTCGCCGCGCTCGAAGACTTCGACGCCGTGCTCGGCCTCGACCTCCTCACCCTCTCGCGCGAAGACCTGCGCGTCCGCCCCGCCAGTGCGACGATCGACGAAGCCGGCATCGCCGCCGCGCTCGCCGAGCGCCGTGAGGCCCGCGCCGCCAAGGACTTCGCACGCTCCGACGCGCTGCGCGACGAACTTGCCTCGGCCGGCGTCGAGGTGATGGACGGCGATCCGTTGGGCTGGGACTGGAGGCTGTCGCTGTGAAGGCCGTCCTGCCCGCCATCGCCCGTGGCCTGCTCGAGCCGCACCTCCCCACCGAGGTCGAGCCTATGTGGTTCACCACACCGGCCGAAGCGGAAACGATGATCGCCGACGCGACGATCGCCTGGGTCGACATGCAGCCGACCCACCTCACCGAACAGGCGATCCGCGCGGCGGGGCCGAAGCTGCAATGGGTTTCGACGCTCTACGCGGGCCTCGATGCCTTCCCGCTCGACCTGCTGCGCGATCGCCGCGTCACCGTCACCAACGGCGCCGGGATCAATGCGGTTGCGGTGGCCGAATATGCGTTGCTCGGCATCCTCGCCGCCGCGAAGCGCTATGATGAGGTCGTTCGCATGGCGGATCGCCGCGAATGGCCGATGGTGTCGCCGGGCCGCATCGAATTGGCAGACACGCGCGCGCTCATCATCGGCTATGGCACGATCGGCCGCCTGATCGGCGAGCGTCTCGCCGCTTTCGGCGTGGACGTCAACGGCGTCACCCGCTCCGGCCGCGACGGCACGCTCGCCCCCGATCAATGGGCGGCGCAGATCGGCGAATACGACTGGATCGTCCTCGCCGCCCCCTCGACCGATGCGACCCGCACGATGATCGGGGCGGAGCAACTCGCGGCGATGAAGCGCAGCGCGTGGCTCATCAACATCGCCCGCGGCGACATGATCGATCAGGACGCGCTGGTCTCTGCACTGACCGACGGGACGATCGCGGGCGCCTTCCTCGATCCCACCACGCCGGAGCCGCTCCCAGCGGATCATCCGCTGTGGAGCGCGCCCAATTGCCTCATCTCGATGCATCTGTCGGGTCGCAGCCAGAACACGATGTTCCAGCGTGCCGCCGCGCTCTTCCTCGAAAACGTGCAGGCCTTCGTCGCCGGCAAACCGATGCGCAACGTCGCCGACCTCGACGCGGGTTACTGAAGCGGCCGATCTGCCTCCGCCGCGAGCGGGGGCGCGTAAAAGCCATGGCCAGCCGGCATTGTGGCGATCGCCGCCTCCAACGCCTTCGCGCGCGCCGAGGATGACGGATGCGTCCGGCTGCGGAACAGCCCGCCGTCGACGTCCCCGCCATGCTCGCGCCAGAACCGCACCGCAATCTGCGGATCATAGCCCGCATTGCGCAGCAGATAGGCACCCAGCAGATCGGCCTGATCTTCGGTCAACCGGAACAGCCGGCCGTTCCGCCCCACTTCGGACAGCAGGCCACGCTTGACGCCTGCCGCCTCCAGCCGCGTGGCGTGGCGCAGGATGTTGTGCGACAGCTCATGCGCGACCACGACCGCCACCTCGTCATCATTATAGCGTTCGAAGAAGCGGACCCCGATCTGCACGATCCGCCCATCGGCCGACGCGGTCATGCCTGGCCCCAGCAGCACCTCGAACGCGCTCCGGCAGCCCGGCGAGGCGGGGATCGTCACGGTACGGGTGCGCCCCTCGCGCATCAGCTCGACCGCCAAAGGCCGATCGGCCGGCAGCCCCGCGATCTGCTCCACCGCCGCATCACTCGCGGCACTGCTCGCGTCCTTGCCCGGCGCGCCGCTACCGATCGGCCGACCATCGACCGACACGATCGAATCACCGGCTCGAACCCCCGCCTTGGCCGCCGCGGACCCCGGCACCACCGCCTCGACCGCGATCGGCGTTTCGAATCCGAAGCTCGCCCGCGCCTGGTCGCGCAGCGCCGGATCATATTGCCCCAGGCTATGGATCGCCCAGCCCGGCGTCGGCGCCAGCGAGCGACACAGCGGGGCATTGGCCGTGGTCAACCGATAGGCGATCGCCGCCATCCGGCCGTCGACCTGCCGCAACGCATCGAACGTCGCCGCGGTATCCGGGTCCGCCGCCACCGCCGGAGCCGCAACCGCCACGGCCGCTGCGACCGCCCACGAAATCCCATAGCGCATGCCGACCATCCTTACGCTTACTCGACCCCGCTCCTTACGGCAGCGCGCGACGCAGCGGAACCGCCCGTCGCACTATTTCAACGCCTTCGCATCGAGCGTGATCGTCTTGCCGACCGCCTTGCCCTGCACCTTGCCCTGGGACACCACCGCCCACACCTGCTTGGGCTGCGGCATCGCGCTGAACGAGGGCAGGACCGCCGTCGATCCGTCGACGTCCGTCAGCGAGACGCTGTACGTGCCCGTCTTGTCGATCTGCCCCATGACCGAGGGGAACACGCTCACCGAGCGCCCGGCGTCGTACAGAGCCATCGTATACCCCCGATCGTCTCGCATATTGCGATAGACGCCATATTCGGTGCGACCTTCGCCGTCTCGACACCATAAAGGTGCGTCATCGGCCTTGGCGGGCGTCTTGGCCTTTTCGCTCGCAGCGAGGCTCGGGATCATCAGGGACATCAGCAGGTCGCCCGCGCCCGCCGCCACCTCCTTCGCCTTTCCGAACACCAGCGGCGTCGCGCATGGCTTCACCAGCCTTGCCGCCGTGCCGGCCGCCGTCACCTTCGGCCAGCGGACGCCCGCGATGAATTGCTGCAACTCCGCATCGAGTTTGTCCGCCGTCAGCGTCGTCGCGCTCATGCGAATCGCCACGATCCAGCCGTTGAGCGGCATGACGGCCAGCGCCGTGCTGCGATAGGCTCCACTCGCATTGGCATAGGTCTGGCGCAACGCAGACCCCGCGGCCGCGCCCGGCAGCGCGAAGGCGATCGGATCGGCGCTCGCGGGCGCCGCATTGCGGAACTCGGCACGCGTCTCCAGCGCCGTCTGCGACCGATCGAACCACAGGCCGACGTCGGCGATCGCGGGGCGAAAGATATAGACGGTCGCCGTGACGCTCTTGTCCGGCGCCCAATATTGCGCGGCGACATCGAACTCGCCCTGCGTCGCATCGGTCAACGCCGTGCGCGTCAGCCCCGCGTTTTGCGCCATGAGGGCGACACCCGTCTCGGCATGACGCCAGCCCTTGTCCGCCGGCACCGGCAGGTCGCGGGCCGACACCATCGCGCCAGCCACCATCGCCGTTCCGATCAGCACCGCCGCCAGTCGCTTCCGCATCATCGCCACCTATATCTGTATCGTGTGCATAGCACGCCACCGGCCGATCGATACGCCCCTTAAGCGTTCCTTCATTGCGCAAAATCCGTTTTGGGCGCATGTGCCGCGACGTTTACACCCCGAAGGACGACATTATGGCCGCGAACTGGGCCCCCGACAGCTGGACCCGCGCCGAAGCCCGCCAGCTTCCCGACTATCCCGATACCGCGGCACTGACGCGCGCGACGGACACGCTCGCGAGCTTTCCGCCGCTCGTTTTCGCCGGCGAAGCGCGCAACCTGACCGCGGAACTCGCCAAGGTCGCAGAGGGCAAGGCCTTCCTGCTCCAGGGCGGCGACTGCGCCGAATCCTTCGCCGAGCATAGCGCGAACAACATCCGCGACACCTTCCGCGTGATCCTGCAAATGGCGGTCGTCCTCACCTTCGCCTCGAAGCTGCCGGTGGTGAAGCTCGGCCGCATGGCCGGCCAGTTCGCCAAGCCGCGCTCCGCGCCGACCGAGGTGATCGACGGCGTCGAACTGCCCAGCTACCGCGGCGACAACGTCAACGACATCGCCTTCACGCCCGAAAGCCGCATCCCCGATCCGCAGCGGATGATCCGCGCCTATTCGCAGTCGGCCGCGACCCTCAACCTGCTGCGCGCCTTCGCGCAGGGCGGTTACGCGAACCTGCACCAGGTGCATCGCTGGACGCACGACTTCATGGGTCGGAGCCCGTGGAGCCGCAAATATGCGGAAACGGCGGACCGCATCGGCGAAGCGCTCGACTTCATGGCGGCGTGCGGCATCGATCCCGAAACCGTGCCGCAGCTGTCGCAGACGCATTTCTACACCAGCCACGAAGCGCTGCTGTTACCGTTCGAACAGGCGCTGACCCGCCAGGATTCCCTGACGGGCGACTGGTACGACACATCCGCCCACTTCCTCTGGATCGGCGACCGCACCCGCCAGCCCGACGGCGCGCATGTGGAATTCCTGCGCGGCGTGAGGAACCCGATCGGGATGAAGGTCGGCCCGACCAGCGACCCCGCGGAACTGGTCCGCATCACCGAGATCCTGAACCCCGCGAACGAGAAGGGCCGCCTGACCCTGATCAGCCGCATGGGCGCGGACAAGGTGCAGGACAAGCTGCGCCCGCTGCTGGCAGCCGTGGCGCGCGCGGGCCGCAACGTCACCTGGCTCTGCGACCCGATGCACGGCAACACCACCACCGTCGGCACCTACAAGACCCGCAATTTCGACGCCGTGATGGGCGAGGTGCGCGGCTTCTTCGCCGCCCATGACGCGGAGGGGACCATTCCCGGCGGCGTGCACGTGGAAATGACCGGCAGCGACGTCACCGAATGCCTCGGCGGCGCGCATCGCCTCTCCGAAGCCGACCTCGCGCAGAACTACGCGACCTTCTGCGACCCGCGCCTGAATGCGGAGCAGTCGCTGGAACTCGCCTTCCTGATCGCCGCGGAACTGAAGGCCCGCCGCCTGCGCCCGGATCAGGCGCAGGCCCAGGCCGCGCAGTAGCACGGTGGCCCAGGGCCCGGAGGATCCGGGACGGGCGGCGATGGACGCGACCATCGCCGCCCGCACCGACACCTACTTCAACCGCACCCGCGGCATCGTGCAGCGCTTCGGCGACGCCCGGGTCACCTACGCCGTCTTCATGCGCCGCCCCGTGGTCTCGGCGCCGCGGCTGATGCTGGACTGGCTGACCGAGGTGGCGCGCACCCGCGGCACGGAGTTCGAGGTCGACCTGCTGCATCCGGAGGGCACTTGGGTCGGCGCGGGCGACCCGATCCTGACCATCACCGGCAGCTTCGCCGCGCTTGCGGATCTCGAGACGCTGTACCTGCAGAAGCTGGGGCCCGCCTGCGTCGCCGCGCACAATGCCTACCAGATGTGCCTGGAACTGCCGAAGGTGGCCTTCCTGGCCATGGACGCGCGCCACTGCGCCGGCTTCGAGATGCAGGACATGATGGCCTATGCGGCTTCGGTCGGCGGACGCGCGGCGCGGAAGGAAGGGGCCCGCGGCTTCGTCGGCAACGCCACCGACGCCACGGCGCACTGGTTCGGGGACCCGGGCGAGGAGAAGCCGCGCCGCGGCCTCGGCACCATGCCGCATGCGCTGATCGGCTACGCCAACTCCACCGTGCGCGCCGCCGAGATGTTCCACGAGGCCTTCCCCGAGCAGGACCTGACGGTCCTGACCGACTATTTCGGGCGGGAGGTGACGGATGGGCTGGCGGTCTGCCGGCGCTTCCCGGACCTCGCCGCGGCGGGGCGGATGGCCGTGCGTCTCGACACCCATGGCGGCCGCTTCCTGGAAACCCTCGATCCGGCCGAGAGCTACGCCGTGCTGGAACGCCACGCCCCCGGCGCCATCCGGCGCTACCGGAACGAGACCGAGTTGCGCCACCTGGTCGGCACCGGCGTCTCGGCCGCCGCCATCTGGCGCATGCGGGAAGCGCTGGACGATGCCGGGTACCCTGCGGTGCGCATCGTCGCCTCCTCCGGCTTCAACGTGGTGAAGTGCCGCGTCATGGCGGATGCGCGGGCGCCGATCGACGTGGTCGGCACCGGCAGCTTCCTGCCCGACATCTGGTCCGAGACCTACGCGACGGCCGACATCATCGCCTATGACGGGGAGGCGCGGGTGAAGGTCGGGCGCGAGTTCCTGCTGCGCCGCAACGGCAAGCGCACCGGCGCCGGGGGGCAGTAGCGCCCCGGCGCCGAGCCTGGCTCAGATCGCCAGATCCTTGGTGTTGTAGTCGCGGATCACCCGCTCCCAATTCTCCGGCGTGCAGCGGTATTCCTCCTCCAGCGCCGCGAAGGGCTGGTAGCGGAAGCGCGCCTCCTCCGGCCGGTCCTGGTGCCGCGCGTCGATCGCCACCTGGATGACGGCGGAGCGGTCGAAGACACGCTGCGCGTCATGCACGGTCACGCCGTCCTCGACCGACAGCGCCGCCTTCTGCCCCAGCACGGAGGTCCGCCGGTGGAAGCCGAAGGTCAGCGAGATGCGGATATCGGGCGAGGAATTGGCGAAGGACCCGTGGACGCATTGCCGGTTCACCATGGTCACGTCGCCGGCCTGGCAGACCAGCGGCACCGCGCCCGGCAGTTGCTCCGACCCGCCATTGGCCGCGACCATCGCCTTGATGTCGGCCTTGCCGTGCTTGTGGGAACCCGGAATGACCCAGAGCCCGTTCGCCGGCGTCGTCGGGAACAGCTGCACCTGGTAGTTGAAACCGTGGATGCCCTCGTCCCAGGCCGGGTTGTCCCAATGGGTCACGCCGTCCTGGTGCCAGGCGACCGACCCGCCGAGGCCGGGCTGCTTGACGAAGATCGCGTCGTTGAAGGGCACGAAGTCGTCGCCGTTGATCGAGGCCGCGGCGGCGAGCAGCTTCGGGTGGCCATAGACGCGCAGCCCCGAGGGCATGGACTGGCACATCGAATACATCAGGAAGACCACGTGCTCCGGCGCGTCCGCGTCCGCCTTGGGCTGGCTCATCTGCGCCGGGTGGCGGCCGCCGAGCAGCGTGGTGCCGCCCCAGGGGTCGGCCAGCGGCTTCGTGTAGCGGTAGGGAAAGCGCTTGTAGTCGAGGCCGAGCGCCGGCCGGCCCTGGGCATCGACCTTCGCATCGGGGCCGGTGGGCGCGCGCTCGAGCATGGTCATCGCGTCGGTGCGGAGGGCGGCGATCTCCTCGGCGTCGATCACGCCTTCGAAGATGTAGTAGCCGTGCTGCCAGTAGGCGGCGACGATGTCGGGATGCAGCCGGCCATTCTCGGTCAGGCGCAGCGGGCCGCGGTTGTTGATCTCGGCAGCCAGCTTCACCCCGGCTGCCTGGTAAGCGGCCATGCCGGCGGCATGCTCGGCGCGGGAGAGGCCGGTGGTGCCCGTGGCGGGGCCGGCGACGTGGTTCATGGCGTCTCGCTTCCCTGGTCCTGCTTTCCGGGACGGCGGCGTCGGGGCCGGCCCGCTCGGCTTCCTCGTGCGGCATGCTCGCCCGGGGCCAGGGCGCGTGCAACCGGCGCCGCGGCTGCGCCAGGATTGGTGCGATGCTACGCCTGCCCCAGGCGTCCCCCACCGGATCGATCCATGCGCTCTTCGCTCGTCCTCGCCGCCGCCCTGCTGCTCGCCGCCGCTGACCCGGCCACCGCCCAAGCGCCCCGCTTCGAGGACTACCCCGCCCGCATCACGGCGCCCGCCCGCAACGCGCCCGCGGTGATCGCCACCGCCGAGGAACGCCGCTACCGCACCCGCATCCGCGCCGCTGCCGCGCAGCGTCCGGACTTCGCCGGCGCCTATGTCATGGCGATATGGGGCTGCGGCACTGACTGCGTCTGGGGCGCGGCGGTGGATACGCGCAGCGGCCGGGTCACCTTCCTGCCGGCGGTCATCTGCTGCATCTTCGCCGCCGGGGACGCCTATGCCGATAAGGTGGAATACCGCGGCGATAGCCGGCTGATGATCCTCACCGGCATGCGCGACGAGGCCGAGAGCGACCTCGGCCGGCACTACTATCGGCTGGAGGGCGGCCGCTTTGTCCACATGCTGGACGTGCCGCTGCCCCGCCTGCCGCAGTCACCCTGATGACTGCGGCTCGCGCGTGTCGAGATTGCCCTACTGCGGCTCGCGGGTGTCGAGGTTGTCCTACTGCGGCTCGCGCGTATCGAGGTTGTCGATCGCGGCCAGCAGCATCGCCTCGTCGCAGCGCGGCGGCAGGTCCTCGAAGCGGCACGAAGCGAGGACCTGGTCGACGATGAAGCCGGGCTGGAAGCCCGCCAGCGGCATGCCGCGGACCTGCGCGATCTCGCGCACGACGAAGGCGACGTCCTCGGCCGTGGCGCGCAGCCCGCGGCTCTGCGCGACGCGCAGGAAGATCGCCGCGAACTCTTCCTCGGTCGGGCCGCGCACCTCGATCTTGTAGGGGATGCGGCGCATGAAGGCCGGGTCCATCAGCTGGTGCGGCGACATGTTGGTCGAGAAGATGACCAGCTCGTCGAAGGGCAGGGAGAAGCTCTTGCCGGATTGCAGCTTGAGATAGTCCACCCGGCTTTCCATCGGCACGATCCAGCGGTTCAGCAGCACGTCGGGGCGCACCAGCTGGCGGCCGAAATCGTCGATCAGGAAGATGCCGTTCAGCGCCTTCACGTGCAGCGGCGCCTCGTAGAAGCGGGTATTGGCGTTGAAGCCGAGGTCGAGCATCTCGAGCGTCAGTTCGCCGCCGGTGATCACGAAGGGGCGGTTGCAGGGCACCCAGCGCGGATCGAGGCCGCGCGCGCGGATGCTGTTGGGATTCGCCGCGATGAGGGCGGCCTCCGGCGAGGCGACCTCGCGGTGGATGTCGGGGTCGAAGACCCGGACGATCTGCCCGCCCGTCTCGAAGGCGTAGGGGACATAGATGGTGGTGGCGAAGATCGAGCCGATGAGCTGCCCGACCGTGGTCTTGCCGTTGCCGGGCGGGCCGTAGAGCAGCATCGATCGGCCCGAGTTGATGGCCGGGCCGACCTGCGCGATCAGCCGCTCCGCGCCGACCAGGCCGGACAGGGCGCGGGCGACCTCGGCCGGCGTCACGCGCTCGGTCTTGATGGTCTGGCGCCGGATGCGTTCGGCATATTCGACCAGCGGCACCGGCACGGGGCCGACATAGCCGTTCTTGGCGAAGGCCTGCTGCGCCCAGTCGCGGCCCCGCACCGACAGCCCGTAGCGCGGCTGCTGCACGAGCATCCCCGCTCCCGCCGAGCCCACGCCGAGCGCCTCGACCAGCATGCGCTGGTTGGCCTCCTGCATCAGGTCGCTGACCAGGCGCGGCGGCAGCTTCATCTCGTCGGCGATGCGGTTGATCGTATCCGCCGAGCCGGAGGCCACGGTCTTGCACAGCAGGTCCAGCAGATCGGTCAGGGCGATGCCGGTGTCGGCCAGGGTGGACGGTGCGGCGGGCAGCGCCCCCATTGCCGCGGCCACGTCGCTCGGCGCAACTTTCCCCATCTGCACCAGGATATCTCCGAGCCGGCCGCCCACACGGCGCTGTTCGTCGACCGCGGCCGCCACGTCGTCCGGCGACACCGCGCCGTTGGAGACAAGGACCTGTCCGAGCAGCATGCACCCGTATCCATTCTGGATCGCCCCGGGAACGCGGCCATCGGCCAGGGAAGGCGGCGGGCTCACGCCGGCCTCCCCCCCGGCGACCGGACCCGCGCGGCATGCGGACCTGGTCTGAGGGTCACGACGCAGGCTGCCCCCGAGGACAACCAGCGCGCGAAGAACTTACGAAACTTCGCGCGTTGATGCAATAAAAAGATTTTTCGCCGGCACCGGTTCATTGTTGCGCTCGACAAGGTTTCGACCAGCGGGAGAGGCCACCCTCAGGCCATGTGCACCAGGCTGTGCCGGCGCATTTCACGACCCTTGCCTTGCCGGATGATGAATCCCGCGACGATCGCAGAGGGGCCGGCGCCTGCCCCGCTTCTGCGGACTCTCGCCTTATGCAGGCAGGTAACGCTCCTTCAGCAGGCGCCGCAACAACTTGCCTGCCTCACTCCGCGGGAGTTCCGAGACGAACTCCCAGCTCCTGGGACGCTTCGGCCCGGCCAGGCGATCGCGGCACCAGGCCTCCAGCGCGGTGATCTCCGGCAGCACCGCGCCACGCGGCACAACCACTGCGTGTACCCTCTCCCCCATTTCCGGATCCGGGACGCCGACCACCGCGACCTCCGCGATGTCCGGATGCCCGGCCAGCGCCGCCTCGATCTCGGCAGGATAGAGGTTCACCCCGCCCGAAAGGATCAGGTCCGCACGCCGGTCCGACAGGAAGAGGAAGCCGTCCGGGTCGACCCAGCCAAGATCCCCGAGCGTCGCCCAACCCTGCGGCGAATAGCTGGCCGCCGTCTTCTCCCCGGCATTGTGGTAGGCGAAGCGGGGACCGCCGGCGAAGAAGATCCGCCCGACCTGCCCTTGCGGGACCTCCTGACTGTCATCGTCGAGGATGTGGACGGCCACGCCGTTCACCGGCCGCCCGACGCTGCCGGGCTTTGCCAGCCAGGTCTCGCTGTCGATCACAGTGGTGCCGACGCCCTCGGAGCCGGCGTAGTACTCCTTGATGATCGGCCCCCACCAATCGATCATCGCGCGCTTGACCGGCACCGGGCAGGGCGCGGCCGCATGGATGGCGCAGCGGTGGCTGGTCAGGTCGTATCGGCGCCGCACCGCCTCCGGCAGCGCCAGCAGCCGCACGAACATCGTCGGCACCCACTGGCTGTGGGTGATGCGGTGGCGCGCGATCGCGGCCAGCGCCGCCTCCGCGTCGAATTTCGGCAGCACCACCACGGTGCCGCCCTCGCCCAGCGTGCGCTGCACATAGCCGTGCGGGGCGGCGTGATAGAGCGGCGCGGGCGAGAGATAGACCACGCTCTCATCGAAGCCGTAGAGCGTCTTCCAGGTCATGTCCCACATCGGCGCATCCCGGCGCTCCCAGGGGATCAAGGGCCGGCGGATGCCCTTCGGCAGCC
>FRDC01003520.1_pt1 | contig 17340 bp, 23 predicted proteins | sample 1106171 | NCBI WGS metagenome assembly FRDC01 (sample SAMEA3930566, study PRJEB13176) | freshwater metagenome | biome: Drinking water system; feature: drinking water; material: water | place: Singapore | collected 2014-12-20 | reverse complement strand
CAGGTGCTGCAGCGGCTCCGGCAGCGGGCGGCGACAAGAAGAAGTAAGCGAGTTTCGTCTCGCGAAGTTTTATGCCGAGTGCAGGACATTCGGCTCTCGTGAAAGGCTCCCGCGCGGGTGGCTTTCTTGTATATGGAACTTTAAAGAATGTGGTTAGTGGTTGGACTCGGAAATCCCGGCGGCAAGTACGCACTCACGCGGCATAATATCGGATTTATGGCGCTTGATGCCTATGCGGCGAGCGTCGGCGGCCCGCGCTGGAAGGAAGAGCGCCAAGCCCTTGTCACCCGTTTGAAAATCGATGATGTCGAAGTCCTCTTCGCGAAGCCTCAGACGTTCATGAATAAGTCCGGCGAGTCGGTGCGCCCCCTTCTCGACTTCTATAAAATCCCGCTTGAGAATTTGATCGTCATTCACGACGAGATCGATATCGGTTTCGGCGCAATCAAGATTCATAAAAATCGGGGTCCAGGTGGCCACAACGGCATCAAGAGCTTGAATGAACACTTAGGCACGCAAGATTATATCCGCCTCAAGCTCGGCGTCGGCCGCTCGCCGAATCCGAAGGTCGATGCGGCGGCGCACGTGCTACAAGACTTCACTCCCGAAGAACAAACACATTTACACGATATTTTGTCGGTGGCCGGCGATGCTCTCGAAAGCCTGATTTTCGATGGCTTGAGCAAAGCGGCCACCAAGCACACCCGAGGCGCGCTCGGCGGCGACGCGAACGCTGAATCTGCTTCGGGCGATGAGAGAGGATGAGAAATGGCACTTCAGGTCGGCATCGTCGGTCTTCCCAACGTAGGTAAATCCACACTGTTTAACGCGCTCACCGCCGCCAAGGCTGAAGCCGCGAACTACCCGTTCTGTACCATCGATCCGAACGTCGGCGTCGTGACGGTGCCTGACGAACGCCTGCGCAAGATCTCGGATTTGATCAAACCCAAGAGCTTGGTTCCGACCGCGATTGAGTTTGTCGACATCGCGGGCCTTGTGGCGGGCGCCTCCAAGGGTGAGGGCCTAGGCAACCAATTCCTCGGCCACATCCGCCAGACCGATGCGATCGTGCACGTCGTGCGCTGTTTTGATGACCCGAATATCGTTCACGTCTCGGGCTCGGTCGATCCTACGCGCGATGTCGGCGTGATCAACACGGAGCTGATGCTCGCGGATTTCGATAGCGTCGATAAACGCATTCAACGCATCGAGAAAGCCGCCAAGACCGGCACCGACAAGAAACTCAAAGCCGAATATGATGCGATCAAAAAGGTTCACGACGCTCTCGCGCAGGGTCGCGCCGCTCGCTCAGTGAAACTCGACGACGCCGAAATCCCGATCATCAAAGACTTGCATCTTCTGACTTCGAAGCCGGTGCTTTACGCGTGCAATGTGAACGAGTCGGATTTCCAAGCCGGCGGCAATGATTGGGTCAAAGAGGTCCAAAAGTTCGCGGATTCAGAAAGCAATCGCACGGTCGTGATCTGTTCGGCTCTCGAAGCCGAGATCGCGCAGCTGCCGAAAGATGAGCAAGCTGAGTTTCTTTCTTCGATTGGCGCGACTGAGCCGGGTCTCAATCGCCTGATCTTTGAAGCCTACAAGCTGCTTGACCTCTGGACGTATTTCACCGCCGGCGAAAAAGAAGTGCGCGCGTGGACGATTCGTCGGGGCATGAAAGCTCCGCAGGCGGCGGGCGTGATTCATACTGATTTCGAAAAAGGATTTATTCGCGCCGAGACTTATAACTGCGATGATCTGTTTTCTCTTAAGAGTGAGTCAGCAGTGAAAGAGGCCGGCAAGTATCGCCTTGAAGGAAAAGACTACGTCGTTCAAGACGGCGATATACTTTTCTTCCGCTTCAACGTCTAAAAAAAGTCGGCCGGCTGAGTGCCAGTCGGCCGACTCTTAAGAGCTCTCATGAGCCGCGGTTGCGGCCCCAGATATCGCCCCAATCGTCGTCATTATCGTAGTCGTGATCATCATCGTCCCAGTCATTGTCGTAGTCGTGATCGCCGTCATTCCACCAGCCGTGGCCACCGCGATCCCAATAGCAGCCCGCCATACGGCAACGACCGACAAACGAGTAATTTCGGCAATTGCGAAATGCCTGGACCGATGCCTCACTGCGAGCCGACTGCCCATAGCGGCCACGCGAGACACCGTAGAAGTAGCGATGTCGACGATCTTGCGCATAACAAACCATGCGGCCACGTCGCCCATCGTAATAATGTGAGTTCGTGCCAATGCTGGTATCCGTGCTGGTGTCCGCTATCTGAGCAGGCGCTGCGGAACTGACATCGGGGCTTTCTGTCGCGAAAACCGGGAGTCCCATCAGGCCGATCAGAGCGGACAAAACGAATGTCTTCATTTTCTCCTCCTAAAGTGATGCGAACTTTTCTTACGCCGCCCGAGGAGCGAATCACCCGCACCCGCTCGCACGAGACTTTTGATTATCTGTCGGACAGAACGGCACCACAAGCTGTCGGCCTGTGAGTTTCAAGCACCCTTCATGAGAGTTTTGATCTCAGTGCGCGGCCCGAACACGCGCTCACGCGAGAAGGATCCGAGTTTTAGAATTTGAAGAGCTATGGTTTTCGAAAAAGCGCGATTGACGCGAGCGAAGTGTCGGACTCGTCTAATTTTAATTAGCGGAACCGGACTCCGACGGGTGTGGCCCCGTCGGAGCGGTAAAGGGAAATTAAGATCTCGGCTTAGTTACGAAGAGCGAGTTCGCAATTGATCGCCGCAATCGGAATATAGGGCGTGAGCTGATTGCCGGCCATCAAAAGTGTGCCGACCGCGTTTTGCGACGTTCGCGCCTTCGCTTCAATCGCGAGCGAAATCACGTAGCGTGTGACGCCCTCTTCGTCTTTCAGAGAAATCAAGTTCTGAGCCTCAACACCGGTGACGCCGAGATCGGCGACGAACGTGCGTTTGAGCATGCCCCAAGACGATTCGATCGCAACGCCCGAACGCGTGGCGCGCGTGGTTTTCAAGAGAACACCGTTCGAAGCGACGCACTGAAGAGCGCCGAGTTTCAAGGTGTCGGCTTGAGCATGAGTGGCGAAACCAAGTACCGCGAGAAGGCTGAAGAGAAGTGACGAAAGTTTCATTTGAGGGTCCTCCCTATGTGAATTGACCGGCAGCGAGCGATTGATTGCAAACTAGCGCTTTCGCACGCCCCGTGTAAACACGTTTGCGTGTTTTTATATCGAAACTTGAATTTTCCCTAGGGAAAAAATAGTGCCCAAGCTCTACTTTGGGAAAATTCCGCAGGCTTTGACTTTTGGTTCGTGGGGGTTAAAGTATTTGCTCCAGAGAGAGCGAGGTCCTATGCGCACACCTATCCACGACAAAGTCGAACAGTCTAGAGCTGGGGCGAACCCCAAACTGATCGCGCGCCTGCCCTCGGGATGGGCGGTCTTAGGCGATCATCAACAGCTTCGGGGCTATAGCTTGATCCTGCCCGATCCCGTGGTTCCGACCTTGAACGATTTGACTGTTGAAAAGCGCATGGAGTTTTTAAGGGACATGAGTCTCTTGGGCGATGCGGTTCTCAAAGTGACGGAGGCTGTGCGCTGCAATTACGAGATTCTGTGCAATCTCGATCCTGCTTTGCATGCGCATGTGTTTCCGCGCTTCAATGATGAACCCGAAGCGCATCGCACGAAGCCGGTTTGGTTTTATGATTTCGCCAAGGCTCCGCCGTTTGATCTCGTCCGCGACCGCGCGACGATGAGTGCGATCGCGCGCGAGCTTGAGGGGGTCTGCCGGGCAGCGGGCGTGCGATGTGAAACGGCGCTATAATTCTTAAATCGCGACTGGTTAGCAAGTTCCGGCCCTCTCACCGATCCGCCTTTCGATACACGAACTTGAGTCCTGACCAATCGTCGTCGACAGCACGGACCTTGATATCGACAAGTCCGGTGGCGAGACCGAGTTCTCTGACGAGGTCTCCGTTCAAATCCGAAGCGAGCGACGAGGATTTCTTGGGCCATGAAATCCATAGCGCACCTGATTTCGCGAGCTTCACTTCTGCAAGATACGCATTCAGCTCTTTTTTCACTGAAGGTGGCATATTGATCAGCCAAACAGAGGTTTCTGGTTTTATGCCGAGCTTTTTACCGAGCGGTGCTCCTGAATATCCCGCCATTAGCCCTCCACATGCTTCTTGAGATCATCTAGGTAGCGATCGAGAGTCGCGTGATGACCAAAAACAAAACGTGACATGAAACGAAAGACCGGATTGTAGACCTCTCCGTTTTCGGTGATGGTGAGTGCGATCTCACCGTCTTCATTTTTCATTTCAAATGTCCAGCCGCCACCGAACGGGAGGTTTTCGTCGACGATCCTGCGGACAAGGCGCTTTTCGGGATTGGCCTCTAAAGTCGAGTACGTGATCGCATCGCCGCCTTTTGCGATTTCTTTCCACGCGAAAACCCCAGCCGGCGTATCGACCGGCTCGACGGCTTTGAGATCCGAACGCCAAGATGCTGCGGCTTTGAAATCACTGATCGCAAGCCAAACCTTCGCGGCCGATGCTTTTAGCCGCACCGATCGCGAAGCCACGTGCTTGACTGGGAGAGTCCAGCCCACGGCCAAAATCAGAGCAATTAATCCGATCAATACGCCAATTAAAATCAATGTGACCTTCATAGGGGCCTTTCTTTATGGCTCCTTTGCCATGACCACAAGGTAATTTCGTGCTAGATCCACTGTCTTCAATAGTTCGGTCAACCGAAAGAATCCGAGGGCCAAAAATGGACTCGCTCGAAGCAATCGTCACTGAGATTCAGATGCTCTATCCGCGCATTTACATGGCTTGTCACGTCGACCATATCAAAGGCCGGTCTTCAGAAAGCAAGATTTCGGCACGCGATTCATCGATTCTCGCGCATCTCTCTTCAGAACATTTTCAGCGCCCTGGGGTCTTGGCCAAACACCTTGAGGTGAGTCCCTCAACACTCTCCGAAGCCCTGCACGGCCTGGTGAGCCTGGGCTATGTGAGCTTTAAATCAAATCCAGATGATGAGCGCCGAACCGAGTTCAAACTCACCGAGAAGGGTGTGAGCGCCATGAAGAATTCATCAGTTTTGGATGCAAACAAAGTGCGGGTCCTCCTCGATCGCCTCTCGCCCGAAGATCGCAAACGAGCCGTGGGCGGATTGAAGATCTTGGCTGATGCGGCGATATGAGTTGCGGCTTGGATTGAGTCTGTCGTCCCTCCGATGAGTTTACGCCTATAGACGTAAACTCATCAGAAGGGCTACTCTTGACCCTATGGAAATCGTTAATCGCAAAGCCTGTCGCGCGCTGATTCTCACGCCTTCTCACGAAGTGCTTTTGATCAAGATCGAGAACCCTGATGGCAATTGGTTCGGATGGATCACGCCCGGCGGGGGTATCGATCCCGGCGAAGACGAAATCACGGCGCTCAAGCGCGAGCTCCTGGAAGAGCTGGGACTGAAAGACTTCGAGGTCGGACCGAAGATTTGGACTCGCTTTCACGCGTTTCCCTGGAAAGAGAAACAGATCGAACAACACGAAGTTTTTTTCCTGGTGAGCGTCGATCGCTTCGAGCCTCGGCCGACGCTCAATCCTGATGTCGTCGAGCTTTTGGATCTCAAAGAGTTTCGCTGGTGGACGCTTGACGAAATCATGGCGTCGTCCGAAGTTTTTTCTCCGCGCAGGTTTCAGGCGCTTTTAAAAGAACTCGTTGTGAATGGCGCGCCGGCCGAAGTTTTGGATGTCGGAATTTAAAGTGTTTCGCGCTCGCTTTGATTTTGGGGCCTTGGGTTCCGCTACCTTACAGAAAAATTTCAGTCCCCTTCAAATCCTTCAATATTTGCACCGCGCGACGAACGGGATACCCGCCCAAGGCAAAACGATCGCGAACAGCAGCGCCCTCGAGCCGCAGACCTCAGTTCTCGCTCCTGGCCCAATCCGACCACGCAAAAGTCTCTGTTCTTTTGTCGGCGAGAATCTCTTGTTGGCGCTTTTGAATCGCTTCAAGAGCTAAGTCGACTGTTAGCGGGCCAGTCATTCCGCTTTTGGCTGCGAGAATCAATTGAAACGCAAACAGATCATTCGCGAGAGACTTCTCAATAAGCGACGAAAGTGCTTCGACAGCTCGATCACCACCAATCATCTTCACGAAAGCGCGGCGGCCTTCTCGCGTCAGACCGACATAAGGCACGATCAGTTCTCGTGCGGCGGCTGACTCTGCCCCCTGATGTGCAAACGAGCCCCTCGCTCTTTTCTGAGCGAAGTCTTGTGCCGAAGACAGCCAAGTGCTGGCTTCTTTCTTAGGGTCATTGGCTCTGTCCTGCGCTGCTAATCCCTTTGCATCTAAACGGTGTTTGAAATCGCGAACCGTCTTATCAACGCTGCCGCCATTGGACTCAATCACAGAGATGACATTCTGTGTGAAAATCTCAACCGGCAGCTCGAATGACACGGACTTCAAAACACGAAGGGCATGCTCCGGAAGAACTTCAAAAAGAAAACTCACGCGATCGGCGTGCAAGAGGCTAAAAAACGGTACAAGCGCGATGCGCGCATACTTCTTTTGCTCTCCGGCATGCTTGAATCCCGCCAGTGACTTCGCATCGTAGTCTTCAAAAGCATTTCGCGCGCCAAGACTTCGTGTGCAGGCGCCGAAAAAATCTGAGCGCAGCTCATCGCGCGGGCTTCCGCCGTCGACAAGATTAGATGTATCGCGACTGCGGCACACGCATTTAAGAGGTGGCTTGACCGTTTCATAGGAACCTCGTGTTCGGTTGGCGTTGATCAAAAAGAGATTTCATTTAAATCCAAAAAATCCCTGGCAGAGCCCTTTACTCGTTCGACCGGTCGCACTCTCCCAAATCCACGCGAGCGCTGCACCCTTCGCAACCGGCGCGCCAGAGAAGGCGCGCTCAAAGTCGCCACCAGAGATGGTGATATTATACCCGCCGCCGACGGCCTGCATGTAGGCAGGGCCGCCCTCTGTACCCGCTGAAAGCTGAGCTTCTCGGTGCACGACTTTGCCGTTCACCGAAATCGAAGCCCCGCTGGCATCGGAGACAATCTGAATCGCGTCGCGGCCTTTTTCTGTCGCGCAAACAAGATTGACCGTCGCGAGTTTAATCGTGTCCGCTTGAGCGGAAGCCGAGACCAGAACCGTGAGTGACAAAATTAGTGCCTTCATAAATTCTCCTTTAGTTTTGAAAACGTTCATAAAAACTTTTTTGACAAAAATGGATTTGAAACTCAAATGCCGCATCACTTCGCTCCCTGGTAAACGCACGAGATCACTGCTTTCATGGTTTCACCGTTCAAACCGGTCTTCGACAACGTGAGTGGAAGAAGTGGAAAACCTTTCGGCCGCTTGCCGCTGAAATAAATCGGTGCATCGATCGAAGCCTTCACACCGTCTGTTTGGATCGCAGTTCGACGCGAGAACAGAAGCGCTTCTTCTTGACCCTCGAACTCGAGATAGAAACCGAAATCACCCACCGACGACTGGAATCGGAGCTGCTTCGTCTCGCCTTGACGAACACGAATCTTCACTTCGCGCAGACTGTCGGGACTATCGCCGCCCGCCTGCCAAAGAAACCCGTTATCGCTGCCATCGGCTGACGCCGTGGCAACGTAAACAAAACACATCACGTCGTACGAGCGAGTCGCAGCACCGGCAAACGAGGCCCAAGATAGAGCGAGTAAAACAAGAATCGTTTTCATACATTCTCCTATGGTTAAAACGTACTGATCCATTCGCAGCCACCGTGACTGCGTAATTTTATTTTCGATTGAAGTGGTTTTTTAAAATCTCTCGTGCTGCCCAAAGGTGCAGAGTAAGTCCTGATCGACTCGCTCAATGTAGATCCGGAATCTCTGGCCGGTCTTTAAGATCACGTGAATCTTCGAGCCTTCCCAGGAACCTTTCGCGATTCGAATCTCCCGATCGATCGAAAGCCCTGGAATCGAANNAATCGAAACCGACTTCCGCTTTTTGATCGCGTGAAAAAGTTCTTGAAGCTGTGTTTGATCGAGTCGCACCGGGAGTGTGAACCCTGCACTATCCCTTGTCAGATGGTTGTGAAGAAGTGGGAACTCAAATCGCAAGCCATCTCGATCCGGCCAAACGCGAAATCCAGAGAACCTATCGCGGTCGCCGACCTCATAGCCTGTGCAGCGAATCGAGTCGACACCGGCCGGTGTTTCTCGAATCGGCGATAGCTGACCAACGGCGAATTGGCGTCCGACATTTCGGCGAATGCGCTCAGATGTGAACGCGTTTTTCCCGTAGACTCGCTCACCTTTCCAAGACACTTCATGCAACAGGAGCGCGGCTTGATTCAAAGGATCGAGACGATTCCAGAGATTCCGGTTTACGTAGACTTTGTCGTCTTTGTCGTCCCAGACAGCGAGCTGATGCAAAACGCATCCGATTGGCAGAGCCACTTCACCTTGGTCATCAATCTCGGGAACCGACTCGAGCATAATCAAATTATGAGAATCGAGTGGGGCTTTGAATTCGTCGACTCGCTCGAGCGCCGGTAACGGAAAGTACCAAGCGTCCAAAAGAATCGAGCGGACATCGGTTTGCGTGAAACTGCGCAGCTGATAGCGATAACGATTCTTCGCTTCGAAGATGTCGAGAACCTCGACTGTTTCTTCGCCGTCATTGCCACGGCAAACGGCCGCGTCGCCGCCGCCACTATCCTGGCCGCCGGCGTTGGCCGAAACTGCTATGCAGCTGACCAAAGTCAGGGCGGCAAAGACGCGCGAGAACTGATTTATCGAGCTACCGGGCTTCATATTGGGTCCTAGAGTTCTTCGTTTAGGAAAGTAGCAACATCTGGACCCGTTATAGCTCTGCGCGTCTAATGCTTCCATATTTTCTTAGTCAGAAATCTCGGATTATTCTTATATTTTGGTAAGTAATATAATCTAACTATCCGAAACTATTTAATATGAGCGTATTCGAATTTGCCGACTATAAGCTGTTTTTGCGAACCCATCTGGCCTCACTTCCGCAGAAAGGAAGGGGCGAAATCGGTCGCATGGCCGCTCACCTACGCGTGCATCCCACGCTCATCAGCCAAGTCTTGCGCGGCCGCAAGGACTTTACGCCTGAGCAGATTCAGATGGTTTGCAGCTATTTTGGCTTTCAAGCCTTGGAGTCCGACTATCTCATTCAACTCGTTCATCAAGAACGCGCCGGCACATCAGAACTCAAGAAATACTACGCAAAGAAATGCGAAGAGCTGAAAAGAAAATCTCTCGACGTCGCCAGCCGAATCAAAGAGCACCGAAGCTTAACGGATCTCGAGCGTTCGGTTTTCTACTCAAACTGGATTTACTCAGCCATTCGACTTTTCACTTCTGTGGCCGAAGGCCAATCTCTCGATGCCGTCGCAAAGCGCTTTGCTCTGACACGCACTCAAGCCTCGGAGATTCTCAGTTTCTTGAGCGCCGCTGGACTCTGCACGGAAGAAGCAGGTGTCTTCAAACTCGGTTCTCAGCACACTCACTTAGATTCGAGCTCGCCGTTTTTAAATCGCCATCATTCCAACTGGCGCTTGCGATCGCTTCATCGCAGCGATCACTTAACGACAGAAGAAATGATGTTCACATCACCTTTCTCTGTGAGCACCGCGGACTTCTTGAAAATTCGCGAAGAACTCGTCGAAGTGATTCGGTCGACGTCAAAGGTCATCAAGCATTCGCCGGCCGAAGAGGTCGCGTGCATGAACATCGATCTGTTTTGGGTGAAGAGCTAGGGAGACCCACCACGTGGCCTCGGAAAGCGGCTTCCGATCCGAACTCCCCGTTGCGGTGCGACCTGAACAAAATGCACCGCCTTATATAGCAAGCTCGACTTAATCGAGGCCCTTAAGTCAGCGCTCAAGTGTGCAGACTGATTTTTTCAAATATTCCCTTCCTAGACAGACCCATCGACATTGGTTTATCCAGTTTCCTATGGAAATGTCCTTCCAGCCTGTTTCACTCCCAGCCGAAAAAGATCGTCTCGTTACTTTTCTGACGAGCGAGGAGTGGCCTTTTCATGTCAATGTTCGCTTAAGCAAAGAAAAGGTTTGCGAAATGATCGAAGAAGGAGCTTTCGAAGGAATCAATCATGAAAGTTTTTGGATTTTGGATGAATCCAAGAAAGAAATCGGCTTCATCAGACTCTTCGATCTTGAGGATATTGAAGACGGTTATCCGCTCTTCGATTTGCGGATTCGCGCCAAGTATCGGGGCCGCGGTTTGGGCAAAGCGGCTGTTCAATGGCTAACGAGATATCTGTTTGAAAAACACCCGAATCTTGAACGCATAGTCGGAACCACGAGGGCTGACAATTTAGCCATGCGCAGGACTTTTCGATCCAGTGGATACGTGAAAGAGGGTCACTATCGCAAGGACTGGTCGTCTTCGGATGGCAATTCCTTCGATACTGTGAAGTATGGAGTTCTCAGGGAAGACTGGATTTCTGGCACGATCACTCCCGTTGATTGGAATGACGAGCATTAGAGGAGCAAAAATGGTGCATTTCAGAAACACTTCGAGCCTTCGCTTAGCCCGAGCAGATTTGCCTGGGCCTCGCTGTTTTCGGGATCCTTTCTTAAGCTTTCCCTACAAGACTCGCTGCATATTTAGTGACTCCTTGCTTTGCAAAAGTGGTCACCGTGAAAGTTAACTTTCATGAAACGAAACGTGACCCGAAGGTAGAAAGAGAGCTCATAGGAGCGGTTAATCAGATTTTAGAATTCTCAAATTCAAATCATTTAGGCGTCAAAAAAAGTGAGCAGTTCATTGCAGAAGCTGACGTCTATGGAAGCAAGTTTAGCTTCGATAAGTTTATCGAGGCCTCGCCCAACTGGAAAGCCGGAGTAAAAGTTCCTGCGACTTATGTTGGCATTGGAGAAAAGAAAAAGCTCTTTGTTGTTTCGTGGCCCGTCTACCAAGGAATTCATCCCAACGATTCACGTCATGAATATGGAAAACTTATCGTCCATGAATCCGCTCATCTCTTTCATGTCGCCTATTTGAAAGGTGACGAAGAAAAAATGGGGCCCATGTGGTTTTTCGAAGGATTTGCGTGCTTCGTCGCCGATCAATATCGAGAGGCGGTTTTGCCTCGAAACTTCGCTTCAGTCATCAATACTTCCGAAAGGGGAAACTATAAGGACTATGTCGCGATCTTTAGTGAACTCCGCAAGAAATATTCAGTCCGTGAACTCCTCGATAAAGCCCACGACAAAGACTTTAACAACTGGGCGATTTCTACACTTCGTCAGTAGCCTCCAAAAACCCTGGTCTTTAACCCGCTCTGACTACTACATCTTACAGGCTTCATGGTCGTCGCAATTTGCCGACGATCATGATGACAAGCATTCATGAACGGTCGTCCAAAACCATCCCTTTTGGCCGCTCGCTTCGCAGCAACTCACCTCTGGGCCTATTTGCGACGATCACCACGCGCGCTCACTATTGAATCGCGCGATAGTCTTCACCGATCAGAGCGTTGGTCGTCGTCCGAATCGCGGTCACGGCCACGCGCCGCCACCGAATCTATTCTCTCTCGCGCTCGCTTTGATTTTGTATAGAGCCCCGGTTCGGAACTTCAAGGCCTCGAACCGGGGTCTGGATGACCCCCATCTGAAAGGAATGGGGGCCGATATGCTTCAACGGCATATTACTTATCGGACGCGTAAAAGAAAGATTGAGCGCTCTCTTCGCCTTGTGCGAGAGATCTTGTGGCTGGTCTATCTGATCCTTCGATTCTTGTCCTAGACTTTAGGCGCCTATGAGGATGTTTGTGGGCTACGTTTGAATCATGGACGAGGGGCTTTGAGTTCCGCTACCCCTACGCCAAAGCCTTACGGGCACCCCGCGAGGCAAGCCGCGTATCGCTTCGCGCAGGCTTTGGTTTTCGCATCTGTATTCGCACTCGAAAGACAAGCTAGGTAACGATTCTCGCAGGAGTCGCTGCACCAGCGCCCGAGTGAAAGGCCGATATTTTTCCCAGGCGAAGCTTTGCCAGCTCCTGCACTGCCAATTTGTATCGCCGGCCGGCAGATCACGTTGTCGAGCCACCATTGAGGAAGACTGTTTTGCTCTTGGAGCCCAGCATTTTTGCTGATGTGAAAAGTGCCATAGGCGCTTTCATCGCTGCTGGTGAGCGTGACGACCCAACCATTGACCTTCGACGGCGATTGATAGCGATCCATCAACACCTCGGCGAATTTCTTAGCGAGCGGACGAACTTCTTGCTCGAGCGCGCGCTCCATGCCGTAGTAGCGGCAGGTGGCGTTTGAACTCGCGTTACCATTCATTACGTTCGTACTGTCGAGAAATCCTACAAACAGCATTCCCTTGGAATTCAACTCGACAAGCTTGGGGAGTCGAAGGGTCCGCAACCATTCATCGTATTCCTGGATGCTCATGCCGGCCAGGCGGTCAGACGGGAGAACTCCGTTTAAATACCGAACAGAAATCGAGTTGGTGTGGCCGTATCGAATCGCGTCCGTATAGATGACTTCGTGGAGGATCAGACCAGCCTGGTTTTCAAGATCCATGGCATCCCATAGACTTTTATCGACAATATAGATCGGATCGCGCGGAAGGCCTCGCGGAACTTGAATCGCGATCTGTTTCAACGCGCAGCCAATCGGCAACACGACATGAGCTGAGTCCGGAATGTCTTCAAGACGCGCATCAGAAACAAAGCTGGCATCATTGTAGAACGACTCGATACGAGCGTGATAAATGCGAGCTCGCGCGGGATTGATTTTTTCTAGATCTCTAAGCGTACTCTTGGCAATTTCAATCGCGGTCGCGCCAGAAAGATCTGGTCTTCTCGTGATTTTCTTAAGGACTCGCGCTTCGTAAAAGTCGAGCAGCTCTGGCTTCTTATTAGGACAAACCAATACATCCCCGCCGTTACCGACAACTTCTCCCGCTAGCGCCGTACCGACCGAGATCCAAGCAGCCAATGCCAAAATGAGATTTTTCATGTGCGCGACTCCGTGTCCGTTAAGGGAAATAGATGCAAAGACATTTTATAAACTTCAGTTTTTTCGCCTGTCTCGAGCAGCGACGACAGACGATCGCGAAACTCGCGTATGACTTTTTTCGCCTCGGGGATTTTCTTTGGATCGATCGCCATGGTGATCGAAGTGGAATCTCGCTTCTCTAAGCCGATGTGAGCGAGCTTATCTTTGATCAATTCGAGATCATCGAGATGCGATTTGCGAACCGCGAGGTTGACCACCTCGTCAGTGGAAGAAACCGAATGCGAAGTTCGCTTTAGAATCCCGTTCTTACCTTCGGAAACGAGCTCGAGTCTTTTTAAGCGTGTCAGTGCCTGCTCGACTGAGGCGACTGAAATGCTAAGGCGCCGCGCGATCCACGCAGGTGAATTTTTAAAGTCCTTCGACTTCATCAGCGCAAGAATCGCGAAGTGCTGCCACTCCCCGACCGCGCGAAATTGGTCTGTGGAGAGCTGCAGGTACTCTTTTCGCGCAACACGTACCGGCTGCTTGGAACTCAGATGCGGAATCGCGCTTAGGACTCTCTCTTTTTCCTCAGGAGTTAAGAAGAGATGATCCGAGATCTTGCTCGCCAGCTTTTTCGTGATCGTGCGCTTGCCACTGCGGATTTCTGAAACAGTCGAAATCGTCACCCCGAGCTTTTTGGCAAAAGCCCGAAGCGAGAACGAAGAGTTCTTCGCCTGGAGCGCGACGAGACTCTCGTTGAGTTTGTGAAGAAGAAGTTCCTGACCCTGCATGGGACAGGGACCTATCAAGGCCCACGCGCAACCACAAGAAATTTGGAACAAAGTGATCCAAAAGATTTTGGATCAGGTTCGTTTTTCAATGCTCAAAGAACGATGGGGCTGTCTAGAGATCACTTCATCCCGTACGGCAGGATCTCGACGTGCTTAGAATACCCAAGCACATTGATACATTCGATGTGTTTTTCCGTTGGAACGCAAACCTTGTGCACAAATCCAGAATGAGGCATTCCTGAACCATACATCGACATATTTCCAACGGACTTTCCCGTCGGATAAGCGCCGTTGACTGTGTGCCGTGGGGCATAGCACTCCAAAGTGCCATCGCCCGTGACTCCGCACTGCTTTAGAAAAATTCCATTTGCTATCGGACGGAAGGTATCCCAAAACGCCATGACTCTAAAATGACCTGGCAGCTTTACGTGATCCATACCGGCTCCGCGAACAGGACAATACTTGGCCCCAAGATTTTCTTCTGAGCCGTCTTCGAAGCAATATCCAGAGGTGTGGTAAAAACCTCCGTTCGAAGGAAAGCTCGATACTTGCAAGACCGTGGGACCGTTCTTCAAAGTTTCCTCTGAGAGATCGCCGTTGATCACCGGCTTCTTATCGGTCGTGACCGCGAATAAACCGCAAGCTTGATACCAACTTCCCTGATCATGAAGATCCAAGGCTATGTCTTTCGCCGAAAAGCGAGCATTGAAATCGTCGACGAAGTCCGCCTTGTAACCAGAGCCCTTATTGAAATTCCCGATCGTGCCGAAGTGATCAATTTTACCGTCTTCTGTGAGCCCCCAAGCGCAAAAGTCTTGATCCTTATTCTCAGAAAAATACTTATGTGCTGCCACGACTTTAACGAAGCGCCCCTTCTGCGCGGGCTTCATTGTGAATCGAACCATCGTTTGCGGATTCCAACAGAGTGGTGTCCCCTGGCTCGGAATCGCGCAGGCCAGATAATTGTGAACAACCTCAAAGGATTCAAGTGGCCCGAGACCAATAGGCACCTTGCTTGGGTCGGAGCACCAGAGTTGTTCGCCCCTTTTGACATGGCAGTAGACTCGATTGCCATCAGTGGGTGTGGATCTGTCGTCGCGATCCAGAAAAACCCCTATATAAACATACTGAGATGTCTCGACGGTCGNNGGCCCCGGTTCGACTTTTGGGTTGTCGAATGACTGTGGCACTTGGTGGTCGGCTGACAAGACCGGTCTCTCACAGCTGATAAGTGCCATCAGAGCAAACACGGTTACTGCCACAGTACAGAAAACCTGAATTCGATTTTTTCTCATGGAAAAAGGCTAGTCAGCCTCATTCGTAAAGTAAAACTCTTTGCTTCGAACTGACGTAAATCACCTGGGGCGCCCCATGCGGCGTCGAGTCAGTTCTCGCGAGTTTCTGGATCGCGCTCAATTCAAAAGATCTTCGAAGAACGCGCCGAAGCTGCGCTCGGGGTGGCGAATTTGGATTTCGAGAATCCAACGGTTCGGTGCGGGCGTTTGTTCAAACTCTTCAACAGATCCGCGGATCTTGGCGGCGTGCGGGAAGTCGGCAATGCGGTGGCCATTGGCTTTTTCAAGCGTGAGTATCCACCCGCGCGCTTCAGCGCATGCGCTTGCAAACTCATAGAGCTTCCGGCCCGAGTTTCGCGTTTGCAGCCAATGCTCTCGCACCTCATGCCAGATCACTTCTGAGTCGGCACAGCAGCGGATCATTTCTGGATCTGAACCGAGGCTAAAAGTGCGGCCGACATCGCCTTCGTGGCTTTCGAAGATGGGCCCGATGTCGAAGAAGAAAACATCGTTTTCTTTAAGAACGATGCTTTCTTTTCCCGGTTTTCCAAAAGACAAGAGCGTGTTCTCGCCGAAGCGAATCTGGGGTGGATGCCATGATTTTGGCGCTCCGAGTTCCGCCTGCAATTTTTGAATGAGGTCTTTGGCTTCTTTCTCGGTCATTCCCGGCCGCACCATTTCCGCGGCCTTTTGAATCACCTGAAGAGTTTTGTCGCGCGCGAATTGAAGAAGATCGCTTTGGAAAAGCTCACCGACTGTTTCGTTGGTCGGACCTCGCATCGCACCCTCCTGATTGGGGTGCGACCCTAACCGAAATCGGGGGCCGTGTACAGATAACTAATCTTACGACGCGATCACTTTTCCTGACAAGCCATGAGCCGCGCGAGAGTTCCGTTGGAGTTCTGGCCTCGATACGATCCATTGCTTTCGCGAAGCGAACCTTGAACGACGGTCGCCTGAATCACGCCGCCCTGCTCGAGACTGATCGTGTACTCCGTTGAAGCCCCGTTCGATCGAGTCGAGACATCCAGAATCGGCTCAGTGAAAATCACTTCTTTTTGTGTGCCATTGTCGTTCGCCGCGAGAAAGATCACTTTCTTCGTCACAAGATTTGCAAAAAGAAATGTGTTCTTCGATTTGGCGCAAACAACCATCTTGGCTTCGCCGGCTTGGGCGAACACGGTTGAAAACAGAACTAAAAGCGCAGCAAGTGACTTCATATGGGTCTCCTAAATATGTAGCGGACCGAACTGGTTATTTGCATTCTAACGACTTCAGATAAGCCGTCCCGTGAAAGAGCACGACCACACCTGAGTTCACGTCGCTGCCAAAGTCCGGTGCTTTCGCCGAAGCGGCTAACGCGAACTCTGTCGAAAGAACCAACGACAATGAAAAAAGTTCCACCAATGCCAGCTTAAATTTCAAGTCGCCTCCGTTCAGCCCCAAGAATGCAATCCAAGCACCAATACACAGGGCGCTGAAACAATGAGGTGGCCACCTCATCTGGGCTCTCTCTTTGCAGATTGCGGGAACAATCACAGCACCTATTTAAGCAAGGATTGAAATGACGAAGCCTCTAGTTGCAATGCTCGCCGGTCTCGCGCTGACATTACCCGCCCACGCGGTTCATGTTTGCTATGGCAGTGGAAAAGCTGAGGGCACCAGCTTCTCTGCCCAATTCGGCGTTCAATTGGTTTCGATTTACATGAGCACCAATCGAGAACTGATCAGACCGGGTACCTACAGCGGGCTTGGCATCATCCCGGCTAGCGACGGCAAGCGCTATCGCGCCTACTCGTATGGCGCCGATAAGAGTCAGTTTTTAATCGACGAAAAATTTGTCAAAACAGGCGAAGGCCGACTCTTGATCAGCAGAGCCGGCACAGGCATCGTGAAAGACCTCGAGTTTCACTGCCGTCCGGAGCAGGATTGAGACGCCAGCGATTGGGCTCGTCTTCTTTGATGCCGAGCTTGACGCCCGAAGATTCGGTCTCATGTTTAGAGCGGTGGCGTGCCCGAACACTTTAGGGGACGGCCTGCAAAGCTGTTTATCTTGGTGAAAATCCAAGCGCCACCTCCATTTTATCTTTAGCTATTTGGCGCGCTCTACGCCGGCAAGGTCATGATCAAGGGCTTACCCTTAGTGATCACAATCGTGTGCTCATACTGAGCCGTGTACACACCAGGCTTGGTGACCAGAGTCCAACCGTCGCCATTTTCAAAAACTTCTCGAGCACCTGAAGAAATAAAGGGCTCAATCGTGATCAC
>FRDC01000170.1_pt1 | contig 17367 bp, 18 predicted proteins | sample 1106171 | NCBI WGS metagenome assembly FRDC01 (sample SAMEA3930566, study PRJEB13176) | freshwater metagenome | biome: Drinking water system; feature: drinking water; material: water | place: Singapore | collected 2014-12-20 | reverse complement strand
TGAGTAATCCGAGACACGAATAGCTTGGATGAAGCTACCGGAACTAACCGGTAAGGCTAAATACGTGTAGAGATCGATAGTGAACTAGTACCGTGAGGGAAAGGTGAAAAGAACCCCGATAAGGGGAGTGAAATAGATCTGAAACCATACATCTACAAAGAGTCGAAGAGGTCCTAGACCTCGACGGCGTGCCTATTGAAGAATGAGCCTGCGAGTGTATGCATGTGGCGCATGACTAAGGGGTCAACCCCCGGAGTCGTAGGGAAACCGAGCGTTAAAAGCGCGATAGTCGTATGCATATGACCCGAAGCGAGGTGAGCTTGCCATGAGCAGGGTGAACGTGGACGAAAGTCCACGGGAGGCCCGAACCCGTTGGTCGTTTAACGCCTTGGGATGACTTGTGGTAAGGAGTGAAAAGCTAATCGAACTTCGTGATAGCTGGTTCTCTCCGAAACAGCTTTTGGGCTGGCGTCTCGTATTAACCCTCGGGGGTAGAGCACTGGAAGAGGTGAACAGGGAGCAATCTCGTCACTTCTATCAAACTCCGAATACCGAGTAGTACGACGAGGCAGTTAGACCATGGGGGCGAAGCTCCATTGGTCGAGAAGGGAAGAGCCTAGATCTCAAGTTAAGGTCCCTAAATCTATGCTAAGTGCATCTTAAGGAGGTGGAAATTCTATGACAGTGAGGAGGTTGGCTTAGAAGCAGCCACCCTTCAAAGAAAGCGTAACAGCTCACTCATCGAGAATTTCTGCGCCGAAGATAATCGGGGCTAAGCATAGTACCGACACTGAGGACTCGTGACCGCTCCGGCGGACACGATTGGTAGGAGAGCGTTCCAATCCGCGATGAAGGTAAAGGGGTGACCCATACTGGAGCGTTTGGAAGTGAGAATGCAGGCACAAGTAACCGCAATGCGGGTGAGAACCCCGCACGTCGAAAGATCAAGGTTTCCGCGGCACTGTCGATCAACCGCGGGTTAGTCGGGCCTAAGGGGATGGCGAAAGCCGCACCCGATGGACACATGGTTACTATTCCATGACTCGACATGATGGCGAAGGAGCAACGGAGTGTAGTACACACTGCGCATTACTGGATTTGCGTCCAGGTCGTGAGGAGGTAGGCTAGGAAAATCCGGCCTACGCATTCTCCAAGCGACACGGCAATTTTCTGGGCAACCAGAGGAGAGAGTGTGGAGCACGCTTCCGAGAAAAACTTCTACGCTTAACATCATGTCATCCGTACCGCAAACCAACACAGGTGATCAGGGCGAGTAGCCCAAGACGAACGAGTGAGAGGTCCTCAAGGAACTCGGCAAAAAAGCGGCCGTAACTTCGGGATAAGGCCTGCCCCGCCTTCAAGGCGGGGCCGCAGCGAAAGTTTCTCTGGCAACTGTTTACCAAAAACACAGCTCCCTGCGAACTCGCAAGAGGATGTATAGGGGGTGACGCCTGACCAATGCCAGAAGGTCAAATGTGGGGGGTATGCGCCGCAAGGTGCATGCTGATCTACATAAGCCCTGGTGAATGTCGGCGATAACTATAATCGTCCTAAGGTAGCGTAATTCCTTGTCTGGTAGGTGAACTGCCAGTGCTCTCGGTGACGAGGGTAACAAATCCGGCTCATAACGGTGGAGCCCTCATTCGAAATGAATGAGGGTAATACCGTGGGAAGTCGTCCTAAGTGTAATTATGAAGGATTGACCCCGTATCGACTGTAGTCCCCACTAGTTAGTGGTGACTACGATGGAGGTGCTGTACCCTATAGGTATGAGACACCTCCATAACACGCCGGCTCTGAAAAACAGAAGCGTTGCAGAGTATATTTCTGGTTTTGCAGACGGTGAAGGATGCTTTTCAGTATCATTCACCAAACGCCCACGATTCCTCGTTGGGTGGGAGACAAAACCAAGTTTTTCGGTGAGTCAAAATCGTAATCGCGCACAACAGCTCTTCATTATGCAAAAGTATTTTGGATGCGGCTTTATGCGCGACGGAATAGTCGACAACACTATCAAATATGAAGTGCGTCGACTCGATGACTTACTTGAAAAAGTAATTCCTCACTTTGAACGGTACCCACTGCTTTCAAGCAAGCAACGTGACGTCAAAGCATTGAAAGAGGTGTGTCTCATTATGAAAAAGAATGAACACATCACTACTCAAGGATTACGGAAGATACTTCCTATCGCATTCAGTATGAATGGAAGCGGTAAACGGAAGTATTCACAGAAAGACATTCTGTCGTTTATGAAAATTCAGATGAAGGTATAGTCAGTGCCCTTGGTAACAAGGGAAGCGTCTGTGGAGGTTTGCACGCTCCACACTAAAGACACATGAAGTTCAGACGTGCACGAATGGCGTAATGACTGGAGAACTGTCTCGAGGACTTGCTCGGTGAAAATACAATACCGGTGAAGATGCCGGTTACCCGTGGTTAGACGAAAAGACCCCAGAAGCTTTACTGTAGCTTCATATTGGGGCTGCGGAGTGTATGCGTAGCATAGGTGGGAGAGGTTGAAGTATTCCTTTCGGGGAATATGGACTCGAAATATGAAATACCACTCTTACACTCGGCAGTTCCTAACCTTCTGATAACACAGAGGAGACAGTGTGTGGTGGGCAGTTTTAGTGGGGCGCTATCCTCCTAAAAAGTAGCGGAGGAGCCTACAAAGGTTAGCTAGGCGCGAATGGAAACCGTGCCGGTTGTGTAATGGCATAAGCTAGCTTGACTGCAAGACGTGAATGTCGAGCAGATGCGAAAGCAGAGCATAGTGAACCGCTGGTCCGCATTAGATGCGGCCAAAGATCATCTGACAAAAGTTACTCTGGGGATAACAGGCTAGTACCGCCCAAGCGTCCATAGCGACGGCGGTGTTCGGCACCTCGATGTCGACTCACCACATCCTGGGGCTGGAGAAGGTCCCAAGGGTTTGGCTGTTCGCCAATTAAAGTGGTACGTGAGCTGGGTTCAGAACGTCGCGAGACAGTTTGGTCCCTATCTGCCGTGGGCGTCGAAATTTGAGAGGAGTTGACCCTAGTACGAGAGGACCGGGTTGAACATACCTCTGGTGTACCTGTCGTCGTGCCAACGGCGCAGCAGGGTAGCTATGTATGGACGGGATAACCGCTGAAAGCATCTAAGCGGGAAGCCTCCCTCGAGATAAGATTTCATAGAGCGGTCAGAGACCATGACCTTGATAGATCGGATGTGGAAGCGCGGTAACGCGTGGAGCTAACCGATACTAATTGCTCTATTCGCGCTTGAGTGTCCCACCATCAATGACAATGTTGGTACGACACTCTCGCAAGGTTGAGTGCACGATCTTAAAGAAACACGGCACCCGCTTCATTGCCTGGTGGCTATAGCGCCAGTGAACCACCCGATCCCATCCCGAACTCGGCCGTGAAACCTGACTGCGCCGATGGTACTGTTGCCTAAGCACCGGAAGAGTAGGTCGTCGCCAGGCATTGAAGCTGGTGCTGTGTTAAAACCCATTCACAATGCACAGCCCGCCTTGGGCCCGTTTTCTTGACGCGGGGTGGAGCAGCCCGGTAGCTCGTCAGGCTCATAACCTGAAGGCCGCAGGTTCAAATCCTGCCCCCGCAACCAGCGTTGTCAGTCCACCGGCTTTGCCCTCGGCATGGCCGGTGGTTGCCGTTTGGAGGATGGCCGCAAGGCGTCCGGTGAGGGTCAAGTCTAGGCCTGGTCCTTCGGGGCGCGGCATCGCACGCACATTCTCTATCATCGCTCGGATCGCCGCCCTGGCCTCGCCAGTTGCGTCGTCGATCATGGCGCCCTCCAGATCGGCCAGCTGGCGTCGGAAGACTTCGACGATTCCCGGATGCACCGCGATCTCGGCTTCCGCCTGATCCTCCGCGAGCTGGGCGGCGAGCCTGTCGCGCTCCCCTATCGCCTCGAGCAATCTAGGCTTCAGATCAGCCAGCGCCCCTAGTCCATCAGCGATCGCATCGAGCAGCCGCTCCACCTTCTCGGCGGCGCGCGCGCGATTGCGCTCCAATCGTCCCTGCTCACGCAGCCTGGCGCGGCGATCGCGCTCCAGCTCGGCGCGCAGCTCGGCGAGCCACGCTTCGACGATCTCCGGCGCGAGCATCCGCTCGGCCAGTGCGCCGAGCACGCGGCGATCCAGCTCGGCCGTAGAGATCACGCGGTTATTCGCGCACCCCTTGCCGGCGCGGTGGTTGCCGCAGCCCCAATGCCGGACGTTGGTCACGATGTAACTGTCGCCGCACACCCCGCACGTCACCAGCCCCGAAAGCAACCGCTTGGGCCGACGCTGCTGGGCGAGGGGCACTGCCTGCAGCTCGGCGAACCGCGCCTGCACCGCCGCGAAGTCGGCCGCGTCGACGATGCGCAGCTCGGGCGCGGCGTCCTCGGTCCATTCCTCGCGCGGGTTGAGGCGCGCCACGCGCCGGCGGCTTTCCCGGTGCTTGTCGAACCGTTGGCGGTTATAGACGATTCGCCCGTCATAGAGCGCGTTGGGCGGGATGCCGGTGCCGCGGCGGACATCGCCGTTGATCGTGCTAGCGCCCCATTTCCGGCCGTCAGGTGCCGGCACGGCTTCGGCGTTCAGCGCTTGCGCGATCTGGCGCGCGCTGCACCCGTTCAGGAACTCGGCGAAGATCCGGCGCACCCCCGCCGCCCAACGGGAGCTGTGATCCTACTCATGATCCAGCACCGTCCGAACCGCTCGCTCGCGGACCTCGGGCGCATATCTGTTGGTAGTCTTGCTCATATCGGCCCCTTCCTCTCAGGAGTTGGGGCCTCCGGCAAACCCGGGGTGGTTCAATTGAAACCGCTGCTTGATCCCGAGCGGTTCGCGCTGGCCTATGCCGGCGCCGCGCATGCCAAGCTCACCAGCGGCAAGGTGGCGGGCACGCTGGTGCTCGATATCGGCTGAAGGCTTTCCAGCGGGGGGCGGCGTGGCTAAGCGTTGGCGATGCCCGCCGCCCCCGTTCGCCTCGCGCTTTTCGATTGTGACGGTACGCTCGTCGACAGCCAGCATCACATTTGCTCGGCCATGGAGCGAGCCTTTGGCGATGTCGGCCTTGCGCCGCCGCCGCGGGCGATTGTCCGCCGCCAGGTGGGGCTGAGCCTCGCGGAGGTGATCCGATCGCTGTTGCCCGATGCCGGTGGCACGCTGCACGAGGCGCTGGTGGCACGATATCGCGCGGCGTTCTTTGAGCTGCGCAGTGCCGGCACGATCGGTGCCGAGCCGCTTTATCCGGGCATCGCCGAGCTGCTCGAGACACTCTCGGCGCAGGGTTGGCGGCTGGGGGTGGCGACAGGGAAATCGGATCGTGGGCTCGCGCATATCCTCGCGCATCACGGCATTGCCGGCCATTTCGTGACGCTGCAAACCGCCGATCGCCACCCGAGCAAGCCGCATCCGGCGATGATCGAGGCGGCGCTCGCCGAAGTGGGGGTCGCCGCCGGGGACGCGGTGATGATCGGCGACACCAGCTTCGACATGGCGATGGCGGTGAGCGCGGGGGTGCGCGCGATCGGCGTCGGGTGGGGCTATCACCCAAATGATGAGCTGGTCGCCGCTGGCGCGGTGGCGGTGGCCGAGGATGTCGGCGAGCTTTCGGCGATGCTGGCATGAGCGATCCGGCGCGTGGGCGCTTCCTGCTGATCTCGCTCGTCCAGATCGGCGCGCTGGTGGGTGCGTGCCTGGGGCTGGTCCTCGCGGCGCGGGCGGAGGAGACGCTGGGCAAGGTGGTGGGTATCGCGCTGGTGATCGCCGCCCTGTGGGTGCTGGGGGTGGTGCCGCGTGCGCTCGCGCGGCGCTGGCGGAGCGAGCAATGAAGCGTTTTTGGCGCGAGGTCCATGTCGTGGAAGGCGGCATCCGGCTCGACGACAAGCCGGTGCGCACCCCAGGACGGGCGGCGCTGATGCTGCCGACCCCCGCGCTCGCCGAGGCGGTGGCGGACGAATGGCGCGGCGTGGGCGAGACGCTCGACCCGCGCGCGATGCCGCTGACCGGGCTCGCCAATGCGGCGATCGACCGGGTCGCGCGCGACCCAGCCGCGTTCGCCGCGGGCTTGGCGGTCTATGGCGAGAGTGATCTGCTCTATTACCGCGCCGATGGCCCCGCTGAACTCGTCGCGCGCCAGGCGGCCGCGTGGGATCCGCTGCTCGATTGGGCGCGGCGGGCATTCGGCGTCGAATTCGTCGTGACTTCGGGCGTGATGCACCGTGCGCAGCCAGCGGAGACGGTGGCCCGGCTCGGCGCGGCGATCGCCGCTTACCCGCCCTTCGCCCTCGCCGCGCTCTCCCCGATCGGGACGATCACCGGTACGTTGGTGGGCGCCCTCGCGCTCGCGGACGGGGCGGCGGGGGCGGAGCAGCTTTGGCTCGCCGCCACGATCGACGAGGAATGGCAGGCCGAGCAATGGGGCGATGACGATCTCGCGCTCCAGGCCAAGGCGGCGCGGCGGCGCGATTATGAGGCGGCGGTTCGGTTCCTCGCTCTGGCCGGCTAGCGCCTAGGCGTGCTCGCCACGCTTCATCAGGCCACGGACGAAGCCGATCAGCCCGGTCTGGCGTGAGCGCTTCAACCGCTCGGCGGCGAGAATGTTCTTCACCTGCGCGTAGCAGGCCTGCACATCGTCGTTGACCAGCACATAGTCATAGCCGTCCCAATGGCTGATCTCGGCGGCGGCGCGCTGCATCCGCGCGTCGATCACCTCGGCCGAATCGGTCGCGCGCTTTTCCAGCCGATCGCGCAGCTCCTCCATCGAGGGCGGCAGGATGAACACGCGCACCACGTCGCCGCCAGCGATCTGGAACAATTGCTGCGCGCCCTGCCAGTCGATGTCGAACAGCACGTCCTTGCCCTGGCTCAGCATCGCTTCCACCTGCGCGCGCGGCGTGCCATAACGATGGCCGAAAACATGCGCCCATTCGAGAAATTCGTTCGCCGCGACCATCGCGCGGAAACGATCGAGCGAGACGAAATGATAATCGACCCCGTCTTCCTCGCCCGGCCGGATCGCGCGGGTGGTGGCGGACACCGACATGGCGAGGTTGGGCTCTTCCTCGAGCATCTTGCGCGCGATGGTGGATTTGCCCGCGCCCGAAGGCGAGGAGAGCACGAACAGCACGCCGCGCCGTTTGAAACCATGAGGGTCGAGATCAGCCATGCGCGCTAGTGGCGCGGGGGGCGGGTGCTCGTCAAGGCGCGCGGCGACCAGTTCGGTGTGCGACGATCGCGCGAGGGAGCGCCGTTCCCCGCGCTCCAAAAAACGAAAGCCGCCCCGGCACCGCCAGAGCGACCTCGTCGATCGTGGCGCCGACGCGCCTCAGCCTATTTGATCGCCGCGAGCCCCTCGCCGATCTTTTTCAGCGTTTCGTCACTCAGCTGGCCGTTCGAGAGCGGCTGGATCTGGTTGAAGCTCATCACCTTGATCTGCTCGTAAAAAGGATTCTGGGTGATGTCCGTCTGCAGCACCTGATCGAGCACCGCCTTGGCTTTAGGATTCGCCACCAGCGCTTCGAGCGGGGTGTCGAGCGTGAGCGACGCGGCGGGCGTGGTTGCCGTAGTGCCGCCGGCCGCAGCATTGGCCGACGGCGTCACCGCGCCCGCCTGTTGCGCCGCCGCCGGGACGGCCAGAATTGCGATAGTTGCAGCGGTGACAAACAGCTTCATGCGCAGCCTCAATCCATACCGACGACTTGAGTCGACGGCAGGAAGCTTGACCAATGTTGTTAACAAGCAACAGCGATTAAGTGTCGCAGTGTGTAACGGTTGCGCCGAGCCGAGTTAATTCGGGCGCGCGATCCCGGCGATGGCGCGATCAACCAGTGCCTTGTCGGCTTCGGCGCCATACCGCGCGCCGATCAGATCCGCAGCCGCGCGGGTTGCCGCCTGCGCTGCCTGGGCGCGGACTTCGGCGAGCGCGCCGCGTTCGGCGGCGGCGATCTTGTCCTCGGCCATCTTGCTGCGGCGGGCGATCAGCTCGGCGGCGTCGCCTTCGGCCTTGGCGAGCATCGCCTTGGCGTCGGCCTCGGCCTGCGCGACGATCGCAGCGGCGTCGCCGGCGCTTGCCTGGGTGCGGGCGCGCGCGTCGTTCAGCAGCGCCTCGGCCTCGGCGCGGATCGCCCTGGCCTCGTCGAGTTGGCGGCGCGTTTCGGCGATGCGCCCGTCAAGCGCCTCCACGATCTTCTGCGGCGCCTTGCCGACGAAAATCGCGAGCAGCAGGAAAATGGTGAGCCCGACATAGACCCAGCCTTCGGAGTCGAGCCCGAGCAAAGTTGCCTTGGCGTGGCCGCCTTCGACCGCGACGGTGAGCGCATAAAGCATCGTGCGTCTCCCTCAGGCCGCGAGCGCCGCGCGGGTCGCGGCTTCGGCCTCGGCCGGGGCGGGGCGGGCGCCGGTCAGCTTTTCGACGATCGCCGCCGCGGCTTCGGCGGCGACGCCTTCGATCTCGGCGAGCGCCCGAGCGCGCGCCGCGTCCAGCTCGGCCTGGGCGGCGGTCGCCTTGGCCTCGATCGCCGCACCCGCCTCGGCGAGCCGGCCTTCGAGCGCCTTGGCCGCATCGCCGCGCGCCGTGCCGAGCATCGCGCGCGCCCGATCCTGGGCGGCGGCGACGCCGCTATCATAATCGGCCTTCAGCCTGTCGGCCTCGGCCTTGGCGCTTTCGGCGGTGACAAGATCGCCCTTCACCTGATCCTCGCGCGCGTTCATCACCTTGCCAAGCTTGGGCAAGGTGAGCTGGACAACGCCGAAATAGAGGATCGCGAAAAAGATCGCGAGCCAGATCAGCTGCGGCCAGAAGACGTTCGCAAAGTCAAATTGAGGCATGATCCCGCCACTTCACCGAATGCGAAAGGAAAGCCTTACGAGAAGGCGAGCGCGAGCGCGACGACCGCCGCGATCAGGCCGAGCGCTTCGGTCACCGCGAAGCCGAAGATCAGGCGGCCGCCCATCTTGGCATCGGCTTCCGGGTTGCGCAGCGCGCCGTTCAGATATTGGCCGAAGATCGAGCCCACGCCGATCGCGGCGAGGCCCGCGCCCATCGCGGCGAGGCCGGCACCGATCTTAGCAGCAGTTGCGACGTCCATGAGAAAACCCTTTCCGTTGGCAAAGTTTAGTGAAGGTTGATTGCGTCATTGAGGTAGATCGACGCGAGCAGCGCGAAAACATAGGCCTGCACCACCGCGATCAGCACCTCGAGCGCCGACAGCGCGATGTTGACGCCCAGCGGCAGCAGCCCGAACACGAACGGCAGCGCGCCGAACGATCCAAGCGCGACGACGAAAGTGCCGAACACCTGGAGCAGCACGTGCCCCGCGGTCATGTTGGCGAACAACCGGATCGCGAGGGTGAAGGGGCGCGACAGGAACGAGAGGAACTCGATCACGAACACGAAGGCGCCGAGCGCGACATTGGTGCCGTGCGGCCAGAACAGCGAGAAGAAGTGCAGCCCATGGCGCAGGAAGCCGACCACGACCACCGTGACGAATACGATCATGGCCAGACCGAAGGTGACGGCGACATGGCTGGTCGGGGTGAACGCGCCAACCCAGGGAATCAATCCGAGCAGGTTACAAGCGAGCACGAACAGGAAGATCGAGAAGATCAGCGGGGCGTAGGCGCGCCCTTCCGGCCCGACATTGGTATCGAGCATGTTTCTTACGAAATCATAGATATATTCGACCGCTGCCTGCCAGCGGCTGGGGACCAGCTGCGGCCGGGCGGTGCCGACGAACAGGAAGATCGAGACGGCGGCCAGCGCGACCAGCATCCACAGCGACGAGTTGGTGAACGACGCGTCGAAGCCCCCGATGTTGATCGGGTGAAGCTTGTTGACCGTGAACTGATGCATTGGGCTGGCCAAGGCTTACCTCTTATCCTCGCTGGTGTCGGCGTCGAACTGCGCCGAGGTTTGCATCGCCCGGCGGGTGCCGGCGGCGAAGCCGAGCAGCAGCAACACCACCATCGCCCAGGGGCGCGTGCCGAGCCCGGCATAGGTATCGATCGCCCAGCCGAGCGCCGCCGAAACCAGCACCGCGCCGACGAATTCGATCCCGATCGCCCAGCCGCGCCCTTCGGCGCGGGCGGCGTTGTTGGTCACGCCGATACCGGCCTCGGTCTTGGCGCGCGCAATACGGGCGTCAAGCTCGTCAGGTCGGTTCTGGCGATCGTCAGCCAACGCGCGCATTCTCTTCCTGGTATAAAAACGCCGCCCGGCAGATGCCTGGGCGGGCGCCTCGTCATGCGACGTTTGTGTGACTACCCCCGTCGCGGCGCCCGTTTAGAAAGGGTGACAGAGCGAGTCAACCGGGGTGGGTTGGAGCACGGTTTGGGGCTGGCGTTGCCAGGGCGGCGCGCTGCTTCGACCCACCCCCGGCCCCTCCCTTCCAGGGAGGGGGGAGGGCCGGTCATTCCTCTATGAGCCCCTCCCTGGAAGAGTTTCGGGTCGGTCATGCCCCCGGCATGACCTAAGCAGTCCGGGGGACTGCTTACCCGAAACTGGGTTCGGGTGGGTGGATCAACCGGGAACCACCCGCTGCTACAAACAGCGTGGATCGCGCTCCGGCGGGGCGGCGGTGCGCGTCTTCCACTCGCCACCGGGCGTGCGGTATTTCTCGCCCGGCGCGGTCTTGGCGATCAGGTTGCAGCCCGAGACGAAGGCGAATTGCTCGACCGTCGAGCCGTCCTTGGCGCTCTCGGCATAGGCCGCCTTGCGCTGCAGGTTGATGTCGGCGACCATCCGGCGCAGCGCGTCGCTGGGCGCGCCGACGATCCCCAGATAACCATCGGGCTGCTCGCCCACCTGCCCCGCGGCGCGCGCGGCGGCATAGGCCGGGTCGCGCTGAGCGAGCGCGGGGGTGGCGGCGGCGAGGCCGGCGATCGTCAGGAAGGCGATTATCTTGCGCATCTAAAAAATTCCCGGTTTCTGCTGGATCAGTTCCTTGGCCTGGCCATCAAGCCGATACACCACTTGCTGAGTGATGTTGATGTTGAGGTTGATCACGATCGGCTTATCGGGCGCGGCCACGTTCACGCAGCCACCCGTAACCCCGCTGATCATCAAACCCAGCACCATCACCCGCTTTTTCACTTCGGTTCTCCTTGTGGCACGGTGCCGCTTGCGGGCGGCTGAACGGGGGCGCCCGGCTGGACTTCGATCAGCTGGTTGAGATTGCGCTCGACCAACCGGCTGGGATCGTACAGATCCGCCACGCTGCCGAGCAACTGCCGAAACGGCGCCTGGACGCGAACGTTGAACAGGATCGGCAGGCGTTGCAGCCGGCGGATCAGGAAATTGCTCTTGGCGCCCTTGCCCTGGCGCACCCCGGCGAAGCGGATCTCGGTGATCATCTCGCCTTCGAGGGGGCCGTTCATCGTCACTTCCAGCTCGCGATAGGCAAGCGACTTGAGCGACTGGAACGCAAGATTGCCCCAGAAACCCAGGTCGCGCTGCGAGAGTTCGCCGACATAGGCGATCGTCCCGCCGCCGGGACGCATCTTCAAATGGCCGTCGATGATCCTACCCCCTTGTGCATCGAACAGCATCGGCAGCGTGCCGGCGACCACCCCGGTCGCGTTCAGATTCTTGAAGTCGAAGCTTTGCAGGAACTGGGCAGCGTCGACGCCTTCGACATGGAAGGTCAGCCGGCGTTCGGCGCGCTCGGCGAAATCGAGCGTGGTCGGATCGAGCACCAGCGCGCCACCCGCGAACGGCCAGTGCCCGCCCTCGATGCGCACCCGCGCGCCCTCCAGCGTCTGATAGCGCACCTCGCCGCCGGTCACCGGCACGCCGGGGTTCACGCTTGCGATGGTGACGTGCTGCCCGGGGGCGCTTTCCAGCTTCAGCAGATCGGTGAAGTGGATCTCGCCGCTCAAGCCCTGGACCGGGCCGAACGCGGCGGCGAGGCTCGCGCCCTGGGTGCGGAAAGTGCCGGCGCTGGTGACCTTGTCGCCGTGCCAGCTCAGTTGCCCCTCGCCGCGCACCGTGCCGTTCACCGCCGAGATTACGCCATAGGTGAGGGGAGTGAGCGCGTCAGGCTGGAGCGTGGGGCCGAAGGCCACGCCGGGCACCGACAGTTCGGCATGGCCGCTCGCCTTGCCGAGATCGTGGGTGAGCGTCACGTCGGCGATGCGCACGCCGGCGCCTGGGGTTTGCAGCGTGCCGCTCGCGGTGACGCGATTATCCGCCAGACTGAGTGTCACCCCGCGCGCATCGAGTTGGCAGAAGCGCGGGCGATCGGTGGTGTCGGCGGTGAAATGGCCGGTTTCGGGGCACAAGGCGGCGCTCGCCCGATCGGAGACGCGCAGGCCGCCTTGCGCGCGGAGTACGGCATCGGCGAAGCGCCAGTCGCCGTTGCTCTGGTCGAGCCGGAGCGGCACGGTGCCGATCTGCGCGCCACCGCCCGTGAAATCTCCGTGCGCGCCGTCCTTGTCGAGCGTGCCGGCGAGCGTCTGGAAGGCGAGCAGGGTCGCGCCCTCGCCCGCGCCGAAGCGAGCGTTCGCGCCGGAGAGCGCGAAGGCGCGTGTCGCGAGATCGAGCCGGGCGTTGTCGGCGGCGAGCGCGAGCGGGGTGTCGCCGATCGTCCCACCGAGCGCCGGCGCCGCGATCCGCGCCGCGCCGCGCAGCCGTCCGCCGGTCACCTCCACCAGCCCCGGCCCCTCGGCGCACAAGGTGAGGCGCGGCGCGACGAGCGTCATCCGCGCCACCGCCAGGCGATCGGCGACCAGCGGGGTGCAGCCGGGGTTGAGCAGCAGCGTTCCTCCACGCCAGCGCGCCACGAGCGGGGCGACCAGCCCTTCGACCCGGCCATCGGCGATCGGGCCGGACAGCGTCGCGCGGCTGGTGAGGCGGGTGCCGCCCCGCCCAGTGGTGAAATCGAGACCGTCCAGCGCCAGCCGCGCGTCCCCGCTCGCGTAGGGCCGGACATATCCCGTACCGCGCAAAGCCGCTCCGGGGACGCTCTGGCGCAGCTTCAGCGCCGCCTCGGGCAGTCCCCCGCCCGATAAAGCCAGGAGCCCGTCGAGCCGCCACCCGGCGCGCGAGATCAGGATGCCCTGCCCGCCGCTGAGCGTCGCCCGCGCCCCGCTCGCGCTGGTCAGCCGGCCATGCGCGAGGCCGAGATCGAAGCCTCGCGCGTCGCTCACCAGGCTCACATCGCTCGCCACGTCGAAGCGCCGCGCCGCCGCGTCCGCCGCCGAAACCGCGCGCGCGATGAGCGGGCCAACCGGGGTGCCCGCCGCCGCCGTGCGCTGCTGGCCAAGCGCCGCGCGCCAGGCGGGGGCGAGCGTCGCGCCTTGTGCGCTCACCCGCCCGTCGAACCCCGCCCCATCGCGGCCCACGTGATAATCACCGGTCAGCTGCACCGATGCCGCGTTTGCCTGGGGCGCGGCGAGCGCGTCGCCGCGCAGATCGAGCTGGCCGTGGGTGCGCGCGAGCCCGCCGTCGAAATCGATCCGCCCGCTCACCGCGCGCAGCTTCGCGGCGGGGTGGGCGAGCGCGTCGAGGCTCACCAGGCTCGTCCCCTGCCAGCGATCGAGCCGTTGATCGAGCTGCACGGTCGTCTCCGCAACCACCCCTCGCGCCGCCGCCCCGCCGCAGGCGAGCGACCCGGCGCGCACCGGCCCCTGCAAGCTCGGCCGCGCCTGGGCGATGCTGAGCGCGAGCGTGCCCGCCAGCCGCTCGGCGCGGCACGCCCCGTTACCAAGCTGGTCGGCGATCAGCGCCAGGCGCCCGGTGAAGCCATCGGCGAGCCCGCCGCGTCCGCTCAGCCGCAGCCCGATGACCCCGGCGGGTGTCTCCAGCCGCATCCGCGCGTCGTTCAGCGTCACGTCGAGCGCGGGCAGCGCGAACGGCTTGCCGGTGGGCGGCGGCAGCAGCCGGTCGATCGCGCCGAGCGACAATTTGCCCTCGACCAGCCGCCCGCACAGCCGCACATGCCCGGCGCGCGCGCCGGTCAGCCGGACCCCGTCGAGCCCCAGATCGGTCGCGAGCTCCACCCAATCCGCCACCAGATCGGGATGGCGCGGATCGCCGATGACGAGATTTTCGAGTCGGGTGCCATGCACCCCCAGCTGCGCGATCCGGTAGCGCGCGGGCACACCACGTTCGGCCAGGCTATCGTCGATGAAGCGCGTGGCGATCGGGGTGCGCGCGCTCCACACGCCCACCGCGAGCAAGGCGAGCGCCAGCGCGCCGCCGGTCGCCGCTTGCGCCAGCCCCCCACGCGACCGGGCGATGGCCGGCGGCGCTTGCTCGTGATCCGCCACACAGACTCCGCGTTATCCCCGTTGCCGGGGTTCCCCCTAGTAACCGCGCGCACGGCAATTGCCACCCCGCGCGACCCGCCTTAATCCTTGAGACACGATGAATGTTCCCGCCGATCATGCCGGCCACCGCGCGCGGCTGCGCCAGCGGCTGCTGGGCGCGGGCGGCGAGGCGCTCGCCGATTACGAACTTCTCGAATATCTGCTCGCGCTCGCCATCCCCCGGCGCGACACCAAGCCGCTTGCCAAACGGCTGCTGAGCGAGTTCGGTGGCCTGGGCGCGGTGATGGCGGCGAGCCCCGAGGCGCTGGCGACCATGGAGGGGCTGGGCGAAACCTCGATCGCGGCGATCAAGATCGTCCAGGCAACCGCCTTGCGGATGCTGCGGGTGGAGGCGCAGGCCGCGCCCGTGCTTGGCAATTGGCAGGCGCTGCTCGATTATCTGCAGGCCGACATGGCGCACCACAGCATCGAGCGGGTGCGGGTGCTCCACCTCAACACCCGTAACATCCTGATCCGCGACGAGCTGGTAAGCGTGTGAATCGGCGTGCAATGTTGACCCCGTTTGGGGGGTGATCGGCGTGCAACTTTGACCCCCTGAACCGGTGCGGTTCACGACCGGCGCTTTTGCGCGAGGTTGTCTGGGGAGATGCTGGTCGTGGAGACGGTGGCGCGGATCCGGCGCGAGTTCTTCGTCAAGGGCAAGTCGATCAAGGAGATCGTGCGGGACCTTGGCGTGTCGCGGAACACGGTAAGGAAGGTGCTACGGTCAGGGGAGACGGCGTTCGCGTACGAGCGCAGCGTGCAGCCGTTGCCGAAGCTGGGGCCGTGGGCGGCGGACCTGGAGCGGTTGCTCGAGGCGAACGACCGCAAGGCGCGGCGCGAGCGGCTGACGATGATCCGCGTCTTCGAGGAGTTGCAGGGTCTCGGCTATCGGGGCGGCTACGATGCGGTGCGTCGGTACGCGTCGGCCTGGCACCGCGATCGATCGGCGGCGACGGCGACGGCGTACGTGCCGCTGAGCTTCGCGCCGGGCGAGGCGTACCGGTTCGACTGGAGCCATGAGGTGGTGCTGATCGCCGGCGTCACGACCACGGTGAAGGTTGCGCATATGCGGCTTTGCCACAGCCGGATGTTCTACGTGCGTGCCTATCCGCGTGAGAGCCAGGAGATGGTGTTCGACGCGCACGACCGAGCGTTCGCGTTCCTGGGCGGTGCCTGTCAGCGCGGCATCTACGACAACATGAAGACCGCGGTGGACGCGATCTTCGTCGGCCGCGAGCGGCGCTACAACCGGCGGTTCGAGCAGATGTGCGGGCATTACCTGGTCGAGCCGGTGGCGTGCACGCCGGCGTCGGGGTGGGAGAAGGGGCAGGTCGAGAACCAGGTCGGGCTGGTGCGCGAGCGGTTCTTCACGCCGCGCCTGCGGTTCAAGAGCTACGAGGAGCTGAACGCCTGGCTGGAGGACCGCTGCGTCGCGTACGCGCGGCAGGCGGTGCATCCCGAGCTGAAGGACCGCACCGTCTGGGAGGTGTTCGAGGCGGCTGATCGCCCGGCGCTGATCGCCTATCGCGGGCCGTTCGACGGCTTCCACGCCTTGCCGGCCGCGGTCTCCAAGACCCTGCTGGTCCGGTTCGATTACAACAAATACTCGGTGCATGCGAAGGCGGCAGGGCGCCCGGTCGAGATCCATGCCTATGCCGAGCGTATCGTCATCCGCCAGAACGGCGAGATCGTCGGCGAGCACGCCCGCCGGTTCGGCCGTGATCAGGTGATCTACGATCCCTGGCATTACCTGCCGGTGCTGGCGCGCAAGCCGGGCGCGCTGAGGAACGGGGCGCCGTTCAAGGACTGGGCGCTTCCGCCCGCGATCGAGCGGGTCCGGCGACGGCTGGCGACCCATCCCGACGGCGATCGGCAGGTGGTCGGCATCCTGACCGCGATCACCAGCGACGGCGTGGACGCGGTGGAGGCGGCGTGCGCCGAGGCGCTCGCGGGCGGGACGATCAGCCGCGACGTCGTGCTCAACATCCTGACCCGTCGCCGCGAGCCGCCCGCGCCGCTCGCCATCGCCACGCCCGAGGGGCTGCAGCTCACCCACGAACCGGTCGCCGACTGCGCCCGGTACGACCGCCTGAGGAGACCATATGGAACGCCACACGATCCTGGAGATGATGGGAACGCTCAAGCTCGCCGGCATGCGGCATGCCTATGACGAGGTGATCGCCGACGCAGTGAAGCGGCAGCACTCGTCGCAGCGGGTGGTGGGCGACCTGCTCAACGCGGAGATCGACGAGAAGCAGGCGCGCTCGATCCGCTACCAGATGACGATCGCCAAGCTGCCGCTGGCCAAGGAGATCGCCACGTTCGACTTCGCCGACACGCCGATCAACGAGGGGCTGGTGAAGGAACTTGCTACCGGCGTGTTCCTCGCCAGCCAGCGCAACGCGGTGCTGGTTGGCGGCACCGGCACCGGCAAGACCCACCTCGCCATCGCGATCGGCCGCGCCTGCGTGCGCACCGGCGCCAGGGTCCGGTTCTACAACACGGTCGACCTGGTGAACCGGCTCGAGGCCGAGGCGCGTGCCGGCAAGCCCGGTCGCATCGCCGACCACCTCTCCCGGCTCGACCTCGTGATCCTCGACGAGCTGGGCTACCTGCCGTTCGCGCTCTCGGGTGGCCAGCTGCTGTTCCACCTGGTCAGCAAGCTCTACGAGCAAACCTCGATCGTGGTCACCACCAACCTCGCGTTCGGCGAATGGCCAAGCGTGTTCGGCGACGCCAAGATGACCACCGCGCTGCTCGACCGGCTTACCCACCACTGCGACATCGTCGAGACCGGCAACGTGAGTTGGCGGTTCAAAAGCCGCGAAGCCGCCTGACCGGTCCACCGGAACGCGACAACGGCCTGGGTGTGTGACGGCTCCGGGCTACGCCCTCCACCGTCACACACCCAGGCCGGCCCTCGTCATCACACCAGCTCGATCACGCGCACAGCGGGGTCAATGTTGGACGCCGATCGGGGGTCAACTTCCTGCGCCGGTTGACAGGTAAGCGAGGGGTCGATCGACGAGGCGGCGGTGCATGTGCGCGAAGTACTGAAG
>FRDC01002419.1_pt1 | contig 17398 bp, 14 predicted proteins | sample 1106171 | NCBI WGS metagenome assembly FRDC01 (sample SAMEA3930566, study PRJEB13176) | freshwater metagenome | biome: Drinking water system; feature: drinking water; material: water | place: Singapore | collected 2014-12-20 | reverse complement strand
TGCTCTTAAAATCGATCGTGGATCCTCTGAATGAAGCCATCGAAATTGCTCATAAAGTCGCATCGGGAGACTTGACCTCGAATATCGTGGTAGGCTCGACCAAATCGTCGACGGGCAGGTTACTGCAAGCGTTGAAAGAAATGAACGACAGCCTGATAGATCTGGTCGGAAAAGTGCGTTCAAGCACGGACCAAATTACCACAGCGTCGGGCGAAATCGCATCGGGCAACTCGGACTTAAGCCAGCGCACCGAAGAACAAGCATCGAGCCTGGAAGAAACCGCATCGTCGATGGAAGAATTGACGTCCACTGTGAAGCAGAATGCCGATAATGCCCGCCAAGCGAATCAACTGGCGGCAGGCGCATCCGAAGTTGCGGTCAAAGGCGGTGCGGTAGTGGGGCAAGTGGTGCATACCATGAGATCGATCAACGAAAGCTCGCATAAAATCGTCGACATCATCAGCGTCATCGATGGCATTGCGTTCCAAACCAATATTCTGGCATTGAACGCCGCAGTGGAAGCCGCTCGGGCTGGGGAACAAGGCCGTGGATTTGCAGTGGTGGCGACCGAAGTGCGAACCCTGGCGCAACGTTCAGCGGCGGCGGCGAAAGAGATCAAAGAACTGATCAGCGACTCGGTTGCGAAAGTGGAAGATGGTACGCGGCTGGTGGATGAAGCAGGTGCGACGATGGACGAGATCGTGAGTGCGGTGAAGCGCGTGACCGACATCATGAGCGAAATTTCCGCCGCTTCGCAGGAACAAAGCTCGGGCATCGAACAAGTCAATCAAGCGGTAACGCAGATGGACGAAGTGACGCAACAAAATGCAGCGCTGGTGGAAGAAGCGGCAGCGGCGGCAGAATCGATGCAAGAGCAGGCGCAATCGCTGTCGCAAGCGGTCAGCATATTCAAGTTGTCTGGCGGTCATGGTCCGGTAACAACGGTTAAAAGAAGTAACCGTCCGGCAACGGTCGCGAAGCTGCCGAACCGAGGTCCGGCGACGAAGAAAGCAGCCGTAGCACCCAAAGCAAGCGCAGCCAGTGAACCGGCGCCCCGTAAAGTTGCATCCGGTGGCGGCGGGGATGATTGGGAAGAATTCTAAAGCTTGCATTGTAGTCGCAGTCACAATAATGAAACACCACCTGACTCTTGGGTGGTGTTTTTGTTTTTGTAGTCGGCATGACTGCAGTTTGTTCCAAAACGATGTCATGACCAGTCCACGGGATTTGCGATCTTCTTCGAAGAACCGCTTGCAATCATGTGATCGGATGGCTTACCTAGAAGCGCTGACGAAGCCGGAGTTGATGAAAAAAATCTCGACAGTTGCAGCGATTGTTACAATAATGAATAAATCCATCCGAGTAACGCCAAAAAATATTCGAATTTTGGATTGTTATTGAATCCGATTCACATCAGCTCCAACCTTAATTAGGTACAAATGCTTGAATTTTGCAGGGGCGCTAAAAAACTACGGTAACAGTTTCATGGTTAATTTCTTTCTTGCGAGGCCGATCTTCGCTTCGGTACTGTCAATTATTATTGTGTTAGCAGGGTTGGCTGCAGCGGTGCAGTTACCGGTTGAGCAGTATCCCCGCATTACGCCGCCTACGGTTATTGTAACTGCGACCTTTCCGGGCGCGAGTGCCGAAACCATGATTAAAACCGTAGCTGCGCCCATCGAAGAAAAATTGAGCGCCATCGAGGGTTTGTTGTATTTCAATTCCAGCGCTGATTCCAGCGGGCGATTGACGATTACGGCCACCTTTGAAGTCGGAACCGATGTCGACCGAGCTGTTTTCAATGTCAGCAACGAAGTCAATGCCGCGCTGGCGCGTTTGCCAGACGAAGTCAGGCGGACCGGTATAACGGTGCAGAAACGCTCCAATGATTTACTGCTGGTCTTTGCGTTGACTTCCAAGGATCCTGGCCATAACACCTTGTTTCTGAGTAATTTTATTACGATCAATTTGCTGGATGATTTAAGACGGGCCACGGGTGTGGGTGAGGCGCGGATATTTGGAGCGCAGGATTATGCCATGCGGATCTGGTTGCGCCCGGACCGCATGGCGCAACTGGGCGTCACTACCAGCGATATCGTGAGCGCTATCCGCGCGCAAAATGCGCAACAAGCGATCGGGAAAATCGGGCAAGAACCAGCGTTGCTTGATCAGCAACTGGTTTATACCGTGACTGCCAAAGGCCGGTTATTGGAGCCTGAGCAATTTGAGGAGATTATCCTGCGCTCCGATGGCATGCGCGGTGTGCTGTATTTGAAGGATGTCGCACGTATTGAACTCGGCGCGCAGGATTATGCCACGCGTACGTTGCTGAACGGTCAGCCCGGTCTGGGGGTCGGAATTTTTCTGCGGTCCGGCGCCAATGCGCTGGAAACCGCGGCGGCTGTCAAAGCCAGAATGCAGGAGTTGAAGCAGTATTTTCCGGAAGGTGTGGAATACGTCATATCCTACGACACCAGCGTGTTTGTCAAAGCATCGATCTGGGAAGTTGTGAAGACCTTGGGAGAAGCCATGCTGCTGGTGGTACTGGTAGTCTATCTCTTTTTGCAAAGCTGGCGGGCGACCCTGATCCCGGTGATTGCCATTCCAATTTCGTTGATTGGCACGTTTGCCGGGTTGTGGCTGCTGGGATATTCCATTAATACGCTGACGCTTTTCGCCATGGTACTGTCGATCGGTATTGTGGTCGATGATGCCATTGTGGTGCTGGAAAATATCGAGCGTCTGATCTCGCATGAAAAACTATCACCGTTTGATGCGGCGATGAAAGCCATGCAACAGGTTTCCAGCGCGGTGGTCGCCATGACTATGGTGTTGGTGGCGGTTTTTGTGCCGGTGGCGTTTCTGGGAGGGATTGCCGGGGAACTGTACCAGCAATTTGCAGTAACGGTGGCTGTCGCCGGTGTGATTTCAGGGGTCGTGGCGTTGACGTTAACACCGACTTTGTGCGCGATGCTGCTGCAATCTACACACCGGCAATCGGTTTTTTTTACTTGGTTTAACCGCCATTTTGAGCGCATGCGCCGGTTTTATGTCGGCATGGTCGGCCTGAGTTTGCGTAATTCGATTAAAAGCGCGCTGCTGTTCACGGCGGTAATCGTGTGCTTAATCGGTCTGGTAAGAAATATACCGGATAGCTTCGTGCCCCCGGAAGATCAAGGCTTCGTGCTTGGAGCGGTGATATTGCCGGATGGCGCCGCGCTTGGTCGCACTATTAAAACCGCCGATGCCATTACGACGGAAATGGCCAAGCTACCCGGCGTTACTTTTCAATTTGCTGTCAACGGCCTGGATTTTATTGGCGGCGGTAACAAAACCAATGTGTCGACGATTTTTCTGCGAATGCAGGATTGGTCCGAACGTACAACGACGGCGGAAGATGTGGTAAAGAAAATGTCGGAAGTGGGTGCGCAGCAGCGGGATGGAATCGCAATCGCCTTTAATCCGCCGGCGATTCGCGGACTGGGCAGTACCGGCGGGTTTGAATTATTTGTGCAGAGCAGAACAAATTCTGATCCGGCGCAATTGGCTCGTGTCGTCGACGAATTGATGCGAACATTGCGGCAAGAACCCAGATTGGCAACGGTCAATACTTTTTTGCGGACATCGGTGCCGCAATATTTCATTGAAGTCGATGATGCCAAGGCCATTGCCCAAGGCGTGTCGATCGCGGATATCTATGCCACGCTGCAAAGCACCATGGGCACATTCTATGTAAATGATTTTAACCGCTCCGGCCGGACCTACCGCGTGCAATTGCAGGCGGAAGCGCCATTTCGCATGACAGCGGAGGATCTCGGCAAAGTGTATGTGCGTTCGGAATCGGGGGCGATGATTCCGTTATCGGCTTTAAGTCAAGTAAAACACATCATTGGCGCGGAACAATTAGAACGGTTCAATGGTTTGTTAGCGGCTAAGGTAATGGGTAGCGGCGCGAAGGGCGTGAGTTCCGGCGAAGCGATTGCATTGGTGGAAGAAATTGCAGCCCGGACATTGCCGGATGGATATCAGATTGCCTGGACGGGAGCCGCATTTCAAGAGAAAAAAATGGGACCGGCTGCGATTATTGCATTGAGTCTCGCGGTTGTGATGGTTTTCCTGATTCTGGCGGCGCAGTTTGAGACCTGGGCGTTGCCATTGGCGGTTATCATGGCAATCCCGTTTGCGATGGCCGGTGCGTTGCTGGCGATTCTGCTGCGCGGTATGCCGAATGATATTTATTTTCAGATTGGCATGGTGACTTTGGTCGGATTGACAGCGAAAAATGCGATTCTGCTGGTTGAATTTGCCAACCAGAAAATGAAGCAAGGCATGGCGGTCTCTCATGCCGCTTTGCAATCGGCGCAACTGCGCTTCCGTCCCATCGTGATGACTTCGATGGCTTTCATTTTGGGGGTAGTGCCACTGGTGCTGGCTACCGGCGCTGGGTCGGCAGCCCGGCAATCGATGGGCACCGGTGTTTTTGGTGGCATGATACTGGCTACGGCGGTCGCGACAATTTTTGTGCCCTTATTTTTTTCCTGGTTTGTGCGCGGGCAAAATTCCGGACAACCTGGAAGCGGGGGTAAAAATGCGCAACAGCAATCGTCCGCATGAATCGATCATTTGGCGAGTAGTGTGCAAGATAATTCTGGCGGGAATGCAACCCAATGAAAAGTGTTTCCGCGTGTAGGCGGTGATTTCAGCTACAATCACAGCTATGAATGTAAGTAAAACGAAAATACTGCAACCTCTTCACAAAAAAATCGGGAATACCAATATCATCCTGATTGGTATGATGGGTGCAGGTAAGACCACCATCGGCAAAGCGCTGGCCAGTTCCCTGAATAAAGAATTTATTGATTCCGATCATGAAATTCAGAAGCGTACCGGCGTAAAAATTCCGGTCATTTTTGAAATCGAAGGGGAAGCCGGATTCCGCAAGCGCGAATCGGAAGCGTTATTTGATTTGGCGCGTAAAAACAATGTGGTACTGGCGACCGGCGGTGGAGCCATTTTGAGTCCCGACAACCGCCGGTTGTTGCGGCGCTGCGGCATCGTTATTTATCTGCGGGCATCGGTCAATGATTTATACCGGCGTACCCGGCATGACAAGAACCGGCCCTTGTTACAGACCGGTAATTTGTACGGCCGGCTGACCGAACTTTATGACCAGCGTGACTCTTTGTACCGCGAAACGGCGCATCTGATCATCGACAGCGGCAAGCAAGGTGTTCGTTTTCTGGTTCAAAAACTTATTAACAAATTAATTTCCAATGACCTCGATCAGATTATGCACGGTAGTGATATGAATGCAATGCAAACCATTACGGTAGACTTTACCGCTTCATCCGAGAAACGCAGCTATCCGATCCATGTCGGTCATGGGATTTTGCAGCAGGCCGACTTGATAGCATCGTGCTTGCCGCAAAAACGGGTGGCGATTGTGAGCAATACCACCGTCGCGCCATTGTATCTGGATAAATTGCGCACAGCTTTGGAAAATAAAGGTGTTACTTCGCTTCCGATCATTCTTCCCGACGGCGAAGCCTATAAGAATTGGGAAACATTGAATCTGATTTTTGACGCGCTGCTCACAAACCATTGCGAGCGTAAAACCGCTATTTTGGCATTGGGCGGCGGCGTGGTCGGGGATTTGACCGGATTTGCCGCGGCAACGTATCTGCGCGGCGTGCCGTTTATCCAGATTCCAACCACGCTATTGGCGCAAGTGGATTCTTCGGTCGGCGGTAAAACCGGCATCAATCATCCGCTGGGAAAAAATATGATTGGTGCGTTTTATCAGCCGCGCTTGGTTTTAACCGATAGCGCAACGCTGAATACCTTGCCCGACCGGGAGTTGCGCGCGGGAATTGCCGAGATTATCAAATATGGCCTGATTCGTGATCCGCAGTTTTTCGAATGGCTGGAACAGAATATGCATCGCTTGCTGGCGCGCGATCCGGCGACGCTGAACGAAGCGATCCGGCGAAGCTGCGAGAATAAAGCAGAAATCGTGGCCTCTGATGAGAAGGAGAAAGGTGTAAGGGCGTTGTTGAATTTGGGCCATACCTTTGGCCATGCGATAGAAAATGGCATGGGGTACGGTGTCTGGTTGCATGGCGAAGCAGTGGCTGCTGGGACCATACTGGCGGCAGAGCTGTCGCGCCGCATGAAGTTGATCAGTGAAGCGGATGTAACTCGAATCCGCAAAATTTTTCTCCAGGCGGGTCTGCCGGTCGTTGCGCCCGCGATGCCTGTGGAAAAGTATCTGCAATTAATGACGCTGGATAAAAAGGTTGAAGCCGGTAAAACGCGGTTTATCGTTTTGAATCGCATTGGGGAAGCCGTGATGCGCGCCGATGTTCCACCCGAGCTACTCAACGACACGATTCTGGCTTGCATGCCGCATGAGTGAGCTTGCCGATTACGCGGTGTCTTCGAAAAATTCACGAGGACGCGCAATTGTTGAGGAGCCGCCGGCCGGACGTAGCGAATTTCAGCGGGACCGGGATCGCATTATTCATTCGGCGGCTTTCCGCCGGCTAGAGTATAAAACCCAGGTGTTTGTGAATCATGAAGGCGATTTGTTTCGTACGCGTTTGACACATAGCCTGGAAGTCGCGCAGATCGGGCGGTCGATTGCAAGAAGCTTGAGATTGAACGAGGATTTGGTCGAAGCCATAACCTTGGCGCATGATTTGGGGCACACGCCGTTCGGACACGCCGGGCAAGACGCACTGAATGAATGCATGCGCGACTATGGCGGTTTCGAACACAATCTTCAGTCGCTGCGGGTTGTCGATGTGCTGGAAGAGCGTTATGCGGCCTTTGATGGGCTTAATCTATGCTATGAGACCCGGGAAGGTATTCTCAAGCATGTGGCCAGAAAAAATGCACAGAAATTGGGTGCATTGGGAGAGCGTTTTTTGCAGCACAAAAGACCTTCCTTGGAAGCGCAGTTAGCAAATTTTGCTGACGAGATTGCTTATAATAATCATGATGTCGACGACGGTTTGCGGTCTGGATTGCTCAATTTGGCGCAACTGCAGGAAGTTTCGATTTTTTCCCGCCATCTTCAACGTGTGAAAGCGAAGCATCCGTCACTTTCCGAGCGGCGTATGGTGTATGAAACCGTGCGCAATATGATCAATACCCTGGTGACCGATCTAATCCAGCAGAGTACCGATAATATCCGTGATGCGGGTATCCGCAGTCTGGAAGACGTTCATACCGCACCGCCGCTGATTGGTTTTAGTGTACAAGTCAAGCAAGAACAGCAAGAATTAAAGAAATTTTTGTTTGATAATCTGTACCGGCATTTCCGGGTAATGCGCATGAATAACAAAGCGCGCCATACCATCGAGAAATTGTTTGCCGCTTTCAGTTCGGAAACACGGTTGTTACCGGTAAAGTATCAGGAAAAATTTGATGCCGAGGGGGAACAGGCGATTGCTGATTATATTGCAGGCATGACCGATCGTTATGCAATCAAAGAGTATCAGCGCTTGTTCACGATTGCGGCGGATTGAAGAGTTTTTATTAGAGCAGCGAAAATTTCTTTGAATTATTCACGCATTGGATTTGTCCTAATTCGGGAGCGGCGTACCTGAATTACCATCAGGCGGATTGAGAATATACGCGATGGCCATTCACTGGTAAAATTGCAGTCATGGTAAGGTATTTGCAAGATTGCAGCCTTTTATAACAACTATAAACACAGGCTTTGAAATGACAACACTTAAAAACGACACATTGCTGCGCGCATTGCTGAAGCAGCCAGTTGAATACACACCGGTTTGGTTGATGCGTCAGGCTGGAAGATATCTTGCGGAATATAATGAGACGCGAGCACGGGCCGGGGATTTTCTTTCTCTCTGCAAAAACCCGGGATTTGCAACCGAAGTCACCATGCAACCCCTCGCGCGTTTCCCGCTGGATGCCGCGATACTGTTTTCCGATATTTTGACCATACCGGATGCGATGGGATTAGGATTGTATTTCTCCCAGGGGGAAGGCCCCATGTTTAAACACCCGTTGCGTGAAGAAGCGGAAATCCGGGCATTGAAGGTACCCGATCCGGGAGCGGAGTTGCGTTACGTGATGGATGCGGTATCGGAGATCAGAAAAGCGTTGGACAATCGAGTGCCGCTGATCGGTTTTTCCGGCAGTCCTTTCACGCTTGCTTGCTACATGGTGGAGGGGCGTGGCGGCACCGAATTCCGTGAAATCAAGACCATGATGTACGCGCGCCCCGAACTGTTGCATCATATCCTGGACATCAACGCCCAGGCGGTAACGGCTTATTTGAACGCGCAGATCGAATCGGGCGCGCAAGCCGTGATGATTTTTGATACCTGGGGCGGCGTGTTGTCGCATGCGGCGTATCAGGAATTCTCCTTACGTTACATCCGTCAAATTGTTGCCGGATTGAAACGGGAACACCATGGTTCGCGCATACCCAATATCGTCTTTACCAAAGGCGGCGGGTTGTGGCTGGAAGCGATTGCAGATAGCGGATGCGATGCCGTCGGGCTGGATTGGACCATTGATATCGGAGAAGCGCGCCGTCGTGTTGGCGATAAAGTTGCATTGCAAGGAAACCTCGATCCGTCCGTGCTGTTCGCTACGCCTGAAATCATCGCCGCGGAAGTTGATAAAATTCTAGTGAGTTACGGCGATGGAAGCGGGCACGTGTTTAATCTCGGTCATGGTATTTCGCAATTTACACCGCCGGAGAATGCTGCGGCATTAGTCAACGCCGTTCATGCATTAAGCCGCAGGTTCCATGCCGGAGGAGCGTGACAACAACCAATTGATAGTTGCAGGTAATCTTATGCATATATTGATTATTGAAGATGATCTGGCGATTGCCGCCAACTTATATGACTTTCTGGAATCAAGGGGGCATACGGTCGATGCAGCCGTGAATGGTGTTGCTGGTCTGCATCTGGCGGTTACACAACGGTTTGATGCAATTTTACTCGACTTGGGGTTGCCCGGAATGAACGGTATGACGCTCTGCCGTAAACTCAGGCAGGAATCGCAAATCGATACGCCGATTTTGATGCTGACCGCACGTGACACGCTCGAAGATAAGCTGGCGGGTTTTGAACAAGGGGCGGATGATTATTTGATCAAGCCTTTTGCGTTAAAAGAAGTGGAAGCCCGTTTATTGGCGCTGCATAAGCGGCATGCCGGGAAAGTAGCGAATCGCACGCTGGAATTTGACAAGCTTTCCTTTGATCCAAAAACGCTTTCGATTCGTTTTGAGAACAAAAACGTCAAACTTCCGCCCAAGTGCATTCGGTTATTAGCTTTGATGATGAGCGAGCCGGGCAGGGTTTTCAGCCGTGAAGAATTGGAACTGGAAGCCTGGGAGGATGTGCAGGAAACCAGCGATACCTTGCGGAGCCATATGCATATTCTGCGGCGGGCATTGACCAAAGCGGGCGGATACGATCCGATAGAAACCGTGCACAGTCTCGGTTATTGTTTGACATCGCGTGTTCAGATTCCCGAGTGAAAACAGCCTGCGCTACCGGGTCGCCGTAGCGCTGACAACTTTTAGCGTTTTTATCGTCGGAACGCTTTGCATTATTCTTTACTTTGTTTCGGATAACATTGAGGAAGAGCATATTGAGCAGGTAATCGAGATGGAAATGGATCATCTCGTTCAGCGCTATCAGAAGCAGTCGGATTCAATTTACCAAGTAGGTTTGCATCTTAAGAGCTATGTGATTCATAGTATTGATGCTGAAATGAAAGTTCCAACTTACTTGCGTGGATTGAACGCGGGTTATCATCGAATTTACTATGGTCTGGAGGATTTTCACGTACTGGTTCGTACCGACCAGGGGGTGAAATTTCTTGTTGCTTACCGGATTGCGCTGCATCAGCAACGGCTGAGTAAATTACGAGTGATTATTTTGTTTTCCTGGTTTGCAGTGGTTGCCATAGCATTCGTCGTCGGGTACTTACTGGCCGGTGTGCTGGTCAGGCAGGTGACAGATCTGGCGGATCGTGTCAGTACTTTGGCAACGGAAGGTAATCAAACAGGACTGTTGCTGCAACCGGATATGGACGAGGAAGTTGCGCAACTGGCGCAGGCTCTGGATGATTATCAAATCCGCATTAAGCGGATGTTGCAGCGCGAGCAAGAGTTCACTGCCAATATCAGTCACGAATTACGTACACCCATAACCACAATTCTGACCAGTTGCGAATTGCTGGCTGCTTCTTCAGACATACCGGCGAGAGCGCAACACCGGATAAAAATGATCGAAAGCGCGGCGACACGCATGGGCGAGCAATTGCAAGCCTTACTGTTCTTGGCACGGGAACAGGCGCTGGGGGTGACCGAGCCGGTTGCGATTGCTGAATGCGTGTACGATGCTGTTGAACCGATTTGTACCGAAATTTACCGTAAAGGACTTGATTTTGAAGTCAATATCGCACCGGCTGTGACGGTTGTGCTGAATCGCCAAGCCTTGCATACCGCGCTGATGAATTTGCTTCGTAACGCAGTACAGTATACCGAGAGTGGTTTTATCCGAGTGGATTACGATAACCGGCGCTTGTCCGTTGCCGATTCGGGTATCGGCATTGAGCCGGCTTACCTGCCATTGCTGTATGAGCGCTTCTTTCGCGGATCCACCCAAGGGGAAGGTCTGGGCATTGGATTGGCAATAGTGAAACGCATCTGCGATCACTACGGCTGGCGTATCGAAGTCGACAGCACCCCTGGCAAGGGTACGACTTTTCACATTATTTTTCCTTAACTCTTGAAGAAAGACGCATCGCTTTCTTCACGAATTCTTCACGTTTCCTGTGTTAACGTTTCCGTGTGAAGGGTAATTCAGTCACGGGTTTCCAGGTATAAAACAGAGTGTTTTTCGTCACCTGCTCCAAGTAGGTAGTCACGTCTCGTAGAATCTTGGTTCAAGAATTGAATCTCCCCATAAATCAGATGGGGTGCTTTTCTTTTTGCTTCGGTTTCGCCGAGACTCTGGAAGATACTGGAGTGAAAAATATTAATAAAATGGAATAGATATAACTATTAAAATAAGGAGTGTTGCATGGCTACGATACAACCAGTAGTGTTCTTTTTTGTTGCTGGGGTTCTGGCAGGCGTGATCAAGTCTGACCTGAAAATACCTGAAGCATTGTATAAGAGTATGAGCTTATTCTTGTTGATCGCCATTGGTTTTAAAGGTGGCGTGTCAATGGCGAAGTATGAAATCATGGAAGTATTGCCAATTGCGGTATCCATGGTGGTTTTATCAGCGTTGGTTCCTTTGACCGCTTATCCGATTTTGAGATTTATCGGTAAATTCACGCAAGCTGACGCCGGTGCTATTTCCGCGCACTATGGCTCGGTCAGTGCGGTGACTTTTGCCGTGGGTGTGGCTTTCCTGGCAGCGAAAGACGAACCTTCTGAAGGTTATATGGTTTTGATTATGGCGCTGATGGAAATTCCTGCATTGGTAACCGGTACCGTCCTTGCGCGTGCTGGCGCTGGTGGCGAAAAAACCGAATGGGGCAAACTGATGCACGAAATCTTGACCGGTACCAGTCTTTATCTGCTGATAGTGGGCGTTTTGATCGGCTACTACGCAGGGATAGTAAAACTGGTTTCGCCATTGGATAAAATGTTCATGGACCTGTTCATGGGTGTATTGGCGTTCTTCCTGCTGGAAATGGGCTTATTGGCGGCAGCGCGGTTAAAAGCGGTTGCACAAAAAGGTATTTTTATCGTGGCATTCGGTATTCTGTTCCCATTAACGGCCGGCATGTTCGGTGCTTATTTGGGCTGGATCTTCGGCTTGTCTGAAGGTGGCACGATGTTGTTGGCGGTCTTGTACGCAAGCTGTTCATACATTGCTGCACCGGCGGCCATGCGTATCGCGGTTCCAGATGCTGATCCTGCGCTCTCAATCGGTGCATCGCTGGGTGTAACGTTCCCTTTCAATATCTTTATCGGGGTACCGATTTACTGGGAAATGGCACACTGGTTCCATGGCATAGCAGTATAATAAAATACATAACTAACCGGATAATCAATGGGGAAAAATATGAATAATACAATTGCTATGAAACGATTTGAGATCGTGATCGGTATTGAACAACTCGAGCAACTGACAGAACTATTAGAGAAGTGCGAAGTACGTGGTTATACCGTGCTCAAGAATGCAGGCGGTTTGGGATCACGCGGTGTGCGCGATCCTGATGATGTCTTGATAGAACAAGAGAACGTGATGGTTGTGCTGGCTTGCAAAGATGATCAGGCGCAGAGAATTGTCACCGAACTGCGGCCCGTATTGAAAAAATTGGGCGGTATGTGCCTGATTTCGGATTGTCTGTGGCTGGAAGGACCGGCAGTTTCTTACTAACCGGTACCTGCTTTTTTGTAGCTTCGTTTTATCTCAACAATACGCGCAATAGATTTCTATTGCGCGTATTGTTTTATCTTGAACCACCTAACCATCGCCGGGCAGAACCGTAATCCCAGTTGTTTTCAAGCAACCTATCCATGCCATGCAAAATACCACGCCGTTGTTATTGCAGGTTATCCGGTCAGTGAAATTGCTGTTCCATGTCATATCGGGGGTCATGCAGTCTCTGATCTATCTCTATTTTCCCCAAGCTATTCGACGGTCGATGATGCAGCGATGGGCAAAGGGGGTGTTAGCCTGTCTTGAGATCCGGTTGCATAGTTGTGGTAGCCTGCCTACGTTGCAAGCGCAACGAGTGTTGCTGGCAGCCAATCATATTTCCTGGCTGGATGTATGTGTGCTGATGGCTGCATGCCCGACGCGTTTTGTTGCCAAATCCGAGATCAGCCGATGGCCGGTGTTGGGTTTGTTGAGCCGGAATGTCGGCACGCTGTTTATCGAACGTGCAAAACGCAGCGATACACAACGTATCAATCAACAAATTGCTGAGGTGCTGGAAAAAGGTGAAACGGTGACGGTATTTCCGGAAGGCACGACGACCGACGGTGCGCAATTAAATCATTTTCATGCTTCTTTGTTGCAATCCGCAGTTAATGCGGATGCCTTACTCTATCCGGTTGCAATCCAATACCGCAACACTGCTGGCGGGATCTGCACGGAAGCTGCTTATATCGATCCATCACTGATTTTGTCGCTGCAGAAAATATTGAGCCAGCCGCGGATCGATGTGACATTAACTTTTAACCCGCCGATTCCAAGCGGTTTGAGAAATCGCCGGGAATTGGCGCGTTTGGCCGAGCATGCGATCGCAGAAGCGCTGGCTGTGCCTATCGCCCACAAGGAATCTGGAAAATTTTCCGGTCTTCCAGGCGAATAGCCGTTAATTGCCCGCCCCAAACGCAGCCGCTATCCAAGGCAATCACATTGTCGCTCAGATGCAACCCCAATGCCGACCAATGTCCGCATACAATGGTATGGTGTTCGCTGGCGCGGTGCGGTACGCGAAACCAAGGTAAATAATCGGTAGGGATGGCTGATAGGGCGCCTTTGAAGTAGAGATTCATTTTGCCCTCGGCGGTGCAGATTCGCATTCGCGTCATGGCATTGACGATTACGCGTAAACGAATGAAGCCGCTCCAGTCATCCAGCCAATAATCAGGGTCATTGCCATAAATGCAAGAAAACAATTCGGAGTAGTCGTCCTGACGCAAGGCGTTTTCCACTTCGGCTGCCAGTTGCGCGGCTTGAGCAATCGACCAGGATGGTAGCAGACCGGCATGCACCATCGCATAGGAGCCTTCGCTGTAAAATAATTTCTGTTGCCGCAGCCAATGCAGTAACTCCTCCCGGTCAGGCGCATCGAGAATTGCTTGCAAGGTGTCGCTCGGGTGATTCCTTGAAATGCCTGCTGCAACCATCAATAAATGTAAATCATGATTCCCCAGCACGATCCGCATTGTGTCACCGGCTTGCCGGATATAGCGTAAGATCGCTAAGGAATCCGGGCCGCGATTGACGAGATCGCCAACCAGCCACAATTTGTCTTGGGCAGGATCGAAGCGGATGAATTCGATGAGACGCTGGAACGCCGTAAAACAACCTTGTAAATCACCGATTGCATAAATTGCCATGGGGCGTTTAGCGTAATTTCAGCACATCCTGCATATCGAAGAGACCATTGGGTTTGCCGGCGAGAAAGCGGACCGCGCGCAATGCGCCCATTGCAAAGGTCATGCGGCTGCTGGCTTTATGCGAGATTTCAATGCGTTCGCCGATTCCGGCAAAGAGCGCCGTATGATCACCGACGATATCGCCGGCGCGGATGGTCGAGAATCCGATGGTCTCGGGATTTCGTTCGCCAGTGATTCCTTCCCGGCCGTATACCGCGACCTTGCCCAAATCCTTGTTCAATGCCTCCGCGATCACTTCGCCCATGCGCAATGCGGTGCCGGATGGCGCATCCACCTTATGCCGGTGATGCGCTTCGATAATTTCGATATCGTATCCTTCATTGAGTACTTTGGCAGCGATTTCCAGGAGCTTGAAAGTGACGTTTACGCCAACGCTCATATTGGGTGCGAACACAATCGCGATATCTTGCGCGGCTGCTTTGAGTTGCGCTTTCTCTGACGCGGAGAAACCGGTCGTGCCGATGACCATTTTGATACCTGCTTCCCGGCAAACGGCAAGGTGGGCCAATGTGCCTTCGGGGCGGGTAAAATCGATCAGCTGATCGCAATTCTTCAAGGCAGCGGCATAATCACTGGTGATCGGGATACCGCAACCGGCCCCGATTAATTCTCCCGCATCCTTGTTCAGATAAGGGCTGCCAGTTCTTTCAAGCGCTGCGCCAAGTTGCAGATCCGGTGCTTGTGCGACTGCTTCCAGCAATGTCCGGCCCATGCGCCCTGAGCAACCTGCAATCGCAATCTTCTGAGTTATCATAATTATCCTGATGATCTCTAGTTAAATCAAATAGAAACAGTGTTTTAACAAATTATTTGGGTGCTTCTTCATCTGGCTTGGCTTCGTCTTTTGCAGGGGGTGCTTCAGCCGGTTTTGGTTTTACAGAATCTTTTGAGAAGTGCATATAGTCTTCGATATTAACCAAAGTATCATTGTCGAAGAACAGTGTGAGCCGCTTTTGTTCGGTCAGGTCGCCTTTCTCCCGGAATACATAGACATAATCCCAGCGATTGTCACGAAAAGCGTCAATGATCAGCGGCGATCCCAATACGAATAACACCTGAGATTTGGTCATGCCGGGCTTTAATTTTTCCAGCATTTCATCGGTGACGACGTTTCCTTGTTGCACATCGATTCTGTAAATAACGTGCGGCAGATACGAACAGCTTGTCAGCAGCAGGAAAGAAAGCAGAGCGGTGAATTTTGCGGCCATTTGTTGATATTATATATTTCCAAAGTGAACACGGCGCTATATGATACAGTAAATTATTTTCTGAACAGAGATAACTATGGGTAACTTTGATGATCTGAAGAGTATTGATCTAAAAAACAGCGGTCTTAAAACGACGCTGCCACGGCTGAAAATATTGAATTTATTCGAGCAAAGCAGTGTGCGGCATCTGTCGGCTGAGGATGTTTATAAGGAACTGATCAATGAAGGTGAAGACATCGGGCTGGCGACAGTCTACCGGGTGTTAACGCAGTTCGAACAGGCCGGCTTGCTGGAGCGCCACCATTTCGAGAGTGGTAAAGCGGTATTTGAACTGAAAGGCGACGGTCATCACGATCACCTGGTTTGTTTGCAGTGTGGCCGCGTGGAAGAATTCTACGACGCCGAAATTGAAAAACGTCAAACCGCCATCGCAAAAGAACGCGGTTTTAAATTGCAAGAGCATTCCTTGTCGTTATATGCGGACTGCATAAAACCCGACTGCCCGCATCGAAAATAAAAAATGCCGGTGATCACGATCAGCAATCTTTCAATCAAGCCTCCACTCAATATCAGGGTCTTGCGCGCAGTTATTGTTGCATTTGCGGTTTTATTGCTGATGCATCAGGCAGAAGCCAGCAATCCCCAGTTTGGCGAATGCATCTCCAGAATGAAGGATCAAGCGAGAAGCGAAGGTATTTCAGACAAAACCATCCAACAGGTTCTGGGGAAAGCCCGATACTTGCCGCGCGTCATTGAATTGGACCGGCGCCAGCCGGAATTCACACAGACATTTGCAAGCTATTTCAACACCCGCATTAATGACGAGCGCGTTCAACGCGGACGTGAATTGTTTACCAGGCATCGTGCGCTGCTGCGGCAGATTGAACAGGAATCAGGTATTCCGGCGCAATTTCTGGTTTCATTTTGGGGATTGGAGACCAACTACGGTGGTTTCTTCGGGGATTTTTCGGTCACCGACTCACTGGCGACCTTGGCTTGTGATCCCCGCCGCAGCACCTTTTTTATGCAAGAATTGTTCAATGCGATGCGGATTGTCGATGCCGGCGATATTGCCGCTGAGCGGATGATCGGATCTTGGGCGGGAGCGATGGGGCATATGCAATTCATGCCGTCGACTTTTCTACGCTACGCTAAAGATATCGACGGAGACGGGCGTCGTGATTTGTGGGGCAGTATCCCGGATGCAATGGGTTCTGCCGCTAATTTTTTACGCCAACTGGGCTGGGTGCCGGGTTTAAACTGGGGACAGGAAGTCCGTTTGCCACCGTCATTTGATTACTCGCTGGCGGGGCGCGATCAAATGATGAGTTATGCTGAATGGGAACGTCTTGGCGTGACGGCTTTACCCGGCGCGGCGCTGGGTCCCGCTGAGCAGAAAGCCGCCTTGCTGGTACCCTCGGGGCATCAAGGGCCTGCCTTTTTAGTCACTCAAAACTTTCACGTCATCATGCGCTGGAATCGTTCGGAGTTTTATGCATTATCCGTAGGACACCTGGCCGACCGGATTGCAGGTGCGATGGGGCTACATCGTTTGCCGCCCGTTGAAACTGACAAAATATCGCGCGATCAAGTGCGCCAATTGCAAAGGGATTTGCTGGCATTAGGTATTGATGCCGGGGAAGCGGACGGGGTGCTGGGTTCCGCCACACGCAAGGCAATCAGCCGCTTCCAGCAGAGAACGCAGCGTATCGCCGATGGCCATCTGGATACCGGTTTGTTGATCGCGATCCGTGAAGCGGCGAGCGGGGTAATGCAACAATCGGTGGAATAGTTCCTTAAGGAAGTTCTGATTAATTGACTGCACGAGCGAATTGCATCGTTGCACGGTACTCGCTCCCTCGTCTATCTGATTGATATGCCTCGGTTACTGCGTTTCGTGCGCCTCGCACTTCATCACGTTCGCCGAATTAATCAGCGCTTCCTTAACAGGCCGTTGAAAAACGTTTTCGGGGCAGCCGATACAAGGCAAAAACAGGCGAACAAGCGCAGTTTATGCGGTATAAATGAGCATTTTGAGCTTGTTTTT
>FRDC01003407.1_pt1 | contig 17409 bp, 34 predicted proteins | sample 1106171 | NCBI WGS metagenome assembly FRDC01 (sample SAMEA3930566, study PRJEB13176) | freshwater metagenome | biome: Drinking water system; feature: drinking water; material: water | place: Singapore | collected 2014-12-20 | reverse complement strand
GGTTACCGCCACGGCCGCGGCCGATAGCGTCAACCAATTGGCGGGGTGGGGGGTGGGGGGGGTATAAGCGCCGCCCGCGCTCGGGCTAGGCTGGCCGCTCCAACCCCAACCCATCGAGGTGCATCGCATGTCATCCCCCGTCGAACAGGTCGCCGCGCAGCTCGCGGCACTCACGGAACTGGTACTGGCCACGCTGCCGGCCGCCGAGCTGGACAAGGCACGCAAGGGCCTGAGCGTGGAAGCGTCGTCGGCGTTCGATCTGGCGGGCCATGACCTGGCCGCGCGCGTAGCCGGCAAGCTGGCCGAGGAAGCCGGCCAGGGCGAGTTGGCCATCGAAAGGCCCTAAGCGGGCAGCTCGGGCGGCAGGGGTTTCACCTTGCCGCCCTTCACCTCGGCCACGCCCACCTCAAGGGTGGCCACCTTCCCCCGCAAGCCCTCGAAATCCTGCACCAGCCGCGCCAGGTCGAGCGCAGGCGGGTCGGGCGCTACCACCGTAGCGGGCAGGGTGTCCTCGCCCGCTTCCAGGGCCGCCAGGTAAGCCCGCCAGTCGGCGTTCCGTGGGTCGGGCGGTATGCACGCGCCCGTGGCCAGGTCGATCACGCCGTCGCCTGTGCTCTGCCGTTGGTATCTCACAGCTCACACTCCGCCACGTAGTGCGCCCGCAGGCGTTCGTTGATGCCAGGCCCCACCGTCACCGCAGGAAAGCCGGTGCGGTTCTCGCCTGCCATGTTGTTGCCGCTGACTGTGAAATCGGTCGCGGTGTCGTCGTCATAGATGCGCGCCGCCGTGCCGCTGATGGGTGAGTACCAGGTCACTGTGGGCGTGGCACGCATGCTCACCACCAGGTTGGCCGACATGGTTTGCAGGCCGGTCACCGCAGCGGCCCCCTGGCGCGTGGTGATGTTGCCGGGGATCGACACCGTGCCGGGAGCCACGTCTACGTTGTAAGACTTCTGGTAGTACCGCTTCGCCAGCGACAGCGTGACACCGAACGGCAGCAGCTCGAACGATGATGCCGAGCTGCCAAGCTCGGCCTGGCAGTTGGCGAGCTGGATAGTTTGATTGCCTGCGGCGGCGGTCAGCTCGAACGCGTATTGCAAGTAATCGTCGCCGTTGGTGCCCAGCGTATTGCCGGCAATGCTCGGCACGGTGAAGGACACCGCGAAGCGCTGCCAGGTGGTGGTGAGGTTCAGCGTTGCGACCGTCGCGGTGACGTTGGCCGATGGCGCGCCGCCCGTGCCGAAAGACTGCGTGTAATTGAGATTGAGCGAGCATGCCGCGTTGGCCTTGGCGTAGAAGGACCACACCACCACCTGGCCCGCCTGGCTGCGCACACCTTCGATGCGCTGGGCCAGGCTGGTCGGATTCGCGCCGGTCACGGTGCGCGCGAGCTGTGCGAAGTATCGCGGCTCGCCAGGCACGTTGGTTTGGCCCACGGTGAACGCCTGGCGGGTCACGCTGCCCGTGTTGCCAGCGCCCAGCGTGGACAGCCAGCGATCTGCGGTGTAGCCCGTCGCGGTAAACGCCGAGCTGCCACGCTGCCACAGGTCGAAGCCGCCATTGATCAGCGCATTGCGCAGGCCCACGCGGTCGGCGCGTTCGAGTAGCGCCAGGTGGATGGCATCGAGATACCCAACCCACCAGCGGCTTGGCAGCTCGGCCAGGGGCGAGAACGGGAGATCGGTCAAGTCGCTCACAGGTTCATTGCGGCCAGCGGCGCGCCCTCCCGTTGCATCACCAGGGCATAGAGTCCGAACAGCACCAGCAGGCCCACCACCACCCACGCCAGGCCGCTGGCTCCGTACCCCTTGATAGCGTCCACAGCATCGCGCACGAAACCGCCCGCCACGGTGTTGTTGCCCTCGGGGGCCTGGCCCTCGGCACGCGCGAGCACGTCAGTTGCGTATTCCATGCCCGCGCCACCATCGGACTGCGCGCGGCCTGGCCCTTGGTTGTAAGCGCGTAAGGCGTCAATGGTGTTGCCGAACGCGGCGAGCTGTTCACGCAGATAGGTGGCCCCGCCCCATAGGTTGTCACTCACGTTGCGGGCATCCACGCCCAGCGCTTTGGCGGTGTCGGGCATGAGCTGCGTCAGGCCGACAGCGCCGGCCGGGCTGATCGCATCCGGCCGGCCGCTCGATTCTTTGTCGATGAGCGCCAGGAACAAGGCAGGGTCAATGCCCGCCGTCAGCGCGTAGCCGCTCGGGCGTTCGCCAGTCTCGGCGAAGATCCGATCATCGAGGTCAGCCAGGCGGGGCGGCAGCGCGGCGGCCATGGGTCAGGGCCACAGCTCGAACAGGAAAGTCTCTACCTGAATAAATTCGCTAAGGGCCGCCGCCGTCCATCGACAATCAATAGCGAATAGCCAGTCTTGCGAGAAATCTAACGAGGGACCGACCAATGCTGTAGTGGTACCACCCGTCAATCCTGCGCTGGTATTGAAACCTCGCAATCCTGGCGGCGGGTCGCCCGCTTGCGTGCCCAAGAAAGTGAAATAGGAAAGCATGTCGGAAGTAGACATAGTGGCAGTCGCGAGAGATTGCAGCGCACTGCCCACATTACCCACTACATGCCGCACGCTCTTGGACGAAACGGAATTAGAAAAAGTCGAGAGGGATGACGCGCGCAAGGTAGAACCGGGCCGAATCAAACCGCCAGGAATTAGCACGCTAAACAAGGGCAACGACACAGTATCGCCCGCACCGTTGACACTCAATCGCACCGGCTTGGATGCGGCGCTGAGCTTTGCGGAGTGATATCCGGGCGAGTTCAGTTGTAAAGGAATTTGAAGCGGTCCAGGCGGCGCGCCAAATGCCTGCCCGTTAAAAGTATCGTTAGCCATTCCGCGGCCCTCTTACAGTTGGGTGTTACCGAACACGGACACCGCCGCGCCCGCGTTGACGATGCCGAGCTTCAGCGTGCGCAGGTTCTTCACGTAGAACCAGCGGCCGAGCGGGCACACCAGCGCATCGAGCGGGACTATAGAACCATCGCCGCTCGTGCTCACGGTAAACGACAGGTTGCCGCCGAACGATACGCGAAAGTCGGTGGTGAGCAGCGCGGAAAAGCACACCACGCTGATCGCGTCGGGGAGCTGCACGTCGAACAGCGCATTAGCACCACCGGCGATGTAGGTCGCGCAGTAGTCCGGCGTGGGTTGCAGCGGCACGCCTGAGAGCTGCCGACGCGCGGCCACCTCGGCCGGGTCGAAGCGGCGACGCGCGAGGGTTTCGACAATGTCCAGCGGGATGACATCGGCACCGCCGCGCGAGATCGGCGACGGTTGGATGTTGTCCCGCTGCACGTACTGTTCGAGGTCGGACAGGAAGTCGGAAAGCATGGCTCAGGGTCTCCAGTGTTACGGCTGGCGCGGGCCGACGAAGCCAGGCGCGCCGCCGAAATTGGGGCGATAGCTCGGCGCAGGCGTTACCGTGCCGCCCGCTCGCGCGCGGTCGCGCCAGGTGCGGACCAGGCCGCGCGCATCGTTCAGGCGCGTGCGCAACGTGGTGTTGCTGGTGGTCAGCGTGGTGTTGCGCCGTTCGAGCGTGGCAATGCGCGATGCCGCGTTGCTCGGGTCGTTGGGGCGGTAGTTCGTGGTGAACTCCAGCGACACCGCACCCGGCCGCGTGACATCGAGCGCGGCGTTTACGGTGGTGTTCACCCCGTACGCGGTGTTGACCTTGCTGCGGTTGAGCTGCGACCCGATCAGGTTGGTGAGGTTCGACACCAGCGAATCGGACGCGAACGCGTTTAGGTCGGCATCGACCGCGCGCGCGGCCACGTCGTTGGCGGTTAGTGCCGGCGTGCTGGTGGTCGGCGTGCCGCTGCCCGTGGGGCTGGTGGTGTCCAGCAGCGCATCGGGGAACATGCCGCCCGGTGACACGTAGGACACAAAGGCGGGGGACATGGCGGCGGCGTCCTCGCCCGATGGACTGCGACGCAAGAGGAGAACCACGCCCACGCCTACCGCCGCCACGCCACCCCATAAAACGCGCTTATCCATCAGATGCCCACCTCGAGCATGGCCAGCGCCGCAGCGGTGGCCGGAGAAAGGTCCGCATTGCTCACGCGCAACGCGTCGTTGATGACGGGCATCGGTGCATTCGTGACGGTCTGCCCCATTGCAGGCCGCACCAGCAACAAGGCTTCGGCGTTGGCTTCGGCCTCGGCCATGGCCGCGATTGCAGTCAGGTCTACAGCTTCACCGCCCGAGCTGTAGACGGGCACGCTCAGGCTCGCGATGGCCATCGGTACACCGGGGTGCGGGAGCTGCGGCGATGGGTCGCGACCCATCAGTGCGAAGCCCTTCACGCGAGATTGCAGTTTCATGGCTCAGGCCCTCAGATAAAGTTGCCGCCGAAATCCAGCACGCTGCCCACAATGTCGGCGGTGGCCGCCATCTTCGCACCGTACTTCGCCGCGCGATATTCGTAGGCGGCCTGGCGTTCGTCGCGCGCGGCCAGGCGTTGCGTGGTCACGATCTGCGTCTTCGCGTTGATGCGCGCAATCGGAATCGCGAGGCTCGCCACCTTGAAGTCGTTCGCGCCCTTGATGCGTGCCAGTTTCACCTCGGTGGCGTTGCGGCGGTTGTCGATGAGTGCGGCCGTCGTGGTGCGCTTGTTCTCCACGCTCGCGGAGATCCGCGCCAGGCCCAGGTCGCGCTCGGTCTGTGCCGCTTGCAGCTTCAAGCGCTGCATTCCGTCGATGATGGATTGCACCAGCGTGCGGTCGCCGTCATCGCGCGCGAAATCCAATTCGAGCGAACGCTGGCGCAGTGCGTTGGCCGTCTCCAGCGCGCGCACCTGAATCTCGGAGAGCTGCACGCTGGTGCGCGCGGCGATCTCGTTGGTCGCCACGGTGGCCTCATAGCCACCGCCCCCACGGCGCGCGAGGGCGAGCACCACCACCACGCCCGCGACCACCCACACCCACGGATTGCTCAGTGCGTCGTCGATGTCCATGCCGCCCCCTTACCCGTCCACCTTGAGGAAACGGGCATCGCTTGCGCCCAGCCCGTAGTCGGTCCCGCCCAGCTCCAGCGGGTAATCGCCCGTGCCCAGCCAACCGGACGCGGGCAGGCGCGCCACAGCGCCCGTGAGGCTCCAGATATCGACCAGGGGCAAAAGCTGTTGCGCCCAGCCGATGGTCGGCGGGTAAGGGTTGGGGCCGACGACAGCGGGCCGGCGCGCGAAATTCTGCGCGGCGTCCACGTACACGGCGGCCTGGCCAGGCTGGCCATTGTCCGGTGCCCAGCCAAGTGCAGGCAGCGCAGGCGAAGCAGGGTTGACGCCCGCCGCCTCTGCACCAGGCACGGCCACCAGGGCCAGGTAATCGAGCGTCGAAAGCATGACCAGGCCCTCAGTAGGTGTTGCCGCCCGACAGCGTCAGCGTGCGCAACAGTCGGTCGAAACCGCTGGTGCTGACGTCGATCACGGTGGCGGTCTTGCCGGCGTTGCCGATCAACAGGGTGAGGATGGCCACGCCCACCATGAGGGTGGCCAGCTCGAAAACGCGGGAAATGAGATCCATTGCTCTATTGCTCCGGGGTGAGTGCGCGGCCGATGTCGGCCATCGCGGTTTTGAAAGCGGGTGCGCTGGCCACCAGCACCGCGACCAGGCCGCCGATGACGACAGCCCCCACCACGGTGCCAGCGGGGCCTAGCGCGCCCCGTAGACGGTAAGCCAGTAGCAGCAGCATCAATGCGACCAGCCACGGCACGAAGTCGGGCGCGTCGGTCTTGAGCAGTTGCCACAGCTCGGGCACGTTCCCGTGCCAGGCCACAGCGCCCAGGTACGTGGCCAGCAGCAGCGCGGTGACGGCGTTCAACGCTTGTCCCCCATGGGGCCGGCCGCGAGCTTCGCGTACGCGGGCAGGCGGCCCTTAGCGGCAAGGTTGAAGATCATCGCGATGGCCAGCCAGGTCACGTCAGGCGGCCCGCATCAGGATGGAACGCCACGCGGCGAAGATGAGAATCATCGCCAGGAAAAACAGCGCCCACCGGTACAGCGGTTCGTTCAGGAACGGCCATTCGGTGATCGCGGTGATTGGATTGCTCATTGCTCGATTCCTTGAAAGCTACGCGCCAGGCTCACCACCTGGCGCGCATTGGGTTGTGAACAGCTCGCGCCGGGCTTAGCCGCTTGCCTGGCTCAGGCCCGGCAGCACCGCGCCCTTGGCGAACATCGATTCGAACGCCATCACCATCGCGGTGTTGCCGCTCGCGGTGTAGGCGGCCGGCGTCGCGCCGAGCTGCACGTTACCGTACACGGCGGTTTCGATGGGCTTCATCGAATGGTCCCAGAAGTAGGTCGAAGCGCGGAGGTCGTTGTCTTGCGACATGCCCAGCCGCTGTTCCATGTACTGGCCGATCGCGCTGTTGTCGTACAGCACGTTGTTGCCGTTCGCGATGATGCGGAACTGGCTCATGTCGTTGGTGATGCTGCCGCCCGTGCCGGTGGTCCAGCCGTTCATCACGCCGTTGTTGATGTAGTACATGAACAGCCCGAGCACGCTGCGCACGTTGGGGTAGTTGATGAGCTTTTCCTGGCCCGCCGCGATGTTGTCGGTCGAGCGCAGGCTGGTCAGCTCGTAGACGGTCGAAAGGTCGATGCGCGGAATCGGCACCTGGCCGCCGAGCGCCTGCGGCAAGAGGAAATCCTGCCACACCTGTGCTTGCAGGCTGTTCGCCGCGTTGACCACCGCCGACGCGGTGCCGCCGATGTACACGGCCTCGGCGTTGACCGCCGAGAACAGCGCCGGCACCCAGTCGATGTTCAGGTACATTTCGCCGAGCGCAGTCTGCGCGAGGATGGCACCGCGCAGATCCTCTTCCGGCTTGTAAGCCAGCGGGATTTCGTTCCAGCTCGCGAACGTCTGGTTGGCGGTCGCGGCGGTGACGGGCACCACCGGCTCGGGGGACACAGCCGCACCGCCCGCCGCGTTGTGGTAGCCCCACAGCGTGCGATGCCGCTTGCAGTTGACCAGCCACAGCAGAAAGCCGGTGATGTTCACGCGGTCGGTGCCGTCGAAATCGGTCAGCCGGTAGCGGCTTACCACGTTGAACGGCGCTTGCGGCGAAACGGTCGCCGCGCCCGCGCCCAGGTCGAACGCGGAGACGATGCGCGTGCGCAGTCGCGTGACCACGCCGACGTTGTACAGCTTGATGCGGGTGGTGCCGCCCACGGTGCCACCCGTGAAGTTGCCGAGGTTCTTTCGGAATCGCGGGCTCAGGGCCAGCATGGCGCCGCGCATCGCGGCATTGTCACGAATCGGATCGCGTGCCTGTTCAGCCATTTCTATTTCACTCCGTACGATTCAAAGGTGTAGGACATGGATTGCGAACTAGCGCCGGAAACTGCGGGAGTTATCCCGGCTTGGTATTCCCGCGCGTAAGCGTTCGCGACTTCCGGCAGGTGTTCGATGAACCAGTACCCCGGCGGCAAGTCATTGCCTTGCAGGGTGCGGCGTTGATAGATGAACTCTTCGACGTTCGACTGGCGCAGCAAGTCCACGTTGGACCGCTTGAGGCTGCGAATCTGCGCCAGGTTGGTCACGGCCATGGCGTTGTCCACGTAGTGCGAGAACAGGAACCGCGACACCGCGCGCGCGACAGGGTAATCGATGAGCTGTTCCGTGTTCGCGCCCATGCCGCTGGTGATCTGTTTCATGCCGTCCAAGTAATGCACCAGCGCCAGGTCGGCGGCGGGTAGCGGCATGTCGCCGTCAAGGAAGTGTTGCAATACTTCGATGGTCGGCTGTTGCGTGCTAGTGTTGAGTGCCACAGTCGTGGTGGCCGCACCCTTGTACACCGCCGCGTCATCGCCTAGCGTGAACAGTGATGGCGCGAAGTCCACGAACAGGTAAGTCTGCGACCAGCGCGGCATCCACATGGCCCCGCGCAGATCGCGCCATTCATCGGCGCACACGGGCACGTAGAAGGACACGTCCACCAGTTGGTTGGTGCCGATGTTCACCGGCACCTTGGGATAGCTGTAGATCAGGCCCGACTGTCCCAAGCCACCGGTGCGCGCCTTGATGGCTTGCAGCATCGCCAGGTGGTCGCCGCCGATGTTCACGCGGTCGCGGCCTTCGTCATCGGTCAAGCGCACGCGGGACAGCAGGCTATAGGGCGAGCTGTTGCCAGGCGTGGCGACCGCGCCGGTAATGTTCACGCGCAACGTGGCGCGGATGGTCAGGCCCACCAGCAGGCCGGTGGGGTCGAGCTTGATGCGCACGGTGCCGCCGACCTGGCCCGTCGATGCGGGCAGAGGTCGCACACAGCGAAGCCCGCGCGACAACCACAGCGCGCGGGCTTGCTGATTACGGGCCAGGTCGGCGGCGGCCATCACTCTGCGGCGCAGGTTTCACACGGGCCGATGTGGCCCTTCACCCAGCGCGCCAGGTACACGGCGAAGATCACCATCACGGCCACGATGGCGATATTCACGGGACGGAAAAGCGCGGTGTTGATCGGCATGGCGTCACACCAGCGCCGGAACCGGCAGGCCCATCGACTTGGCGAACGAGAGCGCCGCGACGATGAGCAGCAGCAGGATGGTCAGGGTGATGAAGTTTTCGAGGTTGATTGCGATCACGGGTGGTACCCCCTTGCGGGGCACCCCCCGCGTTATAGCCAGGTGAAGTAGGACGAGGGCGGCGGGGCCGCAGCCTCGGTTTCGTGGGTACTATCGACTCGCGCCGGGCGATAGTCAATGTCAATAGGGGGGAAACGGTACACCCGGTCACGCCCCACCTCGGCGTAATCCCAGTAGAACCGGGGCACGCGCGGGCGGCGGTCATAGCGCGGCAGCAGCTCGGCGATGCGCTGCATATCCTCGCGGTGATTCAGGCGCAGCGCATAGATTCGATTCGCCTCCGACAGCGCGAAGCGCGACAGCCAGGCGGGCCGCTGCGCGCCCACGATGGTGGTGATGCCGCGCGAGCGCCCACGCGTGAGCAGCGCGACCAGGCCGCGCCCCGCCTGGCCGTTGCGGTGGAATTGATAGGCTTCGTCGATGTACGCGCCGACATCGCCGCCCGCTTCGTAGTGCATGCCCAGCACCGCATCGAGCGCCATCGGGTTGGCCATCAAATCCGGCTCTGGGCGATACACCACCCAGTCGGGCGCATCGTCCTCCGCGAACGCGGGCCAGATGTCCTCGGGCTGCGTCACGATTGGCCCCATATGGTCAAACGCGGGTTCGCCCTTGGTGTCGTAAATCACCGTGCCTGGCAGGTGGTAGCACAGCCAGCGCGCGAAAATGCTCTTACCGCTGCCGCTGTGCCCCACCACCAGGGCACGCTCGCCGTGCTCGGGGATTACCTCAGGCATCGCCCGCGCTCGGCTGCGATTGCAACAAGCGGCCCTCAAGGAACGATTGCCGGCGCTCGAAACGGTCCAGCCGTTGCGTGATGGCATCGAGGCGCGCGGCGGTTTCGCGGTCGCGCGTTTTCAGATCGCCGATGACACTGCCGAACAGCGCACGCGCCAGCCACCACACAGCACCCACACCCGTGGCAGCACCACCCGCCGCTGCGGCGGCCTCGGTCGGATTGTCGATCATCGATTCGCCCCCGTTGGTCAGGTCCATTACGGTACCCCCGCGAAAAAGTGATGGCCACCCAGCACCAGGCTCGGCGTGCGTCCGCGTGCCCAGCTCGGGGGAGTCGGCAGCACGGCGGGCGCGTAGTAGTGGCATGCGCCCTTGGTCGGATCTACGTCGCCATCGAGCGCTTCGAGCACCGCGCGCAAGCACGCGCGGCCCGTTGCATCCAAGTCGGCGGTGAGACTGCCCGCGAAGGTCGGGTCTTGCTCGCGCCATCCCGAAAATTGCAACCAGTCGAGACATACCTGCGCGAGCGTACACCAGCGGTCGCGGGGGGCACGTTCCACGCGATTGCGCAGCACCCACCCCACCGCGACCTTGCCTGCATACGGTTCGCCGGCCGCCTCTTGACGCACGGTGCGCCAGGCGATGTCGAGATCGCCAGGCATCACCACACCACGAAAGGCGGCCACGGCTATGCGCCCCGGTCCATGATCGCGCCGTCGTCCTTGTAGCGGTTGAACTGGCCGATCACGTCCTGCACCACCACGCGCTCGTTGCCAACCAGGCGTTGCACCTCGGGCGAGAGCTGCACGAATTCATCGAGCGTGACCAGGCGCGTTTCGCGGTTCAGCTCCGCGCACGCCAGGCACACCTCGATACCGTCCGCCGCGTAACGGTGGCCCTTGCGCGGCTCGGGGCATGTCGGGTTGTGGCACCTCATGGCGCTACCCCCCCGAAATCCACGCGCCCGCCATCGGGCACCGTGGGGAACTCCACCGGCACGCCGTCGTCATCCTCGGCCACGCCCGCGAGCGCGTCCGCCGCCAGCTCGCCCGTGGCCATGCCAGGGACGGGCGGGCGAATGGGCGAGACGTTCGACGCCTGGCGACCAGGGGGTGGCGGTGGGGGCGCGGGACGCCTGGCGCGCCGGTTGGCCACGATGAGGACCACGCGCGGCGCATACACCAGGGCCGCCACGCCGATGAGCTGCACCATGGCTTCCGTCTTGGGGTTCAGCTTCACCCCGTAATGCGACATCACGCCGGCCGTGGCATCGCCGAGCATCTGCGCTTCGGCGGGGGAGAGCTTCATCGGTTCGAGTCCCGGCACGTTGGACAGTGCCGCATGGCTCACCAGGAACAGCGCGCCCAGCCCGTGAGACTGCGCGGCGGTCTTGGCCTTGGCGTTCCCTGCGGTGCTGGCCGTGCTCGCGCCAGGGGCCGCGCCAGGGGCCGCGCCAGGCGTTCCCGTGGCGGCCTTGGACGGGCGGCCAGGCTTGCCAGGCGGGTCGCCAGGCTTGCGCCGGTTGCGGTTGCGCCGGGTGGTGGCCTTGGCCTTGACCTTGGACACCGCACCAGGCCCGCGTGGCGGGGCCGTGGGCGCGTCCTGCACCGTGGGCGATGCGCTGGTGCCCTCGGGCGCGCTCGGCGCGTCCTGGCTCGCCGCAGGCGGCACGGCGGGCGCGTCGGCGGGGGTGTCGCCAGGTGCGGCGGGGGTGTTGGGTTTCACAGCCATGCCAGGCCCCCCCGGTGGCGGCCCTTGGGGGCCTCGGCGCGCTCGCGCTCTTGCGCTACTGCATCGTCGTCGGCCTGGCCGTCGTCGTCGTCGTCGGCCTGGCCGTCGTCGGCCGCGTCCTCTTCGACCACTTCGCCGTCCGTGTCGTCGCTCTCGCCCGCGTCATCCTCGCCGGCTTCGTCCTCGGCCAGCTCGGCCACGGTGCCGGCCGTCGCGGCCAGCGCGGTGGCGAGCGCGGTGGTGGTGGTTTCCACCGTGGCCAGGCGTGAGTCGAGACGCTGCAAGCCCTCGCCCACGGTGCCCCCGAGCTGCGCGACATCGCGCGCGAGCTGTTCCAGGGTGCTGCCAGTGTTCGCGGCGGCTGCGGCTGCGGCTTCGGCCGTGGCCTCGGCCTCGGCTGCGGCTTGCGCGGCGTGCTGCGCCTCCGCGGTGGCCTGGCCAGCGGCGAACGCGGTGGCCTGCGCGTCGGGGATTTCGATGGTCTGCGTCATTTCGTCAGCTCCGTGTAGATGCGCGCCAGGTCCTCGCCGTGATCGGCTTGGGTGGTGCGCAGGGTGTTGAGACAAAGGCCGAGAGCATCAAGGCGCGCGTTAATGGCGGCCTGTTCCTGTTCGATGCGCTGTGTGCGTTCGAGCAGGGTGGCCATACCGTGCGCCAGGTGGTTCAAGGGTTCGAGGGCGGGGCCTAGTAGCTTTAGGATTTCATCCGGGCCGCCTAGGCTCTTGAGCAGCATGTCGAGCATTGGGTTTTATCCTCGGGCGATGTACCCCGCGATCACCGCGACCACGACCATGGCAACGGGCAGCAGTAGCCCATACGCCAGCGCCCGCGCGAACGCACGCCACGCGCCGCGCATCTAGCGCCACTCCCGTCGCGGGGTGGTGTAGAAGGTCAGCACCGCGAGGCTTGCGATGTTCGTGCAAGTGAAGTCTAGGTAACGCTGAAAGCGGGGCAGGTTGTACGTATGGAAAGCGCCAGCCGTGACTACGCGCGGCTGGCCTTGAGAATCGACGGTGAGCACCTGGCCCGCCGTGAGCTGATAGCCGTTGATGTCCACCGCCGCCGCCTCGAAATAATCCCCGCCCACGCTTCCACCCAGGAATACGCGCGTGGTGGGGTCGGTGGCAAACGACAGGTTGACCGTAGCGGTCAGCTCGGCCCCTTGTTGCTGCCAATCGAGTGCGGCGACGATGATCATCGGGCCAGCCCGTTACACCTCGGATTCGCCGCCGGTTTCGACGTCGATTTCAGCGATGGTCGCCGTGCGGTACCGCTTTTTGTTCTTGCGGTCCTCGGCGTGCATGATGATCTCGAAAGCGCGGCCAATGTAGCCGCTGCCCGGATAGGCCAGGTCGATCTGGTTGCGCACCAGCGACGGCACCAGCATGGACACCTCGCCCGTGTCCGGGTCGCCGGCTTCGGGGTGTTCCAGATCGATGGCGCGGCACTTGGTCGGGGCCGATTCCATCAAGCCGGTCTGCTTGTTCTCGATGGGCTGGCCGGTCACGAACGGGCCGGTAATCTTGACGTAGTAGGGCCGCTCGTTCTCCGCCAGGGTGAAATCGGGCAGGGACACCGATTGCACCTTGGTGAACTTGATCGGGGCGGCGGGAGCGTTGTTGCTGTTGCGTGCCATTTTGGTGGTTCTCCAATGTTGGCGATTAGCCCGTGTCCGACGGGCGGCGGTTTTTCTAGGGTAACCCCTAGCTTTCCATGTCCTCAAGTTCGCGAATTTCCTCTTCTGTCTGGACCACGTCCCAGGGGAGGAAATAGGGCGCGGAAACTGCGTCCATTCCCAACCCGACATTGGCGTCAGTCCACACCAGGCGCGACGCGGCGCGGTGCCGGCGCGGGCCGGTATATCGCCGCTTCAATTCCCAGGGGATGAGCTGCACCGCGCGCCCGCGTTCGCCGGTTTCCGTCCTGGCTTCGTACCAGGCACACCAGCGCTTGAACTGTAGATCGGATGTCTTGGCCGTGCCGCCGCCTACAAAGCGCGTTGACGGCCAGGTGATGGCGTCCTGGCCCTTGCGCCAGCCCGCGCGCACGGCGGCCAGGCGCGCGGCGATTTCGGCAGGCTCCCGCGTGCGGTCATAGCCGCGGCACATGGACACCCAATCGCGCCCGTCCTTGCTGGTGAAGTACACACCGCTGGCGACGGCCACCACCTCGGCATAACGCGTCACGCCCCACGCGCCCAGCACCTTGTCGGCGGGCACGGTAAGCGGCAGCGGGCGCGCACTGAAAACCCCATCGGTGGCCAGCATGATGACCGCATCGGGGTCAGTCATCACCGCGTCGAAGAGCTGCGCGCGCGTGGTGCTGGTGACGTAGCCCGCGCACAGGATGGAATGGTACGGCGGGCGGCGATCATCGCCAGGGTTATAGCCAGCGGTCTGCGCCGTTTTTCCGTACAGCGAATTGAGCCCGAGCTTGATCATCAGCTCGGCCCCACCCACCTGGCCCGCCGCGACCAGCGCCCGCCGCTGTTCGTAGTAGTCGCGCACCCACGACCAGGGGCGCGCGTCCGGTTCGTGCTCTTCGAATGCCCATGCCTCCGTGACCCACGCGCCCACGCTTTCGCTTTGCACCTGGCCGGCCTGCATCAAGTCATCGAAGCGCGCCGCACTCTGCACCTCGGGCATCCAATACCACCCGCCGCCCGAGTTGGGGAAATACACGCGCCCGTCATGCAAGCGAAACGGCAGCGGGTAATAGCGCGCGCCTGGCGCATATCGCCACGACACGCGGCACACCGAAAAGCGCGGTAGCAGCTCGGCGGCCTCGGCGGCGGTGATGCCCTCGGGCCAGGTCCAGTGCTGCCATTCCCCCGCGGCCAGGTTGGGCAGCTCCACCAGCGCGGCGGGGTATGCGCTGTTGATGTCATAGGCGTGAACATCGCGCGCGGTGCCGAATTGCCCGCGCTCGATGCGCCCGCCGAAATAGGCGAACGCGCCCGCGCGCTCCACCTCGGGCGAGGGTTGCGGCAGGTAGTCCTTCATCCCGTGCCTGGCGAGCATGGCCGCCGCGACCGCGCCAGCGCCGTCCCAGCGCTTAATCGACAGCTCGAGATCGATCAACGCATCGCGTAGCCGGTGCATGAGCTGCACCAGCGCGCGCAGCTCGGCAGCGTTGTAGCTTTCGATATCCTCGGCGGCCCATTGGTCGAAGTTGCCGCGCGCGGCCTTGCCGCGCTTGATGATGTCCATCTCGGGGAAGTTGGGCAGCCATTTACCGAGCGCTTCAAGGAATGAACCTTGAAAGAATCCATGCGCATCCCACAGCGTGATATGGCCATCAATGACGGGCACGCGCCGGCCGCCCTTCCAGGCCGAAATGCGCCGGCCGTTTTCATCGGTCGCGATGCGCCACACCGACAGACTCTTGCGCGGTATCCACTGCACGCGGAAATGCCCGCGACGGGTCTTGATGAGGATCTTCGAACGCGGTTCGCCTTTCTCGGGAATCAGCAGAATGAGCGACTCGCGATCTATGTCGCGCAGGATGCAATTGCAGTCATAGTTCCCCGCGAACAGCACATGAATCGCGCGCGGGTGGGCCTTGCCTACGTCGCACAGGAACGCGAGCGCGTCCATTGTGCGAATCCCTTTCGGGTTGGTGATGCTGTCCCCCTCGCTATTGGCCAGCAGCGTGAAAACGTGTTCGCGCGCGTCCTCGATGAGTCGGCCGGTGTCCATGCCTTCCCCATCCCACGCGATGAACTCGCCACGGTCGAAAATGGTTTGCGTTTTCTTAGCCACGCCGTGCCACCTGGCGCGGACTCCACTGCGCGCGGTAATGGCCGGGGGTCACCTCACGCCACGTAGGCTCTAGCGTGCAGAGGAACGGACGCCACTGCGCATCACCCGCGCTTGTGTGGCTCCCGTCGCGGTCGCGCATCAATGCACAGTTATCGCACCTTTTCTCGCTTGGCATTTCGATGGTTCTCCAGAGGGATGACCGGCGCGGGCGTGCGCTCGGTTTGGTTGGGTGGCGGCTGTTTGTCTTTCGTACATGCACACACCAGGCACACCAGGCCCAGCGCTAGCAGCTCCGCGCCCCACAGCCAGGCGAGCACGGTAGCCAGATAATCGAGCGCTTCACGCATCGTCATTCGCCCATGTAGTGGCGGACCCAATCGTCATATTCGTCCTCGCTCACCAGGCCCAGATTTACCAGGGCCTTCACGTAGCGGCGGGCGTTGCCTTTGCCTAGGCTGCGATTGCGAGCGCGCTCGCGTAGGCCACTGAGTACGTCGTATTGCGAGCGAAACAGCTCGGCCATGGGGGAGTCGCCGCGCACTTGGATATCGCGCGGCCGAACGCCACGCTTGCGGGCTTGGTGCTGTTTGAAGGCTTGCTCGGCGTCCTTGCGGCGCGCCCGCTTGTCGAGATACTTGCGCAGTCTGTTGCGGCCCTCGGCGGTGTCCGCGCCGCGCTTGAGCTGTAGCAGGTTATCGAGGGCTTTAGATTCGGGGCTTCGACCTTGCGGGTCGGTGCGCTTGATGTACTCACGACGCGAGAGGATTTCGCCGGTGACCTTGTCCACCACCTGGCGCGTTTTTTTGTTGATGACCTGATATCGATCTTTGCTCGCGGCGGACAATTCGCGGGCGGCTTTCGCGGCCTCACGCGGGCTACTCTCGAACGCCTGGCGCGTGCGCTCCGACGCCTGGCGCGCGGCCGCGTTGGCTTGCTTGGCTTGTCGCTCGGCGGCGCGCAGTTCGGCCGCAGCAGCGGCGAGGGCATCGCGGGCGGGGGCGGTGGTGGCCTTGGTGGGTTTGACCTGGCCCGACTTGCGTAGGTCGGCCGCGATGCGTGAGAACAGATCGCCGGCAGGCTTGGCCGGCGTAGGCGTGGTGCGTTTGCTGCGGGGGGCGCTGCTGCGCCCCCCTTTCTTCTTAGCCATCGGACAGTCCCCCGCGACCGTTAGCTAGTGGCTAGCAAATCCTCTGCATCGACGTCCGACGAGTCAAGGCGGGGGAGGTAGGCGGGGGCCTTCCATTTTGGGCCGGTGTCGGGCTTGTCGAACCACTGCCAGCCACGCGGCCCCCACCAGGCTATACGCGCGATGTCGGTGGCGCGTAGTTCGTGCAGGCGCATGCCGTTCCACGTCCGTTCCACGTAGCCATACACCAGCGAACCATCGTGCCGCTGCAAGCACAGCGTGCGGGTAAACACCTGGCGCGGGGTGAAGTGAGCGCGAGCACTGTGCGGACCAGGCACCACCAGGCCGCTGGGCAGCGGCTTGAACTCGATGCCGACGTAATGCACGCCCTTGACGCGCACAAATGTGTGTTCGTTAAATCGCGGCATGGTTGAGCACCTCGATGAGTCGCGCGATGTCCTCGGCGGACAGGCCCAGCAGCTCGTTCGTGCTTTCGCGGTACTTGTCCACCAGCTCGATACACAGGCGCAGATCGTCTAACAGCGCCTCGCGATCATCCGTCGTCACCACCACCTGGCGCATGAGTCCATCGCTATCCTTGGCGCGGAACGCAATCCCGCAGCTCTCCAGCGCGCCATCGGGCAGCAGCTCGAACCACGGCCACACCATGCGCGCGCCTGGCACCGCGTCATAGCGTCGGCACACTTCGATGGGCGCGGGAATGGGCGGCAGCGCGGGCATGCGGGCCGCTTCCCGTTCCAGCTCGCGCGCCACGACTTGCGCAGCCAGGCGCGCACGGGCGAGGGCCGATGAGGGCACCGCATAGGTTTGGGTGTCGAATTCACCCACGCCAGTCAGATCGAGCACAGCGCGCACCAGCGCGCGAAGGTCTGCCGTTTTCATCGCATGAAGTCCTCAAGGGTTGTGGTTTGATTCAGCACGGCGCGCCAGCGCGCGCGGTCAATGACGGTCACCAGGCCCGTATCGGCCATGTCGTCACAGGCTTGACGGTCGGCCGCGCGAACCGCTTGCAGCAGCTCGCGCACATCGCACAGAAAGCGCAGCCATTCATTGGCGGGCTGCGTCACCGTTGCGCCGCGCGTCACAGCGGCGTGCCGGCTTCGTCAGTGATGGCCACGCGCTGGTGCGACACCAGTACCACCGCATTCGGGCGGCCTTTCAACATCGGCACCAGCTCGCGCAGCGCACGGCGCAGCTCGAAACGGTTGTCGATGTCCGCCGTGCGCTCGCCCATCACGCGGGCGGTATCGTCCAAGCCCGTCAGCGCTGTGAAAGCCACGCGCATGGGGCCGCTTGCTGTCTCCATTTGTCCTACCTCATTTCGGCTGTTTGTCCTACACGAATGGGTGCGGTATCCGACAGACAGCGCACCCCCTCGCGCCTTATACCCCCATCCCCCCACCCCCGCCAATTGGTTGACGCTATCGGCCGCTGCCG
>FRDC01005170.1_pt1 | contig 17441 bp, 16 predicted proteins | sample 1106171 | NCBI WGS metagenome assembly FRDC01 (sample SAMEA3930566, study PRJEB13176) | freshwater metagenome | biome: Drinking water system; feature: drinking water; material: water | place: Singapore | collected 2014-12-20 | reverse complement strand
GAATTTTTCCTCTAGCTGAAGGGCATGAGCGCCGATGGCATGACTCTTATGACCACCAATTTTATGCCGTTTGGTGCCCATTTGTGCCCATTGACTCCCTCATGTGAGTGTGCTGCCTTTCACAGATTTTCGACGTATATGGACGCTTTTCGACGGTCATCTTAAGCGGCAAATGATTTCCGACATATTCTCACCATCAACAAAATAATTAGTCTAATAGAAGCCAAAAAATTGTATTTCAAGGCAACTTTTGAGGGGACATATTTTTGCCGATCTTTGCCGCTTTGTGCCCCTTTCTGCCGCTAATTAATGGCCGTTTGTGGCCGTTCATGGCCGGTGATCAGTGCCCTAAATATGTCCGTTTTTGTCCGATTATGTCCGATGGGAGTAGGCAGATTTCTTGTGAATCTTTGTGGAACTATGTGAATCAACCTCCTCATTATTTTGGGCGGATTTAGGCTGTTTTTGGCTGGTGATCGATTACGTCCCCTTATGACCCCGTCAGTCCTCTCATTTGTGAAGAGTGTGATCCACCCTGTCCTGCTCTGTGCAAGAATGCCGAAAAGTATCGATTGGGCGTCCATACATCGGAGATCAATGAAGTTCTGGGACGGACTTTCCGGCTTATTTGGGTGAATCTAGGTGAATGAAATGTCGAGAAAAAAGGGACGGTTTGGGACGCTTTAGGACGGGTTCAGCACTGGGAAGGGGGGTGATTTATGTTAGTTTTGGTTCGTTTTGGTTCGATCTGATGAAGGCGCACATAGAAATCCAACATGATTTTCACTTTGTATGATTATTAGGCTTACAAGAGCCAACTCACATAGTTTTGAGGAACAGACTAGAGCCTCTTGTATGTGCGCTTTGGTGCGCCTTGGTGCGGTATGAGGGATCTCATGTGACTCATTGCCGCTGAACTGCCACCGAATTGGTACATCCAAATGTTGGCTTAAAATAGACCTCAGTGAAACCTGTGGCGATAGTGGCAGTATTTTTTCCTCTTTATTCGTTTTTCTTCTCACGTGCCTGAATTAGTTTCATCAAATCCTCCTCTCGTTCATAGCCTCTCAGACGTCCCTGAAGAACTCCTAACCGATAATGGACCCCGTCAGACATGAGCCTCCAATTCGTTTCAGAGAGCGCAGCATCGATGCAATGCTGAAGGGAATACCTGCTCGTATGTTCTTCGCGCTCACTCCTCTTGTCATGCACAGCAAATTTCACGATCACATCCCTCTCCATCTCGGGCGGTTGGAGCCTGAGGCGTATGTATCCCTCTTTGGACAATGCTGCTTTCAGAATTTTCTCAATACTCACAATACTTATCTTCTTCAATTGCCTCGCCGCATCGCGCAGATACCTGTCTTCCGTGGTCTGCACGTTGATTTTCGTCGGAGGAAAATGCGCTCTTTTCGTGTATTGCTCACCTTTCTCTTTGGAAAAACAGAAGCGTTTTCGGTCACGGACAAAGCGACGCTCTTCAGCAGCACTTAGCTTTTTCGCGGGGCGCAGATCCAACACTTCACGTTTTTCGTAGCCACATCGGCGGCAACAGGAGATAGTGATCGCCTGATCCCCTTTGCGTTTATGGGAGGAGGTGAGAACGATATTGCATTTCTTGCAGGTGCCAGGATGCGGTCGCTGCCATTCCGTTCCATCTTCGAAAATGCCGCGACCGTTCTTGCATTTCGGACAGCGAAAGAAAAACAATACTTGCTCTTCCTTACCCTCTGCAGGTTCTAGTAGGAATTTTATTTCCTCGTACATGGAAGTATCACAAGCGCGGCAAGTGATATTTTCCGGCAAGACTGCTTTTTCAAGCTGCTCATCTCTTCTGCGGTCCGATTCGATCCATTTGTTGATCGTCTCTTCTCGTTTCGCGTATCGAGCCCCAGCTTCGTACCACAATGAGATATCCCGTAGAGTTTTTGGCCAGATTTTATTGTTTTCTCTTTTGATTTCCTGCTTTGTCGCTTTTACTCCAGGTGGGGGGCGACACAGGCTCTCTTCTCTTTCGCGACAGATCTCTACTGTATCTCTGTCATACAAATCTTCGTAGTGTGCCCTATCCTTTAAGTGCGGAGATGGCTTCATTCTCATGGAGCGTTCATCATAATGCAGGCAAACCACGCCTTCATAGGGAGACAATTTTTTGGTGAATCCTGGTGAATCTTGGTGGATTCTCGCAGGTAATGGAACGTGCACTGCCACCAAGCTGCCCCGATATAACGCATCACGAATATTGGCTTAGATGAGACCGAAGTAAGAGTTGTGGCAGTAGTGGCGGTACTTCTAGAATGGCTACGCTTGTGCCCACGTCGGAAGCGAATACGCTCGAATACGGGTCAGCAAGCCCAGCCAAGACGAACAGGTGTTAATAGACCCGCATGCCCAGGCAAGAGGGAATCGGACTGGCCCGCTTGCCTTCCCATGTACTTTTTGGTCGATTTCGTTTATGTTTTCCCTCCCTATGGCTCGTCTATTCATAAGTTTTGCAGCTGAGGATGTCCGATCTCGAGACTTCCTTACGGCACAGTCCAAGCTTCCCGCTTGCCCTTTTGAATTCACTGATATGTCAGTGAAGACACCGTGGGATAGCGCGTGGAAGACAAACTGCCGGACGAAAATCAGAGGATGTAACGGGGTGATCGCACTCCTAAGCAAGAAGACATGGAATGCTGATGGGGCGCGTTGGGAAATCCAGTGTGCTCGGGATGAAGGGATTCCCGTTCTCGGTGTCCATATCTACAAGGATGACAAGGGCGCAGTCCCGCCCGAACTTGCTGGGTGCCGCGTGATCGAATGGTCATGGCCAGGTATTCATCAGTTCATCCGTAGCCTTTGATGCGCAGAGCACTCATCGTTGGGATCGACGATTATCTGGATTCGCCATTGTCCGGATGCGTGAATGATGCCAATAAAATTGCAGAAACGCTTCAAAAGAATGACGACGGTTCTCAGAATTTCGAGTGCAAGGTCATGACTGCGCCGGGTGAAAAAGTCCAAAGAGCAAGCTTGAAGAAAAATATTCAGGAGCTATTCGCTCACGAGGCAGATGTAGCCCTGCTCTTTTTTGCAGGACATGGCACCGTCAATAACTTAGGCGGCTACCTCGTGACGCAAGATGCGAAACAATATGATGAAGGAGTCAGCATGCAGGATGTTCTCAGTATGGCAAATCAGTCTCCGGTACACGAAGTCGTGATCATCCTTGATTGTTGCCATAGTGGCGCACTTGGCGCAGTTCCGGCGATCAGCAGCAGTAATGATCTTGCTCACTTGAAGCAGGGGGTATCCGTGCTTACGGCCAGCAGGGATTCCCAGCCGTCGGTTGAGGAAAATGGCTCCGGCGTATTCACAACTCTTGTTTGTGCAGCTCTCGATGGAGGTGCTTCAGATGTGATTGGCAACGTCACAGTCGCCAGTGTGTATGCGTACGTTGATCAGGCTCTTGGGGCATGGGATCAGAGACCACTTTTCAAGTCGCATGTGGCGAAACTGATTCCCTTACGGACTTGCAAACCAGTGGTCGATCTTGCGATTCTCAGACTGCTACCGAAGTATTTTCCAGATACATCACATGAATTCCCACTTGATCCTTCATACGAACCAGATGCGGAGCCGAAGCATCCTGAACACGAAGAGATTTTTGGTCATTTGCAGAAGTACAGGGCAGCGCGATTGGTCATTCCTGTTGGCGAGGAACACATGTACTTTGCGGCGATGAGAAGTAAGTCCTGCAAGCTCACTCCTCTCGGACAGTTCTACTTGCATCTCGCTAACAGCGGCAAGTTATGAGAGTCGGCATCACAGGTCATCAACGGCTTCCTCATGGCAATGATTGGATATGGGTGAAAGATGAAATAAGCAAGATCATAAAGGAACTTCCTCCAAAAGTGACGGGGGTAACTTCCTTGGCAGCAGGGGCGGATCAAGTCTTCGCTGAGCTGATCCTGAAAAACGATGGCATGATATATATAGTTGTTCCCTTTGAGGGCTATGAAGCAAGCTTCGAGAAGTTGGAAGATCGAAACCGATATCATGATTTTCGTAAGTTAGGCATGCAAATCGAAGTTTTGGATAAGCAAAAATCTGACGAGGAATCATACCTCGCCGCAGGACAGCGAGTCGTCGATCTGTCTAATCTCCTCATTGCTGTCTGGAATGGAAAACCTGCAGCAGGCTTGGGGGGGACAGCGGATGTTGTTGACTATGCCTGCAAAAAGAATTTGCAGGTGTACCATATCAATCCCCTTACTTGTGTCGTCTCGAAAAACTTCTGATCCGATTATTCTATGAAAAATGTCGCGAGCCTGACCCCAACGGAATTTGAAGAATATGCCAAGAACCTTCTCGAAAAACTTGCACGTTCTTCATCTTGCACACTGGAATCATTCGATGCACAACATCTGGAAGAGCTGAAAGGGAGCGATGGGGAATATAAAATTGATGTGACCGCCCGATTTCGCGTCCTTGAACTAGATTTTCTTGTCTTGGGAGAATGTAAGCACCTCAAGCGTCCGGTAGAACGAGAGGATCTCATGGTGCTTTGGGCGAAGCAGCAATCTCTCAATGCACACAAGTGTATTCTGTTTTCGATTTCCGGGTATCAGGAAGGCGCTCTCGCTTATGCTGAAGAACGGCGCATGGCGCTCATTCACTTACTGGATGGACATGCTGTTTATCTTACTCGATCGGCAACGCCAATTCACATGCCAAACGCACCAGCAGTTTCATTTTGGCTGGCGCATCCGAATGAACGCGGAAAACTCTCGTACAGCAGTTTGAACGATAGCAGAATGGAATCGATGCAAAGCTTCTTTATACAAAGCTGAACTGCCGACCAGTGAATGGCAGTTCAGCTTAGTTTTTCTTCACTCATCCCTCTTATCAAACGTCTCGGCCTTCATGGAGAACGTTCCGTAGATCTTGGAGGAGAACTCCGCTTCGATGACGAACTGTTCCTGTTTACCGACAGTGATGCCCTTGAGCGNNNCAGCGATTCATCGGACACCTGCACGTAGGGAGAGCCGAGATCCTTGTAATGGACATCCTTCCCTTTGAAGGTCACTGTGTTCACGAGGGTTGTCTTATGCGTGGCGAAGTCTCCATACTTGTCGTAATCGCTCTCACCGTCGTAGATCCGCACCGTGGCTTCCCAATCTTTGGAATTGGGGTACACCTGCTCATCGTTCACATCCTTGAAGAACGGCGCAACTTCAAATCCGTCTTTTTCCGCGTCGTTATCCCAGTTCGTCCAGTACGGGAAGCCTGAGATCGATTTGAGATCAAGCTTCTTCACTTGCTTGTCAGCAGCGAGGGTCGGGTCGGATTCATCCCGAATCCACATGTAATCCTTGTATGTAGAGAAGGTGCCTCTTCCAGAACTCACCGTCACCTCCACCCATCCAAACTGTTTCCCGGCATCCTTCATCTCTTCCTTCGGAATTCGGACAAAGAGGAGGCCATCAGGGTTGTATTCCACATCCTGTGTCCCGAAGGTGTGTTCATAGAGCAGTTGTCCCTTGTGGTAGTTGAAATCCTTGAACTTCTCATTATCGAGCAGCGGATCGTAGATCGCTACCTTTACGGTCCAGTCCTGATTCTTCGGATAGTTATTCTCCTCCGGTCCCTTGGGATCATCTTTCTTTACGAAGTAGAAGTCGATACCGAGGACAAGGCCGTCCTTCTCTGCATCGTCATCCCAGTTCTCGAGAGCGTTCTGTAGATCAATGCGCTTCACTACGTATTCGTAATTTCCATCATCCGTTTGCCCAACGGTCTCCTCTGCGGGATATGCGGGTAGCGCTTGCTCTCGCACGATCACCGCCCGGTAGATGCTCTCCGCGACACTCCCGCGGCGCATATCGGAGGCCACACCGAGACTTCCTCGCGTCTCTTCCAAAATGCCTTTGTCCTTCGCTGTCTGAACGAACGGCGCGTACCAAGCACTTGTATCCGTATCATCGTAGAGTCTGCCACTGACTGTATCGGGCACAGGATAGCCTTGGGAGTTCACGATCATCTTGATCGCCTCCACTTTGTTCACAGTCGCGGAGGGACGGAAGCTCCCGTCCGGGTAACCGCCGACCCATCCCTGCTCTTTGGCATAGCAGACGAAGGGGGCGAACCACTCCTTTGCAACATCGGGGAAGCAGTCGTGGTATTCCTCAATCGTGGGCGTCACACCTTTCCCTCCGACGAGAATCTTGAGTAGTTCTGCACGATTCACGGTGTTTTGCGGCTTGAACGTGCCATCCGGGTAGCCGCCGATTATTCCACGATCACTGAGGAACTGGATAGCTTCCCTGTTCTTGCTCCCTCCGATATCGCTCAGTGTTGCGGCGTAGGCAGGAAACGCTGCAAGCAGGAGTGCCGATGTTGTGAGAGTGAGGAGTTGATGGCGCATATAGATGTTGAAATGAGGATCGAGAAATGCATCAGTTGCAGTTGAGAGCTTTCCTCCAGCCAGCAGCCAGTGCCTCCTGCTCGGAGCAGAACCATCGCTCTCCAGCCTCTTCATCAATCTGCGTTTGGTTGTAGCTCCCGCAACCCGGAACATGGAAAATCTTCTCCTTCTTGCTCGAGATATTTCCCTTAATTTCACAAGATGTTGTCGTGGGCGTTGAAGATGCAGACGATGTTGCAGTGGATTTCGGCTGAGTTTTCACAGATGAAGTCGATGTTCCACCTGTAGCGTAATCGCAGACGCTGCCCCACAGTCCCTTGCTCCCATCCTGCGCTGTTTTCTCAAGCGCGTTGTAGTCCTCGAGCCTCGGATGCGGGAACGTCTTGTAGCTGAAGGCGTAGCCGTCGTTGATCATTCCTGCGCCGATATCTTTCCCTTTGAGGGAGACATACCGCAGGAGCCGTTTGTACTTATCTCGCTCCTCGGCGGGATTCTTCTCCAATGTGACTGTCTTGCCGCGCAGAAGCGTCGTGAGCTTCTTTGAAGCTTCCTTTCCGTAGCACTGGACGGGCTTGCGCGGATCTTTCGTCTCCGGCGTATCGATGCCGATAATGCGAACCGTTTCCACTTTCTTACCGAGCCTGATTTTGAAAGTGTCGCCATCGACAACGGAGGTGACTCTTCCTTGCTCCGCTTGCGTAGTCGCCGCGAACGCAGAGGGAAGGAATATGGTGATAGAGAGAATTGCCGCAGCCAGCGATTTCCTGTTCAGGATTGAATGCATGTGTCGCATTGGATGGAGGGAAAGAAGTAGGTATGCCAAGCAATGGCACAGACGTTATGGGAAGCCAGTCGCAATGCACCAAAGGTTGTCGGGAGTCCAGGTGAATTGGGCTGATAGTCACGTCAATTGTACTCAATAGTGACGGTTTCGCTAATAGCAATCACGTCACTACCGAAGGTGATAGAAACGATATAGCGTGGAAAGTCAAGTATCGTGCGCTTTTTCGTATGACTCAGTTCCCCAAAATCCTCAGCATCGGTGAGGTGCAGCATGCCCTTGGTGTATCTCGTTCGAGAGTCGAAGAATTCGTTCGTCGAGGCAAGCTGCGCTACCAAGACACACTCGCAGGCAAAATGTTCCTTGAGAGCGATGTGATGGCGTTCAAGCGTGACCGGCAGCGGCGAGCGAAGAAAGATCCGCGCATCAAGCGAGGGCGTTGATATCCGCAGTGATCTTCCCTTTCTTTTTTCCTTTCGACTTTCTCTCCTCCAGTTTGATATTGCCATCCTTCAGGATGAGCTTTGTCTTGAGGCAGCCGAGCAGCTCGTGCTTCTCACCTTTTGTCCCTTCCCGCAGGATGTATTTCGCATAGCGGCGCACATCGACTCCGAGCATCTCCGGAGCCGATTGCTGACCAAAGACGCCGTTCGTGAATTTCTTGAACCGCGACACTTCCTCCTCCAGTTTCATACGCATGCCAAGTTCGTCCAGATCGACGGCATCGATAATGCCTGAAAGCTGCTCGATGAGTTCTTCCTCGCGGATAGACGGCTCCTTGCAGCGGAGATTGCGTGAATGCGTGCAGCGGTAGTAGATGTACTTTTTAATACTCCCATCCTTCAGAGGTTTCTGCTTCTCTTCAGCCGTGATGCCCGATCCGCACCCGCCGCAGAGGAGCATCCGCGTGAAGTGGAAGTTATCGATCTTCGACCCCCATTCCCGTTTCGGCCCCATGCTGAGGAGCTTCTGCACTTCGCTGAAGAGATCTTGTGAGACGAGGGGCTCATAATCGCCTTTATAGAAGTTGCCGCTGCCCTGCGGATACTCGAATCGACCTGTGTAATAGTGCTGCCTTAACATGCGGTAAATCATGCTGAGCGTGATGTGCTTTCCCTTGCGTGTTGTGAAGTTCACCTCTCGGAGCCATTGTTGGAGCACACGCCCGCTCGCGCCCTGATGTGCCACATGCTCGAACATCTGCCTGATGATAGGCCCACGGATCGGATCGATGATGACTTTGCCCCTTGCGAGTCCGGATTGTTTTTCTAGCAGATAACCAAGTGGAACGAGACAGGGGCGATATCCCATCTCGACCCTCGTTTTCTGCCCACGCTTCACGTTGAGTCCTCGGTTATCGTTCTCCAGCTTTGCCTGTGAGCAGAGGATCATGAGGAGGAATTTCTCATTGGGGTTGTTGGTGAAGCGTTGTCCGTGAGTACGGATGTCAATGAGGAATCCCTGATCCATGAGATCAACCACCGAACCGAGATCCCCAGCATTTCTACTGAGCCTGTCAGGTGCCCATGTCAGGATTCCCGTGAATCCACCACGTCGGATGTCTTCAAGAAGTTGCTTGAAGACAGGCCGTGCACCGGACGCTTTTGCGCTGTGACTCTCGCGTCGGATTTCCACGATCTCCAGATTCTCTCGCTTCGCAACTGACAGCATCTCCTTGATTTGTGAGTCGATGGAGAGTGCTTGCCTTTCATCTTCCTCACTCGATTTACGGGCGTACAGACAGTAACGAGGACTGATGATAGTTTTCTGTTGAGAAGCGCTGAGTTGCGCATTGCCGAGCGTGGGTATGAAGGGAGCCTTCGGGCTCAGGGTTGCGGTGCCCATACGGATGAAGGGAAGAAGTAAGCACCAACAGCAATGGCGCTACTCGATCCCGAAGGCTAGGCGAAAGACCCGTTTGCCTTCTTCCGGAACCCTCTCAAATCGCTCTTTTACCTATAGTCTCTGAAGAATGTCCCAATGTGGCGCATCGTCATCACCTGGCTCTGTGTATGCACCCCGAATGCTGTCCCACCCACTGACCGAACCGTCGTTGCCGATGAAGCAGATACCGAAAGATTGTATCTTCTCTTCGAGCGCCCTGATGATGAGGAGCGAGAAGGCATCAGCCAAATCGTCGTATTTCTCGATGCCGAAGTTCGTGAGTTGATCGATGAGATCTTCCACACCTTTCCTTGGAAAGAGCACCTGCCCTGATTGCACCGCATGGGAAGTAAGAGCGAGTCTTGCTCTCTTGTCCTGCCCTTTCACTTTCACTGCTTCCGCATCGCAGTTCTTCTCCTTCAGATGCTCCACGAGCGAAGACTGATATCCGACATCTTCGATATAGAGTTTGGACTCTTGGCCGTTGCCTGCCAGCTCTGCAACTTGCTTGGCGCGTTCCAATGTCTCGAGTGCCGTCAGTCGTGCGTTGATCGGGTTCGGAAGAATGAAAATCTGGATCTTCCCCTCGATATTGTAGAGCCGCGCGGACACCATCGCGGTATAGTCGGCGCTGTCATTTAGAGAGATCGCAAGATCAATGCCCGTAGCGGTGTGCATGAAGCTCACGGACGTGCCACCCTTTCCGGTTGATTTTTCTTCGGGGAATGCATCGTAATATTGAATCCATTCCGGATGAATAACGCGCTCAGCGTCAGAGAGAATCGTGAGGAGGAATTCCCGGTGCCATGCGGCCTCGTTACCGATACGCAAGCGCTCATCGTCGATTGCCTTCTGAGTTGGGTATTTTCCCATCCACAAACATTTTCCTTCTGCATCAAGTAAGGGGTACTCCCGATAAATTCCGCTCATCGAGCCATTCAGGATATGCCGCTCGAATTTCTTGAGAAGGCAATCTTCATGAAGGAGGTTGCCAATGATGAACGTCCGTGTCTTCGGCCCGCCCGCAGGGATCACTTCGCCCATAAGCCATTGGTACGTCTTGTCCCTCCCTTCTTTTGTTTTCACAGATTGCAGATCTTCGATGTCATCGCAGATGATCAATTGCGGACGGTGCGGCCCATGCCGTATGCCACGCACACTCGTCTCGGTGGATGCAGCCGTAATGCGTGCGCCGAGGAGCGGCAGGACGATAGAGGAGGAATTCCACTCGTCCTCCCGCTCGTCGAACGGCCCGAGGTCTTTTCTCAGGAGCGGATTTCGTTCAATTTCATCTTTCAGATTCTTCAAGTGTTGCCTCGCTTGGGATTGGGTCTGTCCAAGGATCAGCACGAATTTGATTCCCAGCTTGCCGAGGATGGCCCAGAGCGGAAAACTGAGACTGACGATGGTCGATTTTGCGGAGCCACGGAAGGCGGTGATCGCGGTTAGTTGCTGTGTTTCATTCTCGGTGAACGTGAAGATATCGCGCTGGAAGAGTGCGGTTGGACAGGTCACGTAGTGCCCGAAATAGACGTGGAAGAAATAGAAGTGATTTTCGCGTGTCAGTGCTCGTCGAAACGGTTGATCATCGAGGATGCGCTTTAGGAGGTCAGGAGGCAGTTCGGAGTGCATAGAGATAGAGAAAAATCAGTACTGCATGAAGAGAAGGTTGTCGCCGCGCTTCCGAAGTGAATTATTGATTTCTGCAAGATCGCTGAGATGTCCGCAATCTTGGCGCATTCCAAGCACAGGCAGAATCAAGGTGGTGAACGCATCTGCCAAGTCGTCGTGCCGCTCCTTTCCGAATCCTGTGAGTTGCTCGATGAGCAGTTCCGCTCCCCTGATTGGAAATACAATCATGCCAGACTGGATCAGATGGGAAGTCGTCATCAGTCGCGCTCGCTTGTCTTGTCCGAGAAGTTGAACGGATTCGGCTGGCACTCCCTCTGCGATCAGCTGCTCGATAGCAGAGCGCTGATAAGCCACATCCTCCACGAACATCTGGGTGGGATGTTTGCCTCGTCCCAGCGAAAACGAGAGGGATTTTGCTTCCTCGATCGTCTCCTTGAACCCCATCCGCTTATTCACCACGCGTGGCACAATGTAGATTTTCATATTTTCATCGAAGCCGCAGACGTACGCGGACACCATCGCGGTGTAATCGGCCGTGTCGCGCATTGAGATCGCAAGGTCGATCCCCGTCGCGACGAACCGAACATCCTCCATAGCCGGTGGCGCGACGTAGTACTGAATCCATTCCGGAAACACCACGCGGTCCTCGTCCGAAACGATGCAGAGCAGAAATTCCCGTTGCCACGAGGCTTCGTTGCCGATCTTTTTCCGCTGCTTCTCGATATCGGCTGGACTCGGGTACTTGCCCGGCCAGCGGCATTCGCCGTCGTCATCGATGAGCGCGAATTCCCGGTACGTGCCATCGAGGTCGCCATTCTCAATGTCCCTCTGCAAGCGTTTCAAAAGGCAATCTTCATGGAGAAGATTGCCGACCACGATCAACCGCGTATGAACGTCACCGGCAGGTAGTATTTCTCCCGTGAGCAGCTGGTACGTCTTGTCCCTGCCCTCGCGGGTTTGAACGGAACTTAAATCCTCGATGTCGTCTGCGATAATGAGATCGGGGCGGTGCGGTCCGTGACGAAAGCCACGCACGCTCTGGTCAATCGATGCGGCCATGATCCGTGCGCCGTACTTCGGAATCACGAGCGACGCCATCTGCCATTCGTTTTCCTCCTCCTCGACCGGCCACAGATCCATGCGGAGCAAATCATTGCTCTCAAGTTCGGTGCGGATATTGCGGAGATGTTGTCGTGCTTGTTGGATCGTCTGACCGATAATGAGGACGAACTTCGCCTGCTGTTCGCCGAGGATCGCCCAGAGCACATAGGAGAGGTTCATGATGGTCGATTTCGCGGAGCCGCGAAACGCGGTGACAGCGACAATGGGAATGGACGTATCTTCCGTGAGTGCAAATAGTTCTTTCTGGAACGGAGCCGTCTTAAACTTCACATAGTGCGGGAGGTACAGCGCGAAGAAGTGTTCATGGCTCCGGCGAGCGAGTGCCGCCCGCGCAATCGGATCATTGATAATCTTGCCCCAGAGGTCAGTCAGGAGTGGGTTCTGATGCATCGGTAGAGGGGGAAGACGGCGCGTGGGCGGACATTTCGCCTCCAAGCGCTGAGAGTTCGATGGCTTTTTCGATCAAGGCACGCTGCTCGGGCGTGAGTGCCTCCTGCTCGGTTTTAATCTTCGCCGTCACCTCGAGCTTGGTGTTGTAGTTCGCGTTCCGGTGCTTCAGCCAGTACATGACGGCACCGAGGTTCCCGTCGCGGATCGCCGCAAGGAGTTGGCTCTCGGCCATATCACTCACCAGATGCGTGCCTTCAGTGACTGCCTCGTCGGCTGCTTTGGCGAATGCCTCATCTTCTTTCTTCCACCGGTAGAAGGTGGCCCGTCCGATGCCGCATTTCTCGCATGCGATGGAGACGATGGGCACTTTCCGCAGTTGCTCGAGGAGGAGCCCTTGCTCACGAGCTTTACGTGCCTCGATGACGGCCGATGATTCTTTCTTAGCGGGCATGGCGTGTGGAGGAAGGAAGTTTCTGCGCCTTGATGCCGGTGAGTTTTTCAAACCGCCGGATGATCACTTCGCAGTAGTGCGGGTCGAGTTCGATGGCAATGCATTTGCGCTTTGTCTGTTCGCAGGCGATGAGCGTACTGCCGCTTCCGGCGAACGGCTCATACACCGTGTCGCCGATCCGCGAACTATTGAGGATCAATTGCCGCAAAAGCCCTACGGGTTTCATCGTCGGGTGCAGGACGCTCTTGGACGGTTTTGGGTACACGATGACGCTCTTATCCTTGGAACGCCGGAACTCATGGACACCGACCCAGCCGTAGGCGATGAGTTCGTGCTGCGGAAGGTAGTCGAGCCGTCCGACGATTGCTTGGGTCTTCACCCACACGAGCAATTGCGCGAGATGGCACCCCGCGTCCTGCATGCCATCCCGAAGGGGAAACACCATCCGGTCGGAGTTGAAGATGTAGAGTGCATTCTTACGTTGAAGAGAGGGCTTCGCGGCTTCGATCCATCGACGCGTGAAGATACGATATTCACCATCGCTCTGAAGATGATCGTTCTTGATTGCGCTGTGATTCGTCTTCGCTTTGCGGAATCTTTCCTTACCTTCCACGTACGCAATGCCATACGGCGGATCGGTGAGGATGAGGGAGATTTTTTTCTTGCCGAGAGTGTTACTCACGAGTGTTGCATCCGTGCAATCTCCGCAGACAAGGAGGTTACCGCCGAGCTGGAAGATGTCGCCGGGCTTGATGGTGGGGTTCTTCATGACTTGAGGAGGGAAGCTTTCGTGCCCGTGAGAGCCTCGAAGCGGCGGATAATGAGATCACAAAACACAGGCTCCACTTCCATGAGGAATGCCCGCCGTTTGAGTTGCTCACAAGCGATGAGGGTTGAGCCGGAGCCGCCGAAGAGATCGAGCACGCTGTCCCCGGGCTTCGTGCAACGGCGTAGTGGTTTCTCATGGAGAGTCGGCGGTTTCTCCGTTGGGTGCTCGTACTGGGAATTGTGGATGCGGTGCGCGAGCCAGATATCGAGCAAATCAAGGATGTCGTCGACAGCACGGTTCCCGCTGCCGATTTCCTTATTCAGAATCTCCGTCACGTTCCGGATGCTTTTATTGAGGTACGGCTTGCCGCGGATGCCATAGACGCACGGTTCGTAGCACTTACTGAACGCGACTTCCAAGGTGACGTTCAGATTGTTCTTGATCCAGAGGCACGTCCGCTGCGGACGGAGTCCTACCTCCGCAAAGAGCGCATGGAGGAGACCGATGTAGCTGTGATCGCAGTAGCAGAAGAAATGGCAGGCGGATTTCGACACACTCAGCGCATTTTGGAAGGCACTGCGGAGGAATTCCGCATACTCCTCGTCGCTCTTGTTATCCCTCGTCTTGCCCCCGTAGCGCATGGTGCCGCCGACCCCTTTGTTGTAGTCGAGCGTGATGTTGTACGGTGGGTCCAAGTAGATCATGTCCGCTTTCGCTTTGCCCATCAGTTTCTCTACGTTCTTGGGATTCGTCGCATCGTCGCAGAGGAGCCTGTTGTTCCCAAGCGCGAAGAGTTGCCCTGGCTTCGTCTTCGGCTTCTTGATTGCCTCCAGTTCTTTCTCGGTGTCGAAGCCGTCATCCTCCGTCTCGAGCATCCCGTCCCAGATGCTCGAAAGTTCGCTGTCCCCGAATCCCACATCCATGAGCATCTCCACATCGAAGTTTTTCAGCTTCTCCCAGTCCCATTCTCCAGTGGTGCGATTCAGCCGTAGGTTCAGTTCCTTCTCTTGCTTGATACTGGAAAGATGAACATAAACGCTCGGCACGTACGGTATGCCGAGCCTTATTGCTGCTTCGAGCCGCATGTGACCGCCGATGACGACATTTTTTCTGTTCTTCGCTCCATTCAGAATGATGGGATCAACGAAGCCGTACTTTTTTATACTCTCAGTGAGTCGCTGGAGTGCGGCCTCGTCCCATTTACGGGGATTATAGGTTGCGGGATTCGGATCATCGATCGGCACCATCACAATTTGGAGATCGGACGGGGGCTTGCGCAGCGTGGCCGATGGGGTATGTTTGGGACGAGACATAGAACGATAGAGGGAAGAAAATAGTTGTTGCCGAGGATCAGCCTATGCAAAAAGGCTTGGCACGGATGACCAGCCTCATGCGTGCCATTGACGGCTGCCTATTTCTGTTTTGCCTTTTTCCTCTCCGCTGCCTTCTGCTTCTTGTGTAGCTTTCGCTGTGTGTCGATACATTCCTTCGATCCGCACGTTGCCTGCTTGGGTTTGTGGGATTCTGGAATGAAACACTTGTGACAGATGATGCAGCGGGGATCGTCGTAGTGCCCGACGATGCTTTTGACCGTCCGTTCCTCGCCGGTGAGCAGGAACAGCAATTGGTTGAGGATGAAGATCATTTTGTTCGTGTCTTCGGCCTCCACGAGCGCGCTGTCATCGAGTTCTCGGATATAAATCGAGGGACTTTTGCGAAACACGGAACCCTCGTTGAAGAGGCTCTGCTGAGACAGGAAGAACCTCCAATTATCGAGTTCTTCCACAGTCATGTCGTGTGTCTTGAGAATTTTCTTCGCCAATTTTTGCAATCGCGGTTCTTCCTTCAGTCGATAGTGTGATCGCCACTCGCTTTTCGCTTCCGTCACATTCTTGAATTTCTTGAGGAACTGCCTGAACTTTTTGCTGCGGCGTTCCTTGTACTCTTCATACAAGATTTCCGCGTCGATGTAGAGCCGCAGGAAACGATATAGGTCGGAAAGACGTTTTCCCAATGCATCCCGATAATCCTCATCCGGCTCGTGGGTTTTTTGGTACATGCGGAGGATTTTTAGTGCGAGGAGTTGCCGCTTGTCGTAAAGTAATTCGTAGTCGTGGCTTACCAGATCTCTCTCTGGCGTGAAGTCGAGATGATTGCGCCCCTTCCAAGGGAAATAAGGAAGGACGGAAGGGAAATCGATATCGTCCTTGTACCAGTCCGTTATCCAGTTTTCTCCTCCCATCCACAGCGCTGAAGTTCGATAATGCATCTGAGGATCGATTTCCTTTGGTTTAAATTCCTCTGTTGTATTAGGCAGCACGAAGATCCATTGATCCCGACCCTGATGATGCGCAAAAATTTTGCTCCATTCCTCAATACCAAGATGCACTCGTGCTGCAGGATACAAGATGCCCTCGCGGTGCAGCTTTTCCAGTTCCTTCTCGCTTGTACGGACGTTGTTGCGGTCGCAGTAACTGGTCAAACCACTAGAAGTGAGGAGCGTGGTTTGACGAAATGGCGTTTGTTTTTCCACTTTTGGAATAGAGAATGCCGTAGATGCGACTTTGAGCGTTTTCTTTTTCATACATGGCAGAAGAGGAGCACTCATTTTATAGTTTATTCCTTCCCATCAAAAGTAAACGCATGCAATGAAATGCATCCATAGGACGCGAAGAGCGTATCCACCTTCGCATTCGCTTCTTTTCCCAATTCCAGCAGCTGTCCGTGGAACTGCGGCTCGATTTCCGGCTCCAGATACTTCCACCAGCGAATGCTCAGCCATGCTCGATTCTGCGGTACCGAAAAATCGCAGAGCAAAAATGCCCCCTTCGGTTTCAGGATGCGCTGCACTTCGACAAAAGCCTGCTTCTTAATGGGGGTTGGCAGATGATGGAACATCAGAGTGCTCAGCACGACATCTGCATTGGAGTCAGGAAGAGGTGTTTGATCAATGGATGCGGTATGAAACTCGATATTTTTGTGCTGTGCCCTCCTCCGTGCGATGGCAACAATTGCGGGATCGACGTCCACTCCAATAAGTCGCAAGTCGGGTCGCGCCGCACGCAGCATGCGAAGAATGCTCCCCGGTCCACAGCCGAGATCGACAACAGTCCCGTCCTTCGGTGCCCTCCTGCTCACTTCTTCTACAATCCTCTTCCATGTCCGATACATGAATGGCTTTACCGTAAACTCATAGAGAGGAGTTAGGAAATGAAAACGAGCCGCAGGCAGAAAAGCGGAAATCATGCGGTGAATCTGTAAAGACGCAGACTATTTATGACGACGAGCAACGTCATTCCCACATCCGCAAAGATTGCGAGCGCAAGGCTGCTCCACCCAACGATAGCGAGGATCAGAAAGAGAAGCTTCACACCGACAGCGGCTGAGATGTTGAAGCGGATAGTTTCCACGGTTTTTTCCCCCAGCCTCACAAGGAAGGGCAGGATTCCAAGATTATTATTCATCAGCGCAATGTCCGCGTTCTCGATGGCGAGATCAGAGCCGATAGCGCCCATTGCGATGCCAACACTTGCCGTTGCAAGGGCTGGAGCGTCGTTCACACCATCTCCGACCATGGCGACATTGTGGTATTGCTCCAGCAGGCGCGACAATTCCTTTACCTTTTGATCGGGCAGAAGCTCCGCTTTCACGTCCTGAATGCCCACTTTCTCGGCCACAAACCATGCAGAGGCTTTATTGTCCCCTGTGAGCATGACGGGCGTGATCCCTGCTGCCTTAAGTTCTTCGATAAGCTGTTTGCTCTCTGGCCGAATCTCATCGGTCACGCCGATCACACCCTTCACCGTTTTCTGGTCACTCATGACAATGGTCGTTTTCCCTTGGCTTTCAAATTCGCTCACTTTCTGGAGGACTTTCTCTTCCGTGGAATGCTCCTCAGTTATGAAACGCAGGCTGCCCATGCAGTGGTGTTTATCAGTGCATACGGTGCACTCGCCTCGCAATCCCTTTCCTGCGACAGCCTCAAATTTTTGGAACGGGTGGT
>FRDC01004279.1_pt1 | contig 17481 bp, 22 predicted proteins | sample 1106171 | NCBI WGS metagenome assembly FRDC01 (sample SAMEA3930566, study PRJEB13176) | freshwater metagenome | biome: Drinking water system; feature: drinking water; material: water | place: Singapore | collected 2014-12-20 | reverse complement strand
GTAGCCACCGCCTCCGCCCCCAAAGTCCCCCCCCCCGGAACCACTCGAAGAGGAGGAGAAATCTCCGCCACCGCTGTGACTGGAGAAGTCCCCGCCCCCGCTGCCCCAACTGACATTGGCCTCGCGCGGCTCCACCGGGATCACAGACTCATACGGCTTCGTCGGCACCACCTTGCCCGGCTCAGGGGCCGGAGCCGGCGGCGGCACCACCGCGGGCGCCGGCTGATCCCGCCGATCGTTCAGGATCGTCGACATGGCCATGTAGCGCCAGAAAGGATCGTCGTAGTACCCCGTCGGCACGTAGCGACCGTCGTAGTAGCCGCCCCCGTAGTAGTGCTTGTGGACCACCGTCTCACTCGGGCTGTAGGCCCGGTTGATCCCGTTGATCCGCACCTTCCCCGCGGCCTTGGCCTCCTGCTGCGTGCGCTGCTCGCGCTGGGTTTCCTTCTTCTTCACGGACTGGAGTCGGCTCTGCACGGCCGCCGCCTGCGCCACTTTCCGACGCCGGCGCTGGAATCGCCGGATGGCCCACCCGAAGAAGCCCCCGAGGCCGACCCAGCCGAAGAACGTCCACCACGACCACGCCCACGGATCCTCCTGCTTCGGAGTGACCAGCGGATCCACCGCCACACGCTGCAAGATCTCCGCGGCCTTCGGGGACGGCACCGCTTCCCGCATGCGCTCGATCCAGTTCGTGATCACCGCCTCCGGGCCGTCCTTCCGGTGCATCGTGAACGCACTCGTCGCGAGCGTCGCCACCACCGGCGCCGGCATGAGGCCGACGGTCTGCGTCGCATTCGCCCGCCAGGAGTTCCCGACCAGCACCCCGACCCCGAGCGGGATCGAGAACTGCCCAGCGATCTTGAGCGGCCACTCGTCCGCCGAATACTCCGTCGCCGCACTCGCCGGCAGGAACGCCACCACGACCGGCGCTCCGGTCTTGTCGATCAACGCCCGCAGGCGCTCGGCGTACGGCACCGTCATCCCGGGCGCCACATAGACGAGCGTCCCCGTCTTGTGCGCCTGCACCACGTCCTCGAGGGTTCCTGCCCAGGCGCTCGCACCGAGCGCCACGGCCAACACCAGCTGCTTCATCCTCGCCTCCTTACGCGGACGCGGCCTGACGCGCCCGCTCCATCATGAGCAACAGGGCCTTCGGGTCCTTCCCGACGGCCCGGAGCTCCGACAACCCCTTGACCAACTGCGCCTGCGTCAACTGGGCAACGTGCTTCACCCCATGGGTCTCACAGAGAAACCGCTCCAAGTTCTCGGCCTCCTCCGGGATCCCCATGTCCTTCGCCAAGAGCTCGACCGGCGTCGCCTGCGGCACGTCCTCCACCGGCGTGGGGATCAGCAGGTCGATCGGGGGACTCTCCGGCTCCACCTGATCAAGTTCCCCGATCAGTTCCCACCCCTCCTCCTCGGAGAGGTAGATCAGGTCCGACACCCCTCGGGCCTGGATCCACGCCTTGGCCGCGGCCTGGTTCTCCTGCCACTGGGCAATGCCCGCCCGGGCCGTGGTCAGGTCGCCGATCTTCCGGAGCTGCTCCCGGATGATCCCAGCCGTCTGCACTACCCGGACCCCACCCCCCGGCTTCTCCACCAGGAACGAGTGCGTGAGCGCTCGGCCCGGCAGAGACGTTGGAGCGACCGGGGGGATGGGGAGGGGTGGGGTGGGGCCCACCGAGGCCTCTGCGGGGCTCGGAGGGGCGTCCACGGGCAGAACGGCGAGCGGTGCCTGGTGGTTCCCGAGTTCCTCGGGCGTGTAGACCGTACCAAGGAGCATGTCGGAGAACACCACCCGACATGCCTCGCTCGTCGCGCGGGCGAAGAGCAGCTGGCGGGGATATTTCTGCCAGATGGCGCTCCCGGTCAATCCCGCCTTTTCGGCATCCTGCATCGTGTATCGAACCTCGGTCACCTCCCCGGTGGGCCGCGTGGCTTCCACGACGCACCCCACGTCCGTCATGAGGGTGGGCCGGATCTTCCCCCCCTGGCGGAGGACCAGCGCCCGCATGAGGTCGGCCTGCATCGTCAGCTTCCCGTCCGCGATGTAGAGCTGCGTGACCGCCTGCTGAGGCGGGATCCCGAGCTCGAGCCCCTTCAGCATCATGACCATGAGCTCGTCCGGGGTGTGCCCCCCGTGGAGCCCCGTCGAGTGGAGCAGCGCCGCCTGCTCGTAGAGGAACCCCATCTCCTCCTTGGTCGGGATGAACGGATGCGTCCGCCCGGCCGGCTTCGGCGGCTCAGTGCTTGGTAGTTTTCCCGGGGACGAATCCGCCCCAGGGATCTTTTTCTTCTTCGGCATTTCCTGCTCCTTCTCGGCCCGCCTTCATACGGGCCGTCTGTACCGTCCCTACCGCTTCCCACCAGGCGAGGTCCACCTCCGGCTTGACCTCCTCCAGTAAGTCCGCGAATTGCTGCGCGGTCACGACGCCGGTCCCGATCAGGATCTTCTCGATCACGAGGAGGTAGGCCAGATTCGCCTTCGCAAACTGCGTCAGCATCGCCAGATCAACGGGCGGAACCATCGGCCCTCCCAATGAGCGTCGTCAGATGCGCGGTGATCTGCCGGAGCTCCGTCACGATCTGCTCGAGACTCGTCCCCCAATTGGGACTCGCCCCACCCTGCTCTTGGATCAGCATCCGTGCCTCGCGATGTCGGACTTCGACCAGGCGCTTGAACCCACGCAATCGGGCCCGCTCCTGCTCCTGTGCGGCCTCGAAGCTGAGATAGTCTCGCTCCCCTTGCCGGCCCTGTCCGAGCGTTGCCTGGCGCTTCTCGGCTAGCATGGCCTTGATCCTCCCGAGCTTCGACTCCACCGAGAGCTTCAACTCCAAGAGCGCATCCCGCCACTCGATGAGTGCGGGCACGTTGGCCCGCAACTCCTCGTGCTGGGCCTCGGTGGCCCGGTCATGAAGATCCGCCAGGACGACCTGCATGTACTCGTCTCCCGAGAGCTCCTCGATCGAGCCATCGGGGTCCTTAGGTCTCGTCCCACCCAAGGGCGTCATCGTCGACCTCCTTTGTCCGTTCAAGTTCCGTCTCGACGCGCCCGCGCTGACTGTCGTAGCAGAGCGGCACCATCGGACACTCCCCCATGCTGAAGCACGCCCGGTCGTTGCGCGGAAACACTTCCTGGCGAATCAACCGGTCCACCGTACTCGCCGCGTGTCGGAAGCGAGCCAACTCGTCCACCGCCCGGGCCTCCGACCAGAGCCACTGGATCCGGGGCATGGTCGTGTAGATCATCACGCAGAACGCCACGACCTCGACCGGGCGGCCCTTCGTGCCTTCTGCTAGCTGATAATTCGTCAACTGCTCGTCGAGCTCCACCTGGAGCGGCATGTACTGCCGATCCGCGGTTTTCCAATCGAGCACCCCCGGCCTGGGCCGATCCCAAGTGGGGTCGATGTGAAGTGTACCGTAGTAGTCCGGAATGGCGAGCTCCGGGACGCCATCCAAGTCGTAGTGGATCTCCTCTTGGCAGACCGCCCCCTCGCCATGCACCCGCGACGGCACCTCCTCGGCGACCAACCGCGCGAGCGGCATGCCCCGCTCCCGGAGCATCTTCCAACTAGCCGATTTGGGCCAGGAGAGGGGCACCTGCTCGTACTGGTCCCAGAGCGTGAGAAAGAACTCCTCCGCCTGCTTCGGGGAGGTGAGCTTTCGGAGCGCCACGTCCTCCGCCACGCGCTCCATCACGTGGCCGAAGATCCACTTCCCCTTGTCCTGCCGCGGGCGCCATCCCTGCCCGTACTGCATCAGGTACAGATACCCGCAGCGCCGATACGTCCGGCGCTGACTCGTGCTGCGTCGTTCCGGGAGCCTCATGCCGTCTCCTTCCCCATCCCGACCTCCCACCCGAAGGTGGCGATCAAGAGCGCATCTGCGCGATTATGATCCTTTTTTCGGTTGAGCGCCTGCATGGGAAATCGCTTCTGCGCGTAGACCCGCGCCTCGTCCTTCTCGCTGTGCAAGAGCCCGAAGTAGCGCTTCCACGCCTGCGGGCGGACCATCACGTACGAGTACTGCATCCCGGCCAAGAGCCCCTCCCAGAGGGCGAGCCCCCGACAGAGGCTACAGGTCGATACGACCCCCTGCTTCGGCATGGAATGCACGTCCTCGACGAACACGATCCCGTCCCCTTCCCCGGCCTTCTGGCGCAGCAGCCAGAGCCGCTCCCGCATAGCCGAAATAGGGTAGATGCGTTTCCCCTTGTGCGTCTCCGCGGCTGGCGTGTCGACGCACACGACGTTCTTGCCGTTCCCGACCAGCGCCAGCGCGCCGTCGAGCCCCGGGTCGATGCCGATGGCCCACTGTCCCATGTCACCTCCGTCCCTCGCACACACGCCCGCCGACGGGTCGCGTCGGCGGATCGACGGCGAGTGTTCCACGTCGCGCGGCGGGCGTCAAATCGCCGCAAATAGCCACTACGGTTCCTCTTGCTCCACGTGGAGCTTCTCGAGATCGAGGCCATACTGCTTCCGTCCGTCTGCCCCCACCCCGACGATCAGAATCCCCGCCGCCTCCAATCGTTGCTCGGCTTGCGCGAGATCCTCCACCACGCGCCCTTGCAATGCCCGCGAGTGGCCGAGTACCACTCGACTGTCCGAGGTCATCTCCTCCTGCTGGCCCTTGGGTTTCCTCTCCTGCTCCCAATGCCACGATTCCACGACTAACCCAATCAACACCGCCTCAACGATTCCGTACTGCTGCGCGTTCTCCCAGTACACCAGCGGGTAATCAATCCACGGAATCGGGGCAAACGCCGCCCGCGATCCGCGGGGCAAATCTGATCGCATCGTCCCCTCCAGTCCTCCAGTGCAAATCCCCCCCATGAGGGGGGGGAACAGCTTTCCCCCCTAAAGGTAGTTAAGTATTATATACCCCCCCTGCTCCGCTCTTAGTGCGTACAACTCGAGGGAACAGTGCTTACCGCGCGCGAGGAGGCGAGCCGCACGAGACCTCGCCGGACCGCCCGTTCGCGCTCGTAGTCGATCCCGTACACGTTACCGTCATTGCCCGCCGGTTTCACCACCAGAATGCCTGCGAGCTTCAACTTGGCGAGCGCATACTTGAGTGTGCGCTCGCTGACCGTCGGCAAGTCTTCCAGCAGCTGTCGTCTCTTGACCACCACGCGAGATGCGCTGGTGGGCTCGGTTCCGTTCAGCCGCTCTTGGTTCCACAAGTGGTAGTGGATTTGCTGAAGTACCACTGCCGGTGTGAGCCCCATGATCTTGACCATCGCGTGTGTCGCTACGATCATCCGTTCCCCCTCATCTCTCAACACCTTGTCCTTGGACATTGCCACCCACCTCCCTGCACCCACATGGTCCGAGCTCTGGCTCCAGTTGCTGCATCACCCCATGTGCCCAATCGAGTGTGTCGTATGCCGCTCGAGCCCAGGCGGCGGCGGTCTCGAACGCGTCCTCGTCGTCGCGGTCAATCCCGGCGAGCAGACCCCCGAGCTCCCCCAGAAACGTGAACGCATTGCGATGCGCTGTCCGTGCCTGCTCACAGGAATACCCCTGTTTGCGCTTTAGAGCCTCGTGGAGGCGCTGGGACGGGCGAGGGGTAGCCGCCCTATAGGCTGGTCGATTTTCGTGGCTCAGTTCCTCGCTAATGCCTTTCACCCTATTTGGGCTAGCAGATGGGCTAGGGGCCAATAGCCCAAGGCGTTGGGCGAGGAGACGGGGGCCACCGCCCCCGCAGCCGGCGAAGCAGAACCACTCCTCGTGGGTGTAGCTGAACGCCTGGGTGTTCTCGCCTTGGTGGAGTGGGCAGCGTGTTCTCCCTTTGGCTCCGAGTGGCCAGCCTACCTCCATCAAGATGTCTTGTACCGTCTTCATTGCAGTCGTCGCCTCGCCTGAGCCCGGCTCCACCGGGCCCATGCCTGATCGTAGACCCCCCACACGGCACCCACAAACTCACGCCACCGTTCGTTGGCTTCGTCGACCGTGCCGGGCTCGCGTTGGTCCAGAATCTCCAAGCACGCGTCCCAGTGTCGCTGGGTCAGGGGATCTCGCAACCACGGCAGCATGAACCACGTGAGGGTCTGGAAGCCGCCCACGCATTCATCCGTCCAGTCGGGGTGCATGCGGGTGACCGGGGCGGCCCAGTCGATCATACCGGCATCTCCACGTCTGCGTCGAGATGACGGGTCATACCGGCATCTCCCAGGTGTCCGTGTTGACCGGCACGGGAGGCACGCTCTCTTCCTCGACGCCCTGGGGGAGCGGCGGGAGATAGACGAACCCGTCGGTCTGCTCGTAGAAGGGCAGGTAGGACTCGAGCGGCTCCAAGCCCGTGATCGTGAAGATGGGCGTGAAGTACGCGACCGCTCCGTTCTTCTGCGCCTCGGTCGCCACCCGGACCTTGCACTGACAGAGGGCCTGGATCCGCTTGTCGGTCGACACCCCGTTCAAGAAGGCGAGGGCCGGGGAGGCACTCGACTTCATGCAGAGAAACCAGAAGGGGGTCAGGTCCGGGCGCAGGCCCAAGAAGGCGACGCCGTTCCGGCAGGGCGCGGCAATGCGCCGGCCTCCGGGGCCATCCGTCCACTTCCCGTACTCACAGAGCTGACAGGCCTCGTGCTTCGGCTGCGGCACGCTCGGGTGGGGCACCCGCCCGTTGGTGGAGGCACAGAGCATCTGCGGGGACTGGTCGTTCTCCGGGAGCATCCGCAGGCGATGGGCCCGGAGAAACGTCACGTCCACCGTGTCGAAGGCCTCTTTCCCGAACCGCAGCTGCCCGGGCTTCCCGACCGGGGACTTCGACCCGGGCTGGATGATCCGGAGCATCGTCGGCTCCAACCCCAGGTCCCGAGGCTGGAAGTCCTCGAGCCCCATCGGCAACCCGTGTCCGGCCTGGAGCACCGCCAAGGCGCTCGGGGCCACTTTGATCAGATCACTCATCGCCATCCTCCTCGTGGTGGGACCGGAATCGGTCCAGTGGTGTGGGTATGTGGTCACGGGGCGCGTCAGAAGTGCCCCGGTTTGGCGCTGGGAGCCCCGGAGCGCCCTCCTCCGGGCCATGGTAGTACGTCGTCCCCTCCCGGCCGCCGCCGCAGTCACAGCGCTCGACCAGCGTCTGGATCAACGGATCCCAGTCGTAGACACAGACGCAGGTCGCCACGAGGAGACCAGCCAGCATGGGCTTCATCGCCGCTCCCGCGCGGCGCCCTCGGGGATGCATGCGGGGCACTCGTCGCCTAGTGCGCCGAAGCCTTGAAGGCCACACACGTGCTCAAGACGTGCGGCTGGCGCGGCGCCCTCGGGGGTGAGGAGGGCGCGCAGTCGAATCACGGCGTGCGTCAGATCGGCGAACCACGTCCGCGAGAACGTGATGCGGTCGGCGTCAACCCGCACTAAGTCTGCTGCCGCGCGCTCGCCGATGAACTCAGAAACCTCCTCCGCCGCCTCCACCAGCGCGCGGGTGCGGGCGCGCTCGGCGTCTACCAGGGCAAGGCAAAGCAATACGTCACAGATACCCTTGAACCCGCAACTGCACTCGCCAGCGCGGTCTTGTGCAATATGAATCTCACGTATCTCACGCTCCTCACTTGCGGAGGGTGCGAGGACCGTCAACGGCTTCGCCTGCTCGTCAGTCATAGCGAGTGTTCTCCTTCGACATCCACTCAACCTCTTGGCGCAGATGGTCGCGTTCGCGCCTCGTCTCCGCATGCGCCGCGCGCTCGGCCTCTAGCGCCGCTTCCAGCTTCCGCACGTCCGCCAAGTCGATAAATCCGGCCGTGCCCGTCGAGACAACGCCGATGGGCTCGATGCACTTGAGGCGGTGATTCTCCCGCCACGCCGCCTCCAGCGCGTCGCAGAGGCGAATGGTGGGGCAGGGCAGCACGCGGGCGCCGCACGCACGGCACTCCGTCGGATGTGCTGCAATAAGACTCTTCGGCTTTTGGGGTTGATGCTCCTCCCGCCACCGCGCCAGGTCTGCGGGCGTCAGGTCAGCCATGGGGCAATACCCGCAGGATCAGCACGAATGCGATAAGGATGAGCCCGACGCCGATCACGTCGCCTTTCGTCGCGTGTACGTCGAGTGATTGGCGTAGCCGTTCGCGGTAGTTCATCCCTTCTTCTTCTCCTCGTCGCCCGGTCGCATTGGCGGGCTTGTCAGCGGCACCACCCCCTTTCGTCTCGGCGCGGTCGGGCTGCGAAGGAGAGTTCCAAACTTGCGCCCGCGTCGCCTGCGCGGACCCTCCCTCGCTTTGAGCCGCTGACGAGGCGGCCTGCCCGTCGAGTTCGCCTGTGATGAAAGCGCACCAATCGGCGTGGTGCCCACCGTACCGGTGCGCGGCACAGCTACACGTCATCTCGTCCCTCCCGGCGGTTCCAGCGGGCGATGGCTTCTTCGCGCGTACTGCCCTTTGCGGAAACCAGTACGTCACACCGGCCGTTACCGCAGTAGAAGACGATGATTTCATACCCCTTGCACCACACGGCAGGCACCTCCCCACAGAACGGGCACGGCCGTGGCGTGTCAGACATGGAGCCACCATCGCCACCATGGTCCGAGCACTTTCCCTGCGAGCCAGAGCAGCGGCGGGACTATGACGGCACCCAGCAAGAACATGCTCGCCGCGAACAGCATGCCTCCCACAATCGGTCCAAGTGGATTGTCTGGTCCGAGTAGTTTCAGGAATCGGCGCGTGTCAGCGGCGGCCATGCGTCCCTCCGATGGCGCGGGATTGCGCGTCATCCTCCTCGTGACAGTCGCACGGGCAGTCCTCCGCGTCCGGGTGGTCCTGACTGTGATGCCACCCCGCCCGGCAAGCCGCACACCGCGGCGTGTCCTCGTACGGATCCGGCGGATCGAGATACCCCATTAGACCGCCCGCAGAGCCCGGGTCCCGCCCACCCGCCGCTTCGGGGCCGCCCGGACCGTCCCCATGTAGTGCCCGTTCAGATTGTTGATCCGGAGGAACCGCCGGAGCGCCAGATCGAACTTGGTGTCCCGCGCCGTCGCCATCGGCACCTTCATGATGAACCGGACGAACTGCCGGTCCCGGGGGCCGATCCGCTCCTCCACCTGCCGCACACTCCAGCTCTCCATCTTCGCCCGCTCGAGGAGCTTCTTCCGCTCCCCGGGCTTCAGATGCACCGCCCGCATGTGATGCGAGATCGAAAGCCCCGTCACCCGCTCCGGCAGCGGATAGCGCTCCGCCGTGTTCCGCACCAGCTGGATGTACTTGCCCCCGTCCCCGTGGCTGCCGCGAGCTCCTCCACCGCCCGGAGCGGCGTGTCGAACGTCCGGTAGGCATACGCCGCCAGGTCCCCGATCCACCACCAGAATCCATGGCCCACGTTGGTGACCCGCTCCGCGAGCCCGATCCACTGCTCCCGCGTGAGCCCGAGGGGGAGCACCATCGCCGTGTCCGTGATCTGCACATCCTCCTGGGCCACGAGGGCCTGGAGGGTCGTCTTCTCGCTCATGTCTCACTCCTTCCTGCTCGCCGAGCGCGTGCCGTCCAGACACGCGCCCGGGGGTGGGATTTACTGCGCGTCGTTCTTCCGCTGAATCCAGACCACCTTCTCCCGGATGCAGACCCGGTAGAGATGCTCCTTCGCCGCCTTCATCGTGTTCCGGATCGAACTCGTGAGGGACCGGACTTCCTCTTCCTTCGTGAACTCGACCGGGAGCCACTCCCCCGGCTTCAGCTTCTTCATCTCGTCCCACACGGGGGTCCACTTGGTCCCGAGCATGGGCCCGTCGGTCGTGATCTTCCCGATCTTCATGCGTCCTCCCGCACCTTCTTCGGCTTCCGTGCCGGCTCGAAGCCCATCTCGACCTTGAACTTCACCCACTCCCGGTACGCATTCATCCACGCACTGGCACCCAGTGCTGCGAGGAACACGACCACCGCGGCGCCAACCACAAACGCGATCACTCCCATCTCGTCTCCCCTGTTCCCCACCGGTCCTCCGAATGCGGCCCGGAGTCAGTCCGGGCCATAACCGGCCGCACGGGGGGGAGGATGGGATCAGTGGTGGGGAGCAATTCCCCCGCACGGCCGGCCGACGCCGATTTTCGCCGAAAAAAATCGCGGCGTCAAATCGCCGCATAATGACTGCAACGGGAGCTAGTCTGGGGCAGGCTCTTCGTGCAGCAGGGTGACCTCGATCTGATTCCAGGTGCGATACCACTGCTTCGCGGTACTGAGGTCCGCCGGGTCCCCTTCGAGCAGGCCCTGCGTCTGGCGGTTGATCCGCCGGGTTGCCATATGGAGACACTCGTCGCAGTGCTCCGTATCGGTATCGAAGATGAACGCGGTCGCACTCGGCGCATGCACGAGGCTTCGGAGGTTCTTGTAGGGGTGCCAGTACTCAAGCCCGACCGTTCGGTTCCCCGTCCGGAAGAAGAGGGGGGCACCGAGGTTGGCCACCGGGATGATCACGCGATAGGTCCGAAACCGTGGGGCTGCCATCACTCCTCCCCCGCCATGCCTCGGAGGGCCTCGAGCTCGTCGTGGTACATCGCCAGGAGGTACGGCAGCATCACCTGACACGGCTGCCGCCCCTCGTGCAGCTTCGACCACTTGCAGGAGAGGACCCGCCGGCCCGTCCCGCAGCTGAAGAGGACCTCCACGCGCGGGTCCTTCAGGTTGGCGCAGAAGTGGGCGTTCTTGTGGTCGGAGTCCGCCTCCCGGGTCTTCGCCCAGTCCCCCTCCGCCACGGCCTGCATCCAGCGGTCGTGGAAGACGTCCTCCAGGAGCGCCCAGCTGCACCCCTCCTCGAAGGACCACTGCGGATCCGTCCGGCCGGAGAAGGCCTTCATCTGGAAGAAGTGCCCCTGAATCTCGTCGTACGCACTGGCCTCGAAGTCCATGTGCGCCTGGCGGTTACTCCCCGCCGCGACGTCTTCCTCCAGCGGCTGCCACCCACACCGCCGGAAGCTCCCTGCCCGGTGGCTCTGGTGCGTCTTGTGGAGGAGCTCCACCTGCTCGCCCGTCGGCTTCGGGGCCGGGATCTTGGAATTGACCGGCCCGTAGGCCGCCCGCTGCGCGTTCGGGAACGGCAAGGGTGGCATGCCCTCGTCTCCCGGGAGCTTCCAGGTCGCTGGCACCAGGCGGTCCCCGTCCACCCGGAGGTAGTAGAAGTTGAGCGCATCGGGGTCGCTCTGAAGGCGGGTCACCGCGAGGCGCCCGGCCCGCATCAGGCAGGCACTCGCGGCCTGCGCGCAGTTGAGACTGATCGAGTAGTGGCGCCCGTCGTTCGGGACGTCCCAAATGCCGCCCTTCTTGCTGGCGAGCGAGCAGGTGTCCCCACAGAGCGCCCGGTCCTCGTAGTCGACCCCGATCCTCCCCACGATCGCCGTCATCTGGGAGAGGCAGAAGCTTGTCGCCTGCTCACATCCGGGGATGCCCTTGCGGTACCCCGGCCGCTTCGGGTCCGCCTCCGTGATGTGGTCGATCGCCTTGTACGCCCGCTCCATCATCTCCCATTCCATCTCGTCCCGTTCCCGCTGGTCCGCCGGGTGGAGCTTCTCGGCGTTCGACAGCGGGTACCAGAAGAACTCCATCGTCTCCGGCTTGAACTTGATCGTCAGGTCCATGCCGTTCGGACGGACGGGAGGCTGGAGGGGGAAGGTGAGCGGCGGGAGCGTGGTCGTGGTCGAGCGGGTAGTGGTCGTCGGCGTGTCGATCACGAGCGCACAGTGGGCGCCATCCTGAAAGATGATGCAGGTGTAGCCCGCGCAGCACCGGGTGTCGCCCGGGCAGGGCTCATCCGCTCCCACACAGGGCCGGGTCGTCGACGTCGTGGTCGGCTCGGTCGGACAGAGCTTACACCCCCCGCCCTGACAGACGAGACAGTTCGCCTCGTTGTCCTCGCCGACCAGACAGCACGCCTTCGTCTCGCCACAGGACTGCCCCTTGTGCGAACAGGCAGCCCACCCGACGGCCGGCAGGAGGAGAAACACCCCGCAGGCCACCGCGAGACGCATTACCGCCCCAGACGCCGGAGCGGCGACCGCATGGGCTGGCGCATCCCCTGCCGGGCGACGGGGGTCATGCCGGCCGTGTTCAGCTGCGCGCCCGGGGCCGCTGGCGGCCGTTGCAGGCCCTGCACCGCCTCCTGGTGGAGGGGCGCGCCAGCCCCGCCCTGCTGCGCCATGGCGCCGCTCCGGAACGCATGCTGCGCGATCGTCGGGTTCCGCTGCATGAACCCGCCCATGTTCTGGACGTTCGGATGGTTCTGCTGGAAGCGCTGCATGCGCGCCTGATCGTTCGGGTTGAGATACCCACCGCCACCCATCATTGGACTACCTCCCTGGACGGCCGCCCCGTCCACTGTCGCGACCCCCACTCGAGGAGTGGGCCATGGGCACCTTCGTGATCCGGCGGATCGGGGGCCGGCGGCCCGAGGTCACCTTCGCCTGCGAGAGCCCGCCCGGTGCGTTCGTGATCTTCACGGCGTCGGCCCCGCCACATGCTGCTTCGCCTGGTCGTAGACCTCACGCACCCCGACCGAGGAGAGCCCGAGGACCCCTGCCTCGAAGGGCGTCGCCCCACCCAGGCCCGCCGTGAGCGCGCCCAGGACGGTGCTGATGACCGGCAGGAGCGCGGACGGGATCTTCGGGCGGTAGCGCTTCAGCATCGCCGTCAGCGCTGTGCCGATGAACGGCGACAGTACCTGCAACAGCTGGAAGATCTGCTTCGTATCCATGGTCCCCTCCTTCACCGCCACCCAGGCCCGCCAGAGTTTCCAGTAGAGCTGGAGGTCGTCGAGCACTACCTCGCTACTCAGCGCCCTCAGGCGAAAGACTCAACCCTTCCGCCGACAGTTGCTTGCGGTATTTCTCGATCAACGCAGCCGTTCGGGCCGACTTCGGCTGGCGCTGGAGGGTCTCCATCATGCGGGCTTCCTTGACCGCCCGGAGCACGTTCCGATACCCCGCCCGCGCCTGGTCCGTCTGGGCCCAGTCGACCGCATCCTCCAAGGCCCGCTCCCAGAAGGCGAGGCTCTTCATCCGGCTCTTCAGGTCCTCCCCGCTCGCGACCGTCGGCGGGTGCTGGAGGAAGTGCTCCAAGCCCTGCACATCGTTCGAGGAGATCAGGTCCCGGAGCCCCATCTCGAAGTCCGAGAGCTCCTCCGCCCGGACCTTCCGCTGGGTCATGATCCCTTCCCGCTCGTGCTGGGTCTCGCCGATCAGCGGGTTGATCGAGCGGAGCGGGCCCGAGATCGGCCACTCCGTCAGGAAGTCGAAGAACCGGCCCGCGCGGGTGTCCGCGTTCGGCCCGAGCCGGCTCTTCTCGTAGGCCATGTAGGCCCGGTTGATGAGCGGGATTACCTGCCCGATCAGCCACCGGGCCTGGTCCTTGATCCCCGTCATCGTCCAGCGCTCATCCTCGTTCTTGATGATCGGCTGGTTCGTCCAGGGATCGTAGTTCGCATAGAGCGCCTGGGCGGCCTGGGCGATCGGGGAGAGCCCGGAGAGCTGCTTGAGGGACCGCCAGAGGGTCGGCATCCCGTAGACGTTCTCCATCAGGTCTTCGATTGGGATCTCGCCCCGCACGTGGCGGCCCAAGTTCTTCACGAACTCGTTGGCCCCGCTCCACTCCCCGAACACGTCCCACCCGAACGGCATGTCGATGTACATGATCTCGCCGTTCTTCCGCTTCCCGATGGTCATGTGCATGATGTGACCCTGGGTGCGGGAGGTGAGCTGGCGCTCGTAGTCCCCCATCACGAAGTTGTTCCAGGCGAAGAGCGCGGTCGCGAGCGCGCCGAACTTGTACGCCATCTCGTGCGGGTGGTTGATCGCGAACTTGGGCCACTGGGTGAACATCCGGTCAAACCAGGTAGCGAAGGGCATCCAGACGTTGCGGGCGGGCCCACGCCAGGCCGGGGGCATGGCGCCGTAGTCGACCGCGAACTCCCGAGCGAGCCGCGTCAGCTTGTGCTCGACGGTGTCCGCATGCTCGATGTCCGGGAACATCTGGAGGAAGCGCTTCTTCGACCACCCCTTCGGGTAGCGGATGTCCTTCCCCTTGGAGAGCCGATCGGCATCCGTGTAGGCCTTCGCCACCCGGGTCCAGCCCTCGCGGAGGTTCATGGCGTACTCGAGCTTGGTCATCATCCGCTTGACCGGGTGGCGGGCCCGCTCGCCCGCACTCATCTGCTCGAGCTCGAGCGCCGTCTCCTCGGAGAGCGGCCCGGTGAAGGTCGAGCCCTCGATCACGCGCCCCCGCTTCAGCATGTCGACGAACCCCGGGAGGCCCTTCGGGTCCTTCTCGTGGACGAGCACGTTCCAGATGGTCGGAATCTTGGCGAAGGCGTTGAACGCCGCCTTCGGGTCCACGGCGAGGAGCTGCATCTCGTCACCGAAGGCGTTCATGATGTTCCAGTTGAGCCCGGCGGAGTCGATCGCGATCCGCTTCCACCCGGTGATCCCCCGGCGGACCGCCTGCTCGAGCTCAGTCACGTACTCGGGGCGGGTGAAGAGCTGGAAGCGCTTCCACGCGTGCTCCGGGAGGAGGTACCAGCCCTCCCCCTTGGCCGTCCGGGCATCCGTCTCGACCATGTCGATCGCCGCCAGCTCCTCCCGGGACTTGGCAATCAGGTCCCACCGGAAGGGGCGGTACATATACATCGCGTACTTCTTCCCGTTGATCGGGACCTCCCGCCCGTGGATCAGCGGGGGCCGCCGGGGCGAGCCGTCCTTGTTCATCCCGAACGCGTTGATCTTCTCGGCGGTCGACATCTGGCGGTAGTAGTCCAACCGCGGGAGCACGTTGTTCGCGAAGTGGTCGTGCTCACGGGAGAGGTAGAGGCGCATGAAGTGGCTGTGGAGGTTGTCGATGAACTCCGTGTTGATCTGGAGCTTCTGGTTGCCCTCCCGCTTCTTCTGCCAGTACCCGTAGGGCTGGCGGAGCTTCTGCGGGAGCTCGGGCGCGATCTCCGCCAAGAGGTTCGACATCTCGATCATGCGGTGGGGGTAGTAGGTCCCGCGGTTCAAGACCTCCATCGGGAGCTTCCCGCGCTTGATCTCCTCCTTGGCGAACCGCCACATGATCTCCCGGTAGCGCGTGACCGCCTGCTTGACGCCCTCGGGCGCCCGGCCCATCAGCGTGTCGACCTGCTGCTTCCAGAACTCCGCCGGGAAGGGGCCCTTCTTCCCCATCTGCTGGTCCTCGAACATATCCATCCCGACGATGATCCGGGCCAGGAGATCCCGCTCCCCGGTGACGTGGTTCCGGTCGAGGTCGCCGAGGATGTAGCGGAGGTCCCGGCGGGCCTGGTGGGAGGAGTAGGACGCGGCGTCTTGCACCCGGCGGAGCCACTCGTAGATCCACGGGTGGTGTTCCCGCATCTCCTGCTCCCAGACGCGGAGATGCCCGTGCATGTCCTTCACCCACTTGCGCGCGTCCTGCCACCACTCCTTCACCGTCGGCGGATCAACCGTCTCCTTCTGCCCGGCCTTGAACCAGGCCTCCGCCTGCGGGTCCGGGTACGCCGGATCGATCTCCCGCTTCTTCTTCTTGAAGGAGATCGACCCGCGCTGGCTCGCGCGCTTGGCCGCGATCTCCCGTTCGCGGATCTCGGCCTCCCGACCGGGGAAGATCTTGCTACGGTAGTTCGGCCAGTCCTCGTACGAGGTCAGGTTCTTCCAGGGCTCGCCTTCTCCCTTCCGGGAGTAGACCGCCCCGGAGTCTTTCTTCATCGCGTACTGGCGGCCGTTGGCACCGACGCCGAGGGGATCGAGGGTTGAGTCCCCCGTCTCGAACTCCGCAAGGGAGGGCTCAGTCGGCTCCGCCGGCTTGGGCTTCTCCCCGAAGAGCACCTTCCGGGCGACGTCCTTCGCCTCCGGCGTGGTGTCGTGCTCGGAGATGGTGCGGGGCTCCTTCACCCGCGGATCAATCCGGGGCGGGGACTCCTCCGGCACGCGCAGCTTCTCCACATCCGCGCGCTGCCGATTCTGCTCGCTCAGCTCGTCGTAGGCCTTCCGCGCCGACTCCCACATCGTCCGCGCATTCGCCTCCCGAAGCCCCACCTCGTACAGCGTCTTCCCCGACCCGGTATCCGCCGCGGACTGCTGCCGATACTTCTCAGCTTCGCGGACCCGCTCCTCATACTCCTGCCACTGCTTGTCTTGGGCGGTCTCAGCCGCCTTTGGGACGAAAGGGGTTTGCGGCGGAGCACCCCCGGGCTCCGCAGGTTGTCCGGGGGGTAGGCGGCGCTCTGCCCGAATGATCTCCGCGAGCGCGGTCGCCTCGGCGTGATTGATATTCAACCGCCGCTGGATGAGGATCGTGCTGACCTTCTTCTCCCCGCGGACAGCGTCCCGGGCGGTCGGCAACATCTCCATGAGGCTCCGCTCCGGCTTGGCCTCGGCTGCTCGGACCGCGTCCGCGAGGCCGGCCGCTCCCCCCTTCACCCGGGCGACCAAGTCCTTGGCCGTCCGCTGGGGCGTGTACTCGGCCTCGGTCTCGGGGATCTCCTCGTCGGGGACCTCGGCGGGCTCCTCCTCCTCCTCCATGCCCAAGTCCCGGGCCGCCGCCTCGTCGACCTTCTTCTGGAGCCCCTCCCGGGCCGTGAAGGTCGCCTTCATCTTGCCCTGGCTCACGTCGACATCGACGAGCTTCTCGAAGACGAGCTCCTGAGGATCGAGCCCGTGCTCCTTCGCCCAGCGCATGTACTCCTGGATCCCGAGTCCCTCGAAGAGCGGGGCCTCGGCCGCGGGCACGGGTGGCGGCACGTTCTCGGGCAGCTCCTCGACGGGCTCCTTCAGCGGCTCCTTCGGGAGCCCCTTCGCGCGCTCGGCCCAGTCGGCGCCGTTCACGTCGGCGAGCGCCCCGTTCAGCTCCATCTTCTTCACGTCGGACGGCATGAAGTAGCGCGGGTTGTAGATCACCTCCCGGCCGTCCTTCGTCTGGTAGTACCCCATCCCCAGGATCTCGGCGTCGCCCTCGAGATCTCGGTTGAAGAGCGCCTCTTCCGTGGGCGTCTTCGGCTGGCTCGCCGCCTCGGCACTCCGGACCCACGCGCCCCGCTGCGCGCTCACCACCTCCTGAATCTCCGGCGGCATGTCCTTCAGGAGAAAGAGCCGCTCCTGGTACATCTGCGCCCGCTCTTCGATGATCTGCCGATCCCTCGCCGAGAGCGGCAGCTCGCCCCGGTCCGCCATGTCCAGCTGCTCGTTGAGCGCCTTTACCTCGTCGTAGAGCGGCTTCAGGGTCGGGCCATCGAACTCGCCGACCTCGGGCAGTCCCTGGGCCCCCTTCCCCGTCACCGTCACGAGCGGCGGCTGGGTCTCGGTCCGCTCCGCCTCGGGCTTCCCCCCGAGCCGCTGCATCATCTCGATCTCGGCGGCGGTCTTCCGCGAGAACGGAGGCGCTGCCGGCGTGGGCGCCACCTCGATGTCGGCTGGCGGCGTCTCCGGCGCGGCCACCGGCTCCTCCGGGGGCAATACCGCCGGCACCACGGGCGGCTTCGGAGGCGCCGCCGGAGGAGCCACAGGAG
>FRDC01001087.1_pt4 | contig 17488 bp, 17 predicted proteins | sample 1106171 | NCBI WGS metagenome assembly FRDC01 (sample SAMEA3930566, study PRJEB13176) | freshwater metagenome | biome: Drinking water system; feature: drinking water; material: water | place: Singapore | collected 2014-12-20 | reverse complement strand
CGCACCACCTCCATCTCGTATTCTTTCCAGCCGAGGACGGATTGCTCGATCAGCACTTCGGTGGTGGGGGAGGCGTCCAGACCGCGCTCGACGATATCCATGAACTCGTCGCGGTTATAGGCAATGCCACCGCCAAGGCCACCCAGCGTGAAGGACGGGCGGATGATGGTCGGCAGGCCGATGTCTTCCAGCGCCTCCAGCGCTTCGGCGACGCCTTTGGAAATGTAGCGGCGTTTGCGTTCAGGTTCATCACTCTGCCAGCTGCGCAGGAAGTCCGCCTTGACGGTTTCGCGATTAGTGACGAGCAGCGCCTCGATGCGAACAAGCTCGGCGCGGTAGCGTTCCTTGTCAGCCGATTTCAGATCAGATGCGTTGGCGAGCCGCGAGCGCGGCGTTTCAAGGCCGATGCCGGCCATGCAGTCGCGGAAACGCTCGCGATCCTCCGCCTTGTCGATGGCTTCGGCCGTGGCGCCGATCATCTCGACATTGAAACGCTCCAGCACGCCCATGCGCTTCAGGGAGAGCGCGGTGTTCAGCGCCGTCTGCCCGCCCATGGTGGGCAGGATGGCGTCGGGGCGCTCCTTTTCGATGATCCTGGCGACGATCTCCGGCGTGATGGGCTCGATATAGGTCGCATCCGCCAGATCGGGATCCGTCATGATGGTGGCCGGATTGGAATTGACCAGAATGATGCGATAGCCCTCGGCGCGCAGCGCCTTCACGGCTTGCGTGCCGGAATAGTCGAATTCGCAGGCCTGACCGATGATGATCGGTCCGGCGCCGATGATGAGAATCGAACTGATGTCTGTGCGCTTTGGCACGGGAAACCTTCTTCGTATGGGCCGGGGAGAGCGGACGTGACGTCTGCGGGGCGGGGCGTCGTTTAGCGCACTGTGCGGGGAAAGGCCACACCTACGCGCCGGATGACAGCCGATTGTCTCGGGACGGTCGGGAGCTGCGCAGAAAAATGTCAGTAATGTCAGATACGTACTAATAAGTAGGTCGTTATAAGTAACGCGCTGTAAATGTTTATGTCGCAAGTTTATCTAATTATATGACGGAGGTATAATTATGCGTGTTTCCCTAGCGGATTTTCGTTTGCGCACCCAGATTTTTGCGGTTGGAGCGATTGCGGCAGTCGGTTTCTTGGCGATTTTAGGCCTCGCATTGTGGAATTCATCGACCCAGGCGGTGAACGATCATATGACGCGCCTGGGCTCGCAGATCGCCCTTGAATCGGCCCGCGCCGGACAGGATTTCCTGCAGTTGCGTCGTCAAGAAAAAGATTTCCTGCTGCGCCTCGACGAAAAATACCTGAAGCTGCACAATCTCTCGGAAAAGGCGGCGCGCGAGCGCATGGAGGCGGTCAAGGCCATGGCCGTGCAGATCAATGATGCGCGCCTGATTGAGGCGCTCAAGACCATTGACGCCCCGCTGGATGACTACAGCCGAAATTTCAAACGACTTGTGGAGCTGAGGCTGGCACTCGGGGTCAATGGCGCCAGCGGCCTCGAGCGGGAAATGGCACGCGCCGCCAGCGAGCTTGAAAAGAAATTCCTGTCCTTCGACAATCAGACATTTGCGCTTGATGTGCAGAGATTGCGGCGCGTCGAGAAGGATTACATTCTCTATCGCAGCGAAGCGGATGCCAAGCTGCTGGGCGAGGTCAGCGACAGGCTGATTGCCGCCATTGGCGCGGAAGATCTGCCGCTTGCCGATAAATTTGGCTTCAAGGGTCTTGTCGAGGCTTATGTGCGGGCATTTGGCAACTGGACCAAGCTCGCAGGGGATTTTTCCCAGACGCAGAAAGACACATCTGCTTCCTATGCCAAGCTTGAACCCTTCATTCAGGCGGCAACCGACCGGGCTGATGCGCTTGCGGTTGAAATTGAACGTCGCAGCCAGGCGCTGTCGGCGATGAATTTCAATCAGATGCTTGCCGTCATTATGGCGGCGTTCGTGCTGTGCACGACATTGTCGTTTGTGGTGTGGCGCTATCTCACCGGTTCGCTGGCGCTGATCGAACGCGCAACGACGCGTCTGGCCACGGGGGAATTGACGCAGCCGATTGACGCGGTGGCGTCGAAAAACGAGATCGGCAGCCTTCTGGCGGCTCTGGCGATCCTGCGTGACAACCTCATATCGGGTGAATCGGCGCGGGCGGCCCAATCCGCCAGCCAGGAGGCAAATCTGCGCCGGGCGAGCGAGATCGAACAATTGATCGGCGGTTTTGAGCGCGATGTCGGCGAGGTTGTGCGTTCCGTCAGTGGTACATCGCGTGATATCAATGCCACAGCAGGCGCCCTGTCGCAATCGGCGGAGGAAGCAACGAAACAATCGGGGACGGTTGCTGCGGCAGCCGATGAAGCCACGATCAATGTGCAGACGGTTGCCGCGGCGGCCGAGGAGCTCGCGTCCTCGATTACTGAAATCGGCCGGAGACTGAACGAGACAAGCGAGATTTCGAACCGCGCTGTCGGCGAGGCGGCGGAAGCGTCACGGACGGTGAACTCACTGTCAACGGCAGGCGAGCGGATCAACGAGATCGTCGGCCTCATCCAGACGATTGCCGCGCAGACCAATCTGCTGGCGCTCAATGCGACGATCGAGGCGGCGCGCGCGGGCGAGGCTGGGCGCGGCTTTGCGGTGGTCGCGGCGGAAGTGAAGACGCTGGCGCAGAATACGTCACAAGCCACCGCGCAGATCGGTGGTCTCGTCAACGAAATCCAGACAACGACCTCGGCTGCGGTTACGGCCATCGCCAATATCAGCGGGACGATCGATACGATGAACGGCGTGGCGATGGCGATTGCATCGGCGGTTGAGGAACAGGCTGCGACCACACAGGAAATCGCGGCGCGGGTCTCCCATGTGGCTGATGGCACGAACGAGGTTGCTGCCAATATTGGCGGGGTTCTCGATTCAGCTCGCCACACTTCTGACGCGGCCGGCCAGCTCAGCAACAATTCCGGCAGCCTCGCCATGCGTGCGCAGGATCTGTCGCAGACGGTGGCGCGCTTTCTGTCGGGAGTTCGCGCGGCGTAGAGCAAACTGCGTTCATGGTGTTGTCTTGTGTAAACGCAATTTGCTCCGCCTTCACGCGACCTGCTGGGTGCGGGCGCCGCGCTGCGATCCAGGCTCTGCCACGTCGAAGCCGCCGCTTTCATATTCGTTGAGCTTGTTGCGCAGCGTGCGGATCGAGATGCCGAGAATGTTGGCGGCGTGCGTTCGGTTGCCGAGGCAGTGATCGAGCGTGTCAAGGATGAGATCGCGCTCAACCTCCGAGACGGTGCGACCGACGAGCGCGCGGGTGACGGCTTCGGCCGTCATCGCCGCTTCGCCTGCCGGACCGCGCGGCGCCATCCCGGCGCCAGCCATGGCAGTGCCTTCCGGCGTCAGGATCGCGTCGACGCCAATCTCCGGGCCCATCGCCAGCAGCACGGCGCGGTGCATGGTGTTTTCTAGCTCGCGCACATTGCCCGGCCAGGCTGCAGCAAGCAGCGCGCCCTTTGCTTCCTTGGACAGGGGGCGCGGGGGCAGGCCGTTCTGGCTGGCGAATTTCTTGATAAAATGTTCGGCGAGCGCCATGATGTCGCTTGGCCGCTGGCGCAGCGCCGGCAGTTTGAGATTGACGACATTGAGGCGATAGAGAAGGTCCTCGCGGAACGTTCCTTTCTTCACTTCATCGGTCAGATTGCGGTTGGACGTGGCGAGGATGCGGATGTTGACCGGCACCGGCTTGGAGCCGCCAACGCGGTCGATCACGCGCTCCTGAATGGCGCGCAGCAGCTTGGCCTGCAGACGCACATCCATTTCCGAGATTTCATCAAGCAGCAGCGTGCCGCCATCAGCTTCCTCGAACTTGCCGATGCGCCGCGCCACGGCGCCGGTGAAGGCGCCCTTCTCATGGCCGAACAATTCGCTTTCAAGCAGCGCTTCAGGCATGGCGGCGCAGTTGATGGCGATGAACGGCTTGTCCTTGCGATTTGATTTCTTGTGCAGGAAGCGGGCGATCACTTCCTTGCCGCTGCCGCTTTCGCCGGTGATCAGAACGGAGGCTTCGGAGGCTGCCACCTGCTCGGCAAGCCTGAGCACACGCAGCATCGTCTCGTCGGTCACGACGACGTCGAGCGTATCGCGGGTGACGGCGGCGATGATGGCCGCGATCATCTCGGGATCGGGCGGCAGAGGGATGTATTCCTTGGCGCCGGCCTCGATTGCAGCGACCGCCGCCGCCGCATCATTCGACACGCCGCAGGCGACCACCGGCACGTTGATCATCTCGCTTGCCAGGGCCGTGATCAGGTCAGCGATGCGCAACGCGACATCGACCATGATGAGGTCAGCGCCACGGCCGGCGCGCAGATATTTCAGCGCCGTCTCGATGGTGTCTGCCTGCGTCACCTGAGCGCCGCGCTCATGGACGATACGCGTTGCAGCAGAGAGCTGTCCCCGCAGCGTTCCAACAATCATGAGGCGCATATTGATCTCCTTCTTGCCTGAGGCAGCGGCAGCTTAATCTTTGTCTGATTTGATGATTTCGGTCATGGTCACGCCCAGCTTGTTCTCCACCAGAACCACTTCGCCGCGCGCCACCAGGCGGTTGTTGACATAGATGTCGATGGCTTCACCGACCTTGCGATCGAGTTCGAGGACCGAGCCAACGCCCAGTTTCAGCAATTGCCCGACATCCATACGGGTGCGGCCGAGAATGGCCGATACCTTCACCGGCACGTCGAAAACCGCTTCAAGCTCGCTCGCCGTTCGTTGCGCGGTCTCGCCCGGCCCGGCCGGCATGGCGGCAGGTGGAAGGCCGTCAGCTGCCATGGCGTTGAGTTCGGGTAGCGGAAGATCGGTATGTTGATCCATGTGCGTTATTCCCCGTTTGGCATGTTGCGGGCGGCGATGAAGCGGGTGACGATGTCATCAACCGCTGCCGAGATCGCTGCGCTGTCGCGAACGATCCCGCCATCAGCCCAGTCGATCCGGCAGTCGCCGGTCAGGACGTCCGGCTCGCCCAGGACGATGAGGCGTCCTTCATAGCCGCGCTCCCAGGCCACCATCTTGAGGCGCTCCTGCACCCGCTCGACGAGGTCGGGCGCAACGCGCAAAACGAGATGGGGGGCGCTGCGCACATGGCTTAACGCCTCACGGGCGACACGTTCGATTTCACCGAGCGGTTCAGCTTCGATGAGGCCGCGTGCGAGGCGGCGCGCAACCTCGATGGCAAGACCGGCGGCTTCCTGCTCGATCATGCGCTGGGTGGCGTCGAGCGTTCCCAGGATGTGCATGGCCGAGCCGACGCATTGCTCGATTGCAGCGGCAAAGCGCGCCAGTTCGCGGGCGCTGGCGCTCTGCTCGCCAGCCGCAACGCCGGCAGCGTAGCCACGCGCTTCGGCGGCCGCCAGCTCAGCGGCGCGCTCAGTGGCCTCGCGTTCGGCACTGGGCGAGGGGCGGCGGCGTTCGCCTGTGGCAAACTCATTACCGAACAGAAATTTGGCTGGCTGTGCGTTCACTTATTTGTCCTCAATACACGAGTTCGTCGTCGGAACGCGATTTGGCGATGACGATCTCGCCGCGCGCGGCAAGATCCTTGGCAACAGAAACGAGCATCGACTGCGCCTCATCCACATCGGTCAGCCTGACCGGGCCCATGGCGCCCATGTCATCGCGCAAATTCTGGGCGGCGCGCTGTGACATGTTCATGAAGAAAAAGTCGCGGATTGTATCGGTCGACCCTTTGAGGGCGATCGCCAGCTTGTCCTTGTCGACATTGCGCAGCATGGTCTGGACGCTGCCGGCATCAAGCTTGATGAGGTCGTCAAACGTGAACATCAGCGACTTGATTTTTTCAGCGCTGTCACGCTGCGTTTCTTCCAGTGCGGTCACGAAACGTGTCTCTGTCTGGCGGTCGAAGCAGTTGAAGATCTCAGCCATCTGCTCATGCGAATCGCGGCGCGAAGTATGTGCGAGATTGGCCATGAATTCGGACCGCAGCGTCATCTCGACCCGCTCGAGAATTTCCTTCTGGACCGCCTCCATGCGCAGCATGCGCATGACGACGTCGAAGGCGAATTCGTCAGGCAGAACCGAGAGAAGGCGGGCGGAATGCTCTGGCCTGATCTTAGACAGAATGACCGCAACGGTCTGCGGGTATTCGTTCTTCAGATAGTTGGCGAGCACTTCTTCCTGAACGTTGGAGAGCTTCTCCCAGATATTGCGTCCCGCCGGACCACGGATTTCTTCCATGATGGCGTTGACTTTGTCCTGCGGGAGAATGCCGGCCAGCATGCGCTCGGTGACATCGTAATTGCCGGTGAGAGAGCCGGATGAGCTGATCAGCGTCACGAACTCGACGAAGGTGCTCTCCAGCATCGAGGGCTCGACCGGCCCGAGTTTCGACATGGCCACCGAGATATCCCGGATCTCATCTTCGGAAAATTCCTGAAGAATGATCTTTGCCTTTTCCTGCCCGAGCGCCAGCAACAGCAACGCCGCCCGCTCCATGCCCTTCATGGTCGGCTTTGAATTGAGGCTGTTCATTGGGGCGGGCATGGAGGTTCAAACTCTTTTGCGGTTTCAGGCGGCAGCCGATTCATACATCCAGTTGCGGATGATCTGCGCGGCTTCCCTCGGGTTCTGGTTGACGATGTCGCCTATGCGCTCAACAGCCTGGGCGTGCATTTCCGAAGTGACGCTGGCGACTTCGATGGCGCGGGCGGTTGCACTTTCGGGCAGGACGATCTGGGCGGATTCGCTGACCCTGACGGAGCTCTTGGCGCCGTTATCGATCATAGCCTGCCCCGATGCCCCCTCGCCGCCTGCCCCGTGGCTCATCATCATGTGGTCGCCACTTGCTGCTTCCATGCTGGCTGCTTCCAGCATTTTTCCTGCAGCTTCGCGTCCGCTCAGCGCCGTTTTCAGCATCGGGCGGACGATGAGCAGCAGGATGAGGATGCCCAAAAGGAAGGTGAGGCCGATCTCCACGAGGTTGACAATCTCCTGACGGGTATAGCTCAGGAAATTCGCCGTAAAGTCCTTCGCTTCGGCCGCCGGCAGCGTCGGCCCCTCGGCAAAGCGCAGATTGACAACTTCGATCTTGTCGCCCCGCCCCTCGTTGAAACCGATGGCTGAGCGCACGATTGCCGCGATGCGCTCCAGCTCTTCAGCGGGGCGGGGCTGATAGGTGACGGCGTCGCCTTGACGCTCGTACACACCATCAACCACCACGGCGACCGAAATGCGCTTCAGCCGCCCGGCCTCAGTGACTTCTTGTCTCTGCGTTCGTGAAATTTCGAAATTGGTGATTTCCTCGCTTTTTTCACCGTTTTCGCGTTGCGCGTCAGCCGCGTTGGCATTGGCAGCCGGTGGCGCACCGCGGCCAGGCGCGCCGGGCAGTTCATTACCGACGGTGACCTGATTGTTGCCCTGCTGCGACGCTGATTTTTCGTTGCGTGTCTGCGTCGAGCGCACCACTTTCTGCTCGGGATCGAAGAGGTCCTGCGTCTGGGTGATGCGGTTATACTCGAGTTCAGCGGCAACCTGGACACGAACCCGTTTGGGGCCGACGATCTTGCCAAGAATATCCTCGATCTCGCCGCGCAAGCGGGTTTCCTGCGCCAGGCGCCGCTCGTCGAGGCCGCTCGCGGCAGCCGCCGCATCATCGCCCTTGGCGCTTGCCAGCAATTGGCCGTTTTCATCGATGATGGCGATATTCTGCGGCTTCAGCCCCGGCACGGCGGAGGCAACAAGATGCTGGATGGCGCGCACTTTCGATTGTTCAAGGGCACCACGGACGTTCAGCACAATCGAGGCGGTCGGGTCCTGGCGGTCGCGGGCAAACAGTGCCCGCTCGGGGACAACCAGATGAATGCGGGCGCCCTGGACACGATCAAGCGAGCGGATGGAGCGGGCGATTTCGCCTTCGAGTGCGCGCAACTGGTTGATGTTCTGGAGAAAGGCTGTTGTACCGAGGCTTTCACCCTTGTCGAAAATTTCATAGCCAACGCCGCCCCCCTTGGGCAGGCCCTGTTCGGCGAGGCGCATGCGGATGCGTGGCAGTTCCAGCTTGGGCACAAGGAGTGTCGCGCCTTCATTGCGCGCTTCGTACTTCACTTGCAGCCGTTCGAGCTCGCGGGCGATCTGCGCTGATTCCTGCAGACTGACATCGGCAATGAGGACGGTGTAGTCGGGTGTTTGCCAGCGCAGGATCAGGAATGCGAAAAAGCCGATGAGGATGACGGCAACCCCGCCCATGGCGGCGAGACGCGCGGCGCCCATGGCTCTGACGAAATCGGTAATGGCGTTCACGTTGTAACCCCGGCCTCTGGCACGAAACGTCATTTTTCGCGCTAGGCAAGTTTTGCCGGGTACATGGTAAAGGGACGGTTAATAACCGGGACGATGACGCGAAAAGACCATCCGGATAATCGTGTGACGTTCCGGTCCCCTCGATGGAGCGAGGCGGCAAGGATCATGCGCAAGGCAAAAAAGCGCCGATGGCTGTCCATCGACGCTCTCTGATCAGATCAGCCAAAAGCAGCTAGTGGCGGTACTGCTGAATGCGGGTCGTGCGCAGCCCCTGAAGGCCGTGGCGGTCGATCGAGGCCTGCCAGGAAAGGAATTCGTCCACTGTCAGCGTATAGCGCTTGCACGCTTCTTCCAGTGACAAGAGACCACCGCGCACTGCAGCCACGACTTCCGCCTTGCGGCGGATGACCCAGCGGCGCGTATGGCCTGGCGGCAGATCAGCCAGCGTCAGCGGGCTGCCGTCCGGCCCGATGACATATTTTACCCTCGGTCTCAAGTTATCGGTCATCTTACTCTCACACTCGTGTGACCATAAACACCAGCGCAGAATAAAGGCCGCGAGTTAAATAATTCCCACATAACTCCTTAAAAAACCTGCAATTTTGAGCGATTTATAACCCAAGTCTTAAATTGCGGACATTCCGTCTGACCCGAACTGATACGCTTCAGCCGCGATCAGCCGCCCGGCGTACTGACGGAGGTGACATCAGACAATTTGACCTTGGCGCCGTTGACGGTGAGGATCGCCTCGCCGTTTGAGAGGTCAACCGCAGTCACCCGGCCGCTCGATCGTGTGGAGACGGTTTGCTGCGTGCCGTCGGAGGAGCGGGCGGTGATGGCGATCTGGTAACTGCCATTGGCCTGCGCCACACCGGTATCATCACGACCGTTCCATTGATAATTGGTGCTGCCCGCCTGCAGGGGCAGTTGGTCGGTACGCACGATCTGGCCGGTGGCATTGGTGATGGTGATGGTGGCGTTGACATTGCTGGTGGCATTCAGCGTCCAATTCGCCTGACCATTACTCAATTGCGCACTATCGCCGTTTGCCACGACGTTATTGCCAAGAAAGCCCAGAGCCGAGGTGAGCGAGCCGCCGGACTGATTGTTCACGAGCCTTTGCAGGAGATCATTGGTTCTCAGCTGCTGTTCGACGCCGGTGTATTGCGTGATCTGCTGCGTGAACTGTTCGGTGTTGAGCGGATCGAGCGGGTTCTGGTTTCGCAGCTGCGTCGTCAGCAGCGTCAGAAAGGTGTCGAAATTGGCGTTCAGCCTCGTCTGCGCGTTGCTGGCGGCAGCAGGATTTGTCGCGGCGTTCGCTTGTGCGGTTGCCTGATTTCGCAGGGCCAGCGACAGGCCGGTCTGGCCGGAAGAGGTATTGGTTGGTGAAACGGCCACGGGGATGTCTCCTTACAGACGAACGTCGATGCCCTGCCGCGACGGAGCGACATAGGCGGCTTGAACGGCGGCAGCTGAATCGGCGGTGCCGCTGATCCCGTCGATGGCAAGAATGCCGCGACGGGTGCGGCGACCATCGCCGCCTTGCTGGCGATAGGGCTGGTTCTGGTCCTGAAGAGAAAATTGCAGAGAGCCGGAATCGGCCTTGAGGCCCGATTGGTTAAGCAGGCGCTCCAGATTGGGCGCATCGCGGCGGAGTTGATCGAGCGTCGATGCGTGCTCGACCACAAGATGGGTATTCACCTGGCCGCTGTCGTCAATGTCGATGCGCACATCGATGCGGCCGAGTTCGGGAGGGTCGAGGCGGACGGCGATTTCCTTGACGCCCGCCCGTGCGGTCGTGGCGATCTCGACACCCAGTCGGTCAAGCGGGACGTTGTCACGAATGATTTGTGTTGTCTCAGCCGGGGCCAGGCTTGGCGTGGCATTGGGCTGAAGGGTCGAAGCCGCGCCCTGGACAATCGGCGTCGTTGTTGGCTGCGTCGCGCCCGATGATGTCTGTGTGTCGGATAATGCGAGGGCCGGGGCGGCGATCTGTGCGTCTGGTTTAGGCTCCACGGGTGTGGCCGCTTGATTTCCCGGCGCAACAGCCGCTGGCGATCGCCCTGCTTCGCCATTGGGCAGGCCAAGCGAGGGCAGCAATTGCGGCGTGGGCAGATTGCCGAGGATTTTGTCGGAAGAGGCGGCTGGTTTTTTCTCTGATGCTGGCTTGGCCGCGTCGGCGTCAGTTTCAGGGATAATGACAGCGACGTCCTCGGGTTTCGTGATACCTGAAAGCAGCACGGTGGCCGACAGCGCGGCGGTTGCCTTTGCCGTGTTTTGATCGACAGCACCTGCGGTGCCGCCGCCTCCGCTTTGTACCGGCTGGTCTGGCGTCGCTGTAGCCTGAGTGGCGAGGGCCGTAGCAGCCGCCGCTGCCGCCTGGCTCGTCACTGTGCTGTCGGCGGCAACCGGCGCGTCAGGCGCGGGCGCGATATCGCCCGGCACGGCCGTATCGAGGAGCGCCGTTTGATCTGCGCCAAGTGCCGCACCAGCGTTTGCGGCGTCAATTTCTGGCGTTGGCGCATCGCTGGGTACAGCCTCTGCCGTGGCATCGGCGCTGTCCGTCGTTGCCGCAACGTCTTGATCGCCGGAGGGTTTTGCGGTCTGGCTTTTTGCGTCCTCGCTGCGCTCCGCGGTGTTGTCTGAGGTGGCGCGCGGTGGCGGCGCCGAGCGATCGTCAATGGCGCGCTGTGCGGTGTCGGCCGGGTTGCTGCCCGATGTGGCGGCGCGTGGATCGACCTTCACTTTGTCGCGGGTACGCAACGGCTCGTCGTTATCGATGTTGCCTGTGCGATCCTGTGGCGCCAGAGTGCCAGGACGGGCTTGAATGCGAGGCAAGGCCGATTGCACCAAACTCGTTTCGAAGCTTTCGGATGCTTTCACCGGGCGGGAGGCCGAAGGCCTGCCGGCGCCACGTGTGCCCGTATTCGAGGGTGTAAGCTGCAGGGGATCGAATGTCGCCATGGTCGATATCTCGCTCGTGAAGTCGCCCGCAGATGGATTGCGGCGCGGTTCTCGCCGGCAGGCCATCACTTTGATTATTGTTCGGTTTGCAACATCCGTGCCGCCCGCTCAGATAAAAATAATTTATAATTATCAAATAGATGATCTGATGTAACGGGTTGTGACGACGGCTTGGGGACTGTATAAATTGCCTATCGGCATATTCTGCCCGGTTGCGGCAAGTTGCACTCCATGCCTCCAGGCTGTACGCCTTCGGCGATGATACCTGTCATAACAAGGGCCATTGCTGCGAGAGATCGCTGTTTGCCTGCCTGATTGATCTATCCTGTTACTCCGATGCAGCTGCTGACCCCATGATGAATTCGCTTGATCTTCCCAAAAAGCCCAGCGCCACACGCGTTGTCGTGGCGATGTCGGGCGGGGTTGATTCAAGTGTTGCTGCGGCGATGCTGAAGAGCGAGGGATACGACGTCGTCGGCGTCACCATGCAGCTCTACGATCATGGCGCGGCCACCCATCGCAAGGGCGCCTGTTGCGCCGGGCAGGACATTGTTGATGCGCGCCGCGTCGCCGAGCGGCTGAATATCCCCCATTACGTTCTTGATTACGAATCCCGCTTCCGTGACACGGTGATTGCTGATTTTGCCGATGCCTATGTGGCGGGAGAAACACCTGTCCCCTGCATCTCGTGCAATCAACGGGTCAAATTCCAGGATTTGCTCTCAACCTCGCGCGATCTCGAGGCTGATGTGCTGGTCACGGGCCATTATATCGCCTCAGCCGCGCTTGATGGACGTCGCGCACTCTACCGGCCGCTCGATACGGCACGCGACCAGAGCTACTTCCTCTTTGCAACCACGCAGGCGCAGCTGGAGCGGCTGCGCTTTCCGCTCGGCGGGCTGACCAAGAGCCAGACCCGCGAGATTGCGCGCGCGCATAATCTGGTGGTGGCGGAGAAGCCGGACAGCCAGGATATCTGCTTCGTGCCGTCAGGCCATTATGCCGAAGTGATCGAGCGGCTGCGTCCGGGCGCGGCTGAACCCGGTGATATCGTCCATGTCGATGGCCGCATGCTCGGCCACCATCGCGGCATCATTCACTATACCATCGGTCAGCGGCGCGGTCTGGGCGTTGCCGCTGGCGAACCGCTTTATGTGGTGCGGATAGATGCCGCCGAGCGACGCGTGATCGTCGGGCCGCGGGAGGAGCTGGCGAGGCGGCGGATCGTTCTGCGCGATGTCAACTGGATCGGTGATGGCACGCTGGCTGATATCGGCAGCGATGGCATTGAGGTTTTTGTCCGCGTGCGCTCGACACGCCCGCCCCGCCCGGCGCAATTCATGATCGACAAGGGCGAGGCCGTCGTCATGCTGGCAACCAGCGAAGAGGGTGTATCACCGGGTCAGGCCTGCGTGCTCTACGATGCGGAGGCGGGTCAGGCGCGGGTGCTGGGCGGCGGCTTTATTGCCGCGACGCCGGACGCCTTGCAAGGCTGGCGTCAGGCCGGTGCCATGGGTATACCAGCGTCAGCATAACCACAGGACATCATTTTGGCAGTTCATTACGATCTTGACGGGCAGAAGCGCGCCTATGCGCGCTGGGCCGGTTTTTACGACAAGGTCTATCTGCGACTACTGTCGGACGCGCAGCGTCAACTGGCGCAAAAGGCGGCATCGGCCGGACCGCAAATCCTTGAGATCGGTGTCGGGACCGGGCTTGTCCTTCGTTATTACCCGCAGACTGCCAGCGTCATCGGCGTTGATCTGTCGGAGGCCATGCTGGCGCGTGCGCATGACAAGATCGTGCAGGACGGTCTGGCGCAGGTTGGCGGGGTGGCTGCCATGGATGCCTGCCGGCTCGGTTTTGCCGATGGAAAATTCGACGCCGTTACCTTTCCCTTCGTCATCACCCTCGTACCTGATCCTGAGGGCGCGCTTGACGAGGCGATGCGGGTCCTGAGGCCTGGCGGGCTTATCGTCATTGCCTCCAAGCTTGGCGATGACCGCGGGATCATCCCCACCATCGAGGAATGGGTTGCTCCGCTCGCCAAGTTGGTCGGCTGGTCGTCGGCCTTTCGTCTGTCACGCATTGCCCGCTGGGCTGAGCGACGTGGTGACGTCGTGCTTGCAGAAGTGCAACCGGCCTTTCCAGCCGGCTTTTTCCGGCTGGCCATCCTGCGCAAATCGGCTGACTGAGAAGCGCCTCAGATTCCCATACCGTAGAAAAATTCGCCAGTAGCGGCCGCAGCCGGCGGCGCGGTCTTGCGACGGCGATTGGCAACCATGCGCTCATGCAGATGGGTGATGGTGCGAGATCCCGTTGAGGTGAAGAGGAAAGGCAGCAGGCCGTGGAGCAGGCAGGCGATGCCGGCTGTAATCATGCGGGTGCCGAAATAGGTCGCCTGACCCATGTGCTCGACATAGCTCTCGCCGACGCTTTCGGGATGGTCGGTGAAAGAAATCCGGATCATCGGGTGCCCTCCATGTGTGATGCCTCGTGTGGCGCGTTCATCATGACCATTATGCCGCAAGGCGTGCGCAAATTGTTTGTGAATTTGATACGCGGATTGCGAAAGATTAGAATCATTTTGCGAGTTAAGAAAATTTCTGCAAAAATAATGCATGGATGACATTGATCTTAGAATTCTCAACTGCCTTCAGAGCGATGCCTCTTTATCGGTCGAGATGATCGCCGAGAAGGTGGGGCTGACGCCGTCGCCGTGCTGGCGGCGCATCCAGCGGCTCGAGGACAAGGGCATTATCGCGGCGCGGGTGGCGTTGCTTGATCCGCGCCATCTCAATGTCGGCGTAACGGTATTCGTATCAGTGCGCACCAATCAGCACAGCCTTGACTGGGCGCGCCGCTTTCTGGCGGCCGTGCGCGATATTCCCGAAGTCGTCGAATTTTACCGGATGAGTGGCGAGACGGATTATCTTCTGCGTGTCGTTGTTCCTGATATCGCGGCCTATGACGCGGTCTATCAGCGCCTCATCGCGTCAATCGAGCTGTCGGACGTGACCTCGAACTTCGCCATGGAACGCCTCAAATATACGACGGCGCTGCCATTGCGCTATGCGGTGCGGAAGGGGGCGTGACGGGTCGAGGCGAGGGCCCGGCGGGAGGCTTGCCGCGATTGCCACAGGCAGCGAATAATGCCACACGCGGGGTGAATGAACATTGGCCAGAAGCGTCTGGATTGCCTAGTCCATGAGCATAACGACCTTCAGTGGCGAGGCAGACAAGCGCAAGCCGGCGGTGGCTGTTCTGGTGCCATGTTACAACGAAGCTCTCACCATCGCCGAGGTGATTTCCCGCTTTCGCGACGCGCTGCCCGATGCCGCGATCTATGTCTACGACAACAATTCGAGCGATGACACGGCCGCAATCGCCCGTCAGGCGGGCGCCATCGTGCGCACCGAGCGGCGCCAGGGCAAAGGCAGCGTCGTGCGCCGCATGTTCAGCGATATCGAGGCGGATGTCTACGTGATGGTGGATGGTGATGCGACCTATGACGCCAGCGCCGCGCCGCGTCTTGTCGATGAGCTGCTCGCCGGGCCAAACGACATGGTCAATGTGGCGCGCGCGGCGGAGCAGGCGGGCGCTTATCGTTCCGGCCATGCCTGGGGCAACCGCATGCTGACAGCGCTCGTCCAGTATATTTTTGGCAATGCAACGAGCGATATGCTGTCAGGCTACAAGGCTTTTTCGCGGCGCTATGTGAAATCATTTCCTTCCGGGTCACGCGGCTTTGAAATCGAGACGGAACTCGTTGTTCATGCGCTTGAACTCAATATGCCGATTTCCGAACTTGTTGCGCCTTACAAGGAGCGGCCGGTTGGATCGCAGAGCAAGCTTCGCACCTATCGCGACGGGCTACGCATTCTCTTTCTCATCGGCTATCTGGTGAAGGAGGAACGCCCCATGGTGTTTTTCTCGTTTGTGGCGGCAGTACTCGCAGCGTTGGCGCTGGTGCTCGGAACAAGTGTCACGCTGGAATATCTGGCCACCGGGCTTGTGCCGCGCCTGCCCACAGCCGTTTTGGCTGTCGGCCTCATGCTGTCATCGCTGCTGGCAGTTTCCTGCGGATTTATTCTTGATACCGTCACACGCGGCCGGCGCGAGGCAAAGCTTCTGGCCTATCTGCGCTACCCGGCGGCGCGATGACCTGGCGCATCATAGCTGGCACCCGCCCGCAATGAGTGGCGGCAGGCTGCCCGTATTCAGCCGTTTCAGGCGTTTTCTCGGGGTGGGCGCCATTGGCTTTGTGGTTGATGCCCTGGTGTTTTTCGCCTCCTTGAACGGGCTTGGCCTGCCTCCACTGGCGGGGCGTATCGTCGCTTCGGCGATTGCCATTATCGCGACCTGGTTTCTCAACCGGCGCTACACATTTGGTGACCGGCCAGCGCGGCATCAGCTGGTGGCATTCCTGCGCTATGGCGCTGCGAGCCTGTCAGGAGCGGCCGCCAATCTGGCGGTTCTTGCCGTTTTTTCGGCACATGATGAAGCCTATGGGCATGTGCCGTCCTATCTGGCCGGGACAGCCGCCGGACTCGTCGTGAACTTTCTGCTCTATGACCGGGTGGTGTTCGCCAAAGGGCGCAAGCCGTCCTGAAGGCACAGCATGTGTCACAAAGCTGTCGTCGTTCCGTGGCTCTTTGCGCCATCACCTCGACTTGATGCGATTCCTACGCTGCTCCTTTCAAATCTGCACAGCCTTGCTATGACAGGCAGCTGAGATGACGTGGTGTCGATTGACCGCGTTTGGCCAGCGCGTCGCCGGCATGTCCTCATGCTTGCGTTGAGGTGATATCTCCGGACAACATGATGGTGGGACAATGCGTATTGCGATGGTGGGATCGGGCTATGTCGGTCTGGTATCGGGAGCGTGCTTCGCCGATTTCGGCCATCAGGTTGTCTGCGTCGATAATGACGCGGACAAGATCGCCGCGCTGGTTCAAGGCAACGTGCCGATCTTCGAGCCTGGCCTTGATGCCTTGCTGCAGATCAATTTGCGCGCCGGCCGGCTGACCTTCACTACCTCGCTTGCCGACGCGGCGCGCGAGGCCGACGCCATCTTTATCGCCGTTGGCACGCCGACCAGGCGCGGCGATGGCCATGCCGATCTCAGCTATGTCTACATGGCGGCTGAAGAGATCGCTGATGTTGCCCGCGACGGGACGGTGATCGTCACCAAATCGACAGTGCCGGTAGGGACGGGTGATGAGGTTGAGCGCATCCTCAAAGCACGACGCCCTGAGGCGCATCTGCCGGTCGTCTCCAATCCGGAATTCCTGCGCGAGGGCGCGGCGATCGAGGATTTCAAGCGGCCTGACCGCATCGTTGTCGGCACCGACGATGACGACGCGCGCCGGGTGATGAGCGAAATCTACCGCCCGCTTTATCTCAATCAGGCGCCGCTGCTTTTTGTCAGCCGGCGAACCTCCGAGCTCATCAAATATGCGGCCAATGCGTTTCTGGCGATGAAAATCACCTTCATCAATGAAATCGCCGATTTGTGCGAAAGATTGCAGGCGGACGTGCAGGACGTGGCGCGGGGCATCGGCTTGGACAATCGCATTGGTGGCAAGTTCCTGCATGCCGGGCCGGGCTATGGCGGCTCGTGTTTTCCCAAGGATACGCTGGCGCTGGTCAAGACGGCCGAGGATGTCGGCAGCCCGATGCGCATCATCGAGACGGTGATTGATGTCAACGACAAGCGTAAGCATCGCATGGCGCAAAAAATTATCACGGCATGTGGCGGCTCGGTTGCCGGCAAGCGCATCGCTGTTCTAGGCCTTGCCTACAAGCCCAATACGGATGATATGCGCGATGCCCCATCCCTCACCATCATTCCGGCGCTGATCGCGGCTGGCGCGACCATCATTGCTCATGATCCGGAGAGCATGGAATCGGCACGGCCTTTGCTGACGGGCGTCAGGATGATGGATGACCCTTACGCGGTGATCGACGGCGCCGATGCGCTTGTCATCATCACCGAGTGGAATGCCTATCGGGCGCTTGATCTGAAGCGCGTGCGCGAGACGTTGGCAAAGCCCGTTGTGGTTGATCTGCGCAATATCTACCGGCCGGCGGAAATGGCGGCGCTGGGATTTTCCTACCACGCCGTCGGGCGTGGCTGACGGTGGGAAGCGATTGAGCGATGGATGTGACAACGTCAAAAATGGTAGCGGAGGAGGGACTTGAACCCCCGACC
>FRDC01000082.1_pt1 | contig 17502 bp, 10 predicted proteins | sample 1106171 | NCBI WGS metagenome assembly FRDC01 (sample SAMEA3930566, study PRJEB13176) | freshwater metagenome | biome: Drinking water system; feature: drinking water; material: water | place: Singapore | collected 2014-12-20 | reverse complement strand
CGGCTGGCCGCGCTGGCAGCGCGCCTGCAGCCCCTGCTGTCGTCGGCCGGCGCCGAGACGGCGCCCGGCCTGTCGGCGCTGCCGCTGCCGTTCAACGAGCCGACGATCGCCGTGGCCGTGGTCGGCGCGCACCTGGAAGGCCAGCCGCTGAACTGGCAGCTGATCGAATGTGGTGCGCGCTGCACCGCGCGGACGCAGACCGCCGCGCAGTACCGGCTGTATGCGCTCGCCAACACGACGCCGGCCAAGCCGGGACTGGTCCGGGTGGCCGGGCAGGGCGCGGCGATCGAGGTCGAGGTCTGGGAAATGCCGCAGCGGCAGTTCGGCCGGCTGATGGCCCAGGTCGGCGCGCCGCTCGGCATCGGCACGCTCGAACTGGCCGACGGCCGCACGGTCAAGGGTTTCATCTGCGAGCCGATCGCCGTGGCCGGCGCGGTCGACATCACCCACCACGGCGGCTGGCGGCACTACCTGGCCGCGAACCGGCCGGCCTGAATTCCTGCGCGAGGATCTATCCGAGATGGCTTTCCCGACCGTTGCCGCCGAACCCTATGCCTGGCCGTTCGACGGCGGCTTCACGCCGGCCCGCACGGCGCTGATCATCATCGACATGCAGACCGACTTCTGCGGCGTCGGCGGCTATGTCGACACCATGGGCTACGACATCGCGCTGACCCGCGCGCCGATCGAGCCGATCCGGCGCGTGCTGGGCCGGATGCGGGAACTGGGCTTCACCATCATCCACACCCGCGAAGGCCACCGGCCGGACCTGTCCGACCTGCCGGCCAACAAGCGCTGGCGCTCGCGCCAGATCGGCGCCGGCATCGGCGATCCCGGCCCCTGCGGCAAGATCCTGGTTCGCGGCGAACCGGGCTGGGACATCATTCCGGAGCTGTACCCGATCGACGGCGAGATCGTGCTCGACAAGCCGGGCAAGGGCAGCTTCTGCGCCACCGACCTCGAACTGATCCTGCGTACCCGGGGCATCACGCATCTGGTGCTGACCGGCATCACCACCGACGTCTGCGTGCACACGACGATGCGCGAAGGCAATGACCGCGGCTTCGAATGCCTGCTGGTCGAGGACTGCTGCGCCGCCACCGATCGCGGCAACCATCTGGCGGCGCTGAAGATGGTCAAGATGCAGGGCGGGGTGTTCGGCGCGGTGGCGACCTCGGAGGCCTTGCTGGCCGCGCTGTCCTAGTGCGGCCACCGCGTGCCGCCGCATCGCGATCAGGCCGGGCCTGCGATCGGTCTGCGATCGGTCTGGCGCGGCCCTTATCCTTGGCGTCATGACATCCGACCAGATCAACCGTCCGGCAGCGCGGGCCTCGCTGCGCGCGGCTTTCAACGCCTACGAAGCCGCCCTGCTGCGTCACGACATCGCAGCGCTCGACGCCTTCTTCCACGATGCCCCGGAAACGCTGCGCTACGGCGTGTCCGAACTCGGCTACGGCATCGAGGCGATCCGCCGCTATCGCGCGGCCGCAGCGCCGGTGCATCCCGGCCGGACCCTGCGCAACGTCGTGATCCAGACCTTCGGCGAGGACTGCGGCAGCGCGGCCTGCGAGTTCGTGGCGCCGGACACCGCGCTGATCGGCCGTCAGACCCAGACCTGGGTGCGCGTCGACGGTGCATGGCGCATCGTGACGGCGCACGTGAGCCTGCTGGTGCCCTGAGCGCGATGCCGGGCGGGATGCGGCGGCGGTAGACTGCGGCGTCCCATTCCCTTCCTCCGCACGACCATGGCGCAGCAGCCAGCCAACCCGCTGGGTGAACAGATCTACCTGCGGGTGAAGGCGGAAATCTTCGATTTCCATCTGCTGCCGGGCGACCGTTTCACCGAGACCGAACTGGCCGCGCGCCTCGGCGTGTCGCGCACGCCGATCCGCGATGCGCTGTACCGCCTGCGTCGCGAAGGCTATCTGGAGGTCGGCTTCCGCAGCGGCTGGAGCGTGGCGCCGTTCGACTTCGTGCGCTTCGACGAACTCTACGACCTGCGCATCCTGATCGAGTCGCATGCCGTGGAGAAACTGTGCGCCCTGGAAGACGAGCTGCCGCTGGCCGCGCTGAAGGCTGCCTGGCTGGTGCCGGCGGACAGCCGCGAAACCGATCCGCGCAAGATGGCCGGGCTCGACGAAGCCTTCCATTGCGCGCTGGTCGAAGCCGCCGGCAATCGCGAGATGTTGCGGGTGCACCAGGAACTCACCGAGAAGATCCGCATCATCCGGCGGCTCGATTTCCTCAAGGAAAACCGGATCGCCGCGACCTATGACGAGCACGCCAAGATCCTGCGGCTGATCATGCGGCGCAAGGCGACCGAGGCCTTGATCCTGCTGCGCTCGCATATCACCCAGAGCAAGAGCGAGGTGCGCAAGATCACCCTGCACATGCTCCACGATGCGCGCACGACGATGCGCGAATCCGCCGCGACCTGAGCGCCTGAAGGCCGCCGTTCCACAGCGCCGGCAGCGACCACCCGCACCGGCGCGAGGCTGAGCCGATCGTGGCCCCGCAGGCGCTGCGGCCAATCGCTTCTTCTTCGATTCCTGCGCTCGTGATTCCGGCTGTCTGGTTCGGTGGCCGCGGGTCGCATTCGCGCTCAGCGCCCCGAACCCTGGACCTCCGCCGTTACAGAGCATCGGCGACACGCGCGGCCGCGTCCGCGAGCCGACGAGTTGGCACGCGCTTTGCTCGTATTAAATCCAAACTTGTATACAAATAAGGATTCATAAAACGGCAGAGCGGGCTTGGTCTTGGCGCGGACAGGCGAACAGCGGATGCGGTGGGCATCCGGGACCGGGCAACGCGGCACCTTCGTCACTCACCGATTCCGGACCATCCGGGGAGCTTGCGATGCACAAGAAGTCTTGGCGACTCGCGACATTGCTGTCGGGCCTGCTGGCGCTGATGCCAGCTGCAACGCGGGCGGCCGAGGCCGCGCCGGGATCGGCGATCCACGGCTTCGCCGACGTGACATTGAAGAACGACTACATCACGCCGCGCGGCCTGCTGGTCACCAATCAGGGCGTGACCACGCAGATTCTCGGCGGGCTGGTCTTCCTGACGCCGGGCGATACCTCGATCGTGGTCGGCATCTGGAACGACATCAATTCCGACGGCGCCGATTACAACCGGCCATCGCCGGTCGGCGCCTGGAACGAGTTCGACTACTTTGCCGGCATCAACTGGCAGGCGACCAAGAACCTGAAGGTCGGCGCGGCCTACGTGGTGTTCCTGAGCCCGCCCGGCAATTTCCAGACCGAGCACAACGTCGAGTTCACCGCGTACTACACCGATCCGTATTCACTGAATCCCTATCTGAAGGTGTTCTGGGCGGTGGGGGGTGACTCCACCGTGGTGCTCGGCCGGCGCGGCGATACCTTCGATGTGGAGATCGGCGCCAATCCGAGCTACACGTTCAAGTCGATCGGTCTGACACTTTCTGCACCGACCTGGATCACCGTCGGCCCGAAGAACTTCTGGTGCGATCCGAATTCAGGCGCTGCCCAGTTCGCGTCGACGATTACCGGCGGCAGCTGTGCCGGTTCCAACTTCGGCGTGTTCTCCACCGGCCTGAAAGCTAGCCTGCCGATCACCGCGATCGGCCCTGCCTACGGCGGCTGGTCGTTCAACACCGGCGTCCAGTACTACAACCTGCTGAATGGATCGCTGGTCGACGCTCATGCGCTGACCGTCAACTCGCCGAAGGGCTACCGCCACGTCGTGGTGCCGTTCGCCGGTGTCGGCTTCGGCTTCTGAACACCGTTGGCACTGTTCCTGCCCGCCTGCACGAAGCCCACGCCAGGAGATCGCGCATGAGCCTGTCCCCGAATGCCGTCGAGATCGCTGCGGAGCCGTATCCGTTCCTGTTCGACCCGGCGGCGTGCGCGCTGCTGATCATCGATATGCAACGGGATTTCCTGGAGCCCGGCGGCTTCGGCGAAATGCTCGGCAATGATGTGTCGCAGCTGCGGCGGACCATTGCACCGAACCAGCGTCTGCTGGCGGCCTGGCGTGCCGCCGGCCTGTTGGTGCTGCACACCCGCGAAGGCCATCGCCCGGATCTGGCCGACCTGCCGGTTGCCAAGAAGATTCGTGGCCGCGCCGCGCAGAGCATCGGCGACCGCGGCCCGATGGGCCGCATCCTGGTTCGCGGCGAAGCTGGCCACGACATCATCGCCGAGCTGTATCCGGAGCCCGGCGAACCGGTGATCGACAAGCCCGGCAAGGGCGCGTTCTGGGCGACCGACCTGCACGCGATCCTGCAGCACCGGGGCATCCGGCAACTGGTGGTGACCGGCGTCACCACCGAGGTTTGCGTCAACACCACGGTGCGCGAAGCCAACGACCGCGGCTACGACTGCTTGGTGCCCGAAGACTGCGTCGGCTCCTACTACCCGGCGTTCCAGGACTACGGCCTGCAGATGATCAAGGCGCAGGGCGGAATTTTCGGCTGGGTGGGGCATTCCAGTGCCGTCATCGCGGCCATCGAAAGCAGTACGGCAAATCCATGACGCCCCGCGTCCCATCCGTCATTCCGGCGAAAGCCGGAGCTCAGAGCCCGGCGACGTTCTGCGCGCCGCCGCACTGAACCCGCGCTCCCATCTCTTGCAGAACCCATCCGGCCGCACGACGCAACACGAGGTGATCGACATGGCTAGCACCGCGACCCCTGCATCCGCTTCCCGTTTCAGGCCCGCGCTCTGGGTGCCGGGCGACTGGAACGCCTTCTTCGGCTTCGGCACCAACATCCTGGTCAACATGCTCACGCTCACCGCGCTGCTGCGCTACGTGCTGAAGCTGCCGGACGAGCTGGTGTTCGGCCGCATCCTGCCGGCCACCGGCCTGATGCTGTTCCTGTCCACGCTCTACTACGCCTGGCTCGGTTACAAGCTGGCCAAAGCCGAAGGCCGCAACACGGTCTGCGCGTTGCCGTCCGGCATCAGCGTGCCGCACATGTTCGTCGTGGTGTTCGTGATCATGCTGCCGATCGCCGGCACCACCGGCGATCCGGTGAAAGGCTGGGAAGCCGGCCTGACCTGGGTGTTCGTGCAGAGCTTCGTGCTGATGGCTGGCGGTTACATCGCGCCGTACATCAAGAAGATCACGCCGCGCGCAGCGCTGCTCGGCGCGTTGGCCGGCGTGTCGATCGCCTTCATCTCGATGCGTCCGGCGCTGGAGATGTACAGCGACCCGGTGATCGGCATCGTCTGTTTCGCGATCCTGCTGGCCAGCTGGTTCGGCGGCGTGCGTTATTTCAAAGGGTTGCCGGCCGGACTGGTGGCGATCGCCGTCGGCTCGCTGATCGCCTGGGGCGGGCTGGCTTTCGGTGTCAATTTGGGCGGCATGAGTGTCGCCAAACTCGGCGATTCGTTCGCCAGCTTCGGCTTCTCGGTGCCGCTGCCGGCCTTCGGCCACATCTTTTCCGGCTTCGAGTTCCTGGCCGTGATCCTGGTCACCGCGATTCCATTCGGCATCTACGATCTGGTGGAAGCGATGGACAACGTCGAGTCTGCCGAAGCCGGCGGCGACAAGTTCCCGACCACACGCGTCATCACTGCCGATGGCGTCATCAGCCTGATCGGCTGCTGCCTCGGCAATCCGTTCATCAACGCCGTCTACATCGGCCACCCTGGCTGGAAGGCGATTGGTGGCCGGCTCGGCTATTCGGCAGCGACCGGCGTGATGGTGCTGCTGCTGTCCTGGTTCGGCATCCTGGCCTTGATGAGCGCGCTGATCCCGCTGGTCGCGATCTCGCCGATCCTGCTCTACATCGGCATGCTGATCGGTGCCCAGGCGTTCCAGGAAACGCCGCGGGCGCACGCGCCGGCGGTGATCATCTCGCTGATCCCGCAGGTCGCCGGCTGGGGCAAGCTGATGATCGACAGCGCCCTGGGCGCCGCCGGCACCAATGTGGCGACGGTCGGCCTCGACAAGCTGGCCGGCACCGGCGTGCTGTACCACGGCCTGGAAATCCTCGGCAGCGGCGCCATCCTGACCAGCCTCGTGCTGGCCGGCGTGACCGCCTGCATGATCGACCGCACGTTCGCCAAAGCCGCGACGTTCGCACTGGCCGGTGCCGTGATGACCTTCTTCGGCTTCATGCACTCCGAAGCGATCGGCATTGCCTGCATGCCCGGCGTGGCGCTGGCCTACCTCGGCGTGGCGGCACTGTTGTATGGCTGCGCCAGGTTCGGGAAGGTATCCGCCCGTGAACCGGAGGCAGACGACATGCATGGCGAGGCGATTGCGGCCAGCACCTGAATTCTTTTGGATGCCCTCGGGTGGAGTGCACGAAGATCTACAACTCGATCGTCGTTCCGGCGGAAGCCGGAATCTTAAGCGTCAGATGTCGCGACAAATGGCAGGCAGGTCACAAGCCAATTGAATCCCGAAACGGAACGAGAACGCCCGCATTAGCGGGCGTTCTCATATCCGGTGCAAGGCGAAGCTACGACATGAACTCCACCCGCACATCCTCCTGTGACAACAGAGGCACCGGCACCGCCTTCGCGCCCCAGATATCTGAGCAGTACTCGCCGATGGTCCGATCCGACGAGAACATGCCGGAGCGGGCGCTGTTCAGGATCGACATACGGGTCCAGTCATCAGCGTCGAGGAAAGCGCTGCCGGCGCGAGTATGGGCGTCGGCGTACGAGGCGAAGTCGGCGAACAGGCAGTACGGGTCATGGTTGACGAGGCTGTCGAGCAGGGGACGGAACAGCTCGCCATCACCGCGGCTGAAGTAGCCGTGGCGGATCAGGTTAATGACCTCTTTCAGTTCCGGATTGCGCTCAGCCCATTCTGCCGGGCGATAGCCGGATGACTTGAGGGCGGCGACTTCCGCCGCATCCATGCCGAACAGGAAGAAGTTCTCGGCACCCACTTGTTCACGAATCTCGATGTTGGCACCGTCCATCGTGCCGATGGTCAGGGCGCCGTTCATCGCGAACTTCATGTTGCCGGTGCCGCTGGCTTCCTTGCCGGCCAGCGAGATCTGTTCGGACAGATCGGCGGCCGGATAGATGCGCTGGCCATTGGTGACGCTGAAGTTCGGCAGGAAGGCAACGCGCAGGCGATCGCGCACGGCGGGATCGCGGTTGACGACATCGCCGATCGAGGTGATCAGCTTGATCATCAGCTTGGCCATCCGGTAGCCCGGTGCAGCCTTGCCGCCGAAGATGAAGGTGCGCGGCGTCATCTCCAGGTTCGGGTTGGATTTGAGCCTGTGATAGAGCGCGATGATGTGCAGCGCGCTCAGGTGCTGGCGCTTGTATTCGTGGATGCGCTTGACCTGAATGTCGAACATCGATGAGGGGTCCACCGCGACATTGCAGCGCTTGCGGATGACATCGGCGAAATCGCGCTTGTTGGCGCGCTTGATTTCGCGCCAGCCGGCGCGGAAGCCGGCGTCGTCGGCGAAGGTTTCCAGCTGTTGCAGTTGCGACAGGTCCTTGATCCAGCCATCGCCGATCGCGTTGCTGATGTGCCGGGTCAGCCGCGGATTGGCCAGCACGATCCAGCGACGCGGCGTGACGCCGTTGGTCTTGTTGCTGAACTTCTCGGGCCAGAGTTCGTGGAAGTCCTTCAGCACGTCGGCCTTCAGCAGTTCGGTGTGCAGGGCCGCCACGCCGTTGATCGCATGGCTGCCGACGCAGGCCAGATGCGCCATGCGGACGTAGCGCTCGCCGGATTCGTCGATCAGGCTCATGCGGGTGATGCGGTCGCCGTCGCCGAAGTAGCGGCTGCGCACTTCTTCGAGGAAGCGGGCGTTGATCTCGAAGATGATTTCCAGGTGACGCGGCAGCACCCGCTTGAACAGTTCCAGCGGCCAGCGTTCCAGCGCCTCGGGCAGCAGGGTGTGATTGGTGTAGCCGAAGGTCTTGCGGGTGATCTCCCAGGCCTGCGACCACGGCAGGCCGTGCTCGTCGGTGAGCAGCCGCATCAGCTCGGCGACGGCGATCGCCGGGTGGGTATCGTTGAGTTGGGCGGTGAACTTTTCGTGGAAGCGGTCGAGTGGAATCTTCTGCGTCTTGAGAATGCGCAGCATGTCCTGGATCGAGCAGGACACGAAGAAGTACTGCTGGGCCAGTCGCAGCTCCTTGCCTTCGACGTGTTCGTCGTTCGGATACAGCACTTTCGACAGGTTTTCCGAGATCACCTTCTGGGTGACCGCGCCCTGGTAGTCGCCGCGGTTGAAGACATCGAAGTCGAAGGACTCCGGCGCTTCGGCCTTCCACAGCCGCAAGGTGTTGGCGGTGTTGTTCAGGAAGCCGAGGATCGGCGTGTCGTAAGGGATGCCCATCACCGTGCGGTTCGGCACCCAGCGCACGTGCAGGCGGCCGGCCTCGTCCCAGCGGCTTTCGGTGTGGCCGCCGAGCTTGACCTCGGCCGCCCATTCCGGCCGGCACAGCTCCCAGGGATTGCCATAACGCAGCCATTTGTCGGTCTTCTCCACCTGCCAGCCATCGACGATGGTCTGGTGGAAGATGCCGAACTCGTAGCGGATGCCGTAGCCGATCGACGGCACTTCGAGCGTCGCCAGCGAATCGATGAAACAGGCGGCGAGCCGGCCGAGGCCGCCGTTGCCCAAGCCCGGCTCTTCTTCCTCGTAGAGCAGGCTGTCGAGGTTCAGACCGAGGTCGCTCATCGCCTGCCGGGCGACATCGAACAGGCCGAGGTTGATCAGGTTGTTGCCGAGATGCGGCCCCATCAGGAATTCGGCCGAGAAGTAGCAGACCGTGCGTGCGCCGGTCTTCTGGTACTCGTTGGCGGTGGAGATCCAGCGTTGCAGCAGGCGGTCGCGCACCGCGTAAGCGAGGGCGAGGTAGTAATCGGTCTTGGTCGCCAGCGCCGGGAACTTGCCCTGCGTGTAGAACAGGTGATGCAGGAAGGCGTGCCGCAGCCGCAGCACCGGGTCATCCGGCGTGTCGCTGAGGCGGCGGTTGAATTCCTGCGGCATGGCGTCGGGCTTGTTCACGCGGCAGCTCCAGCGGGGGAGGGAAGGTCAGCAACGGAAGCAGCAAAATTCGTGCTGATGTCGAACGGCCACGCACCCGACCAAGCCGCCGGTGCCGCCTTCAGCTGCGGAACGCGCTTGGCGACACGCCTTTCCAGCGTTTGAAGGCATGCGTGAAGCTGGCCCGTTCGGCGTAGCCCAGCCGTTCGGCGACCTCGTCCATCTTCATTCGCGCGGTCGACAGCAGTTCCTCGGCCAGCGCCTGCCGCACTTCGTCGGCCAGCGCGCGGTAGGAGGTGCCTTCGGCGGTCAGCAGGCGGCGCAGGTGGCGCGAGGTCATCCGCAGTTCGGCGGCGATGGCATCCATGTCCGGCATCTGGCCGGGGTTCTTCAGCAGCCGGTCGCGGACCCGTCCGGCCACGCCCGCCCGGCCGCGACGCCGCGCCAGCAGTGCCCGGCACTGCTCCTCGCAGGATTGGCGCATCAGCTCGTTGGCCTGCGGCAGCGGTTCGGCAAACAGCTGCAGATCGAATTCCAGATGGCTGCGCGGGCTGTCGAAGGCCGGCATGCAGCCGAACATCGCCTGCAGTTGCGGGCCCAGGCCGGCGGTTGCCGGGAAGCGCAGCTGCACGCTGCAGGGCAGCACCGGCGCGGCCAGCAGTTCGCGGTTCAGGGTCATGATCGCCGCCATGTCGCGCAGCACCACGAACTGCGACAGCTTCGGCGGCGCGTTGCGCTCGTCGATCACCAGGCAGGCGGTGTTGGCGCCGTGATCGAGCCAGACCCGGTTGACGCTGTAGGTCAGGTCCAGATAGCGCAGGCCGACGTTCACCGCGCTGCCGAGCGTGGCGCTGGACGCCATCGCGAAGCCCCAGATGCCCATCGTCGTCAGGTGGTAGCGGGCGCCGGCTTTCAGCGCCAGTTCGACATCGCTGACGCCGCGCGCGCCGAGCGCGTCGATCAGGTTGGCGATCACCCGGAATTCCTGCACGGCGTCGATCTCGGCATTCGGGTCGTCGAGCAGCGCCGGGGCGATCGCCGTGCCGCGCAGGCAGACGGCGCGGTCGAGCGCGTATTCGTCGGCAAGGCTGCAGAGCAGCCGGGTGCTGGCAATGCCGCGGCGGACATGGGGATCGGACATCGGCGGAATCGGTCGGGCGATGTCCGAAATTATCACGCACCGGTCCGCCACGACCATCCCGCTGCGGCCCGCCTGCACCTACAGTGCCGATGGTCGATTTCACCTTTCCCGGAGCACTCGCATGGTTCAAGCCGCCTCAAAGCCCGTCAGCGTCGCCATCATCGGTACCGGTTTCGGAGGGCTGGGGCAGGCCGTGTACCTGAAAAAGGCCGGCATCGAATCGTTCACGATCTACGAGAAGGGCGACGAGGTGGGCGGCACCTGGCGCGAGAACACCTATCCGGGCGCGGCCTGCGATGTCCCCTCGCATCTGTACTCCTACGCGTTCGAACCGCATTACCCCTGGGCCTATCGCTACGGCAAGCAGTCGGAAATCCTCGGTTATCTGAAGCACGTGGCCGGCAAGTACGGCCTGCGCAAGCACATCCGCTTCGGCAAGCAGCTGACCGATGCCCGGTTCGACGAACCGCGCGGCGTCTGGACGCTGCACTTCGCCGATGGCTCGACGGCGGAAGCCAACGTGCTGGTGTCGTCGGTCGGCCAGCTGCACCAGCCGCAGATCCCGAGCATCAAGGGGGCAGAGTCGTTTGCCGGCACCGCGTTCCATTCGGCGCGCTGGCGCCACGACCTCGACTTCCGCGGCAAGCGCGTCGCGGTGATCGGCACCGGGCCGAGTGCGGTGCAGTTCGTGCCGGCGATCCAGCCGATCGTCGGCCACATGGATGTCTACCAGCGCTCGCCGGGCTGGACGGTGCCGAAGGTCGACCGCCAGTTCAGCAAGTTCGAGCGTTGGCTGCTCGACACCGTGCCGGCACTGCACACGCTCGACCGGAATCGCATCTTCTGGTGGTTCGAATTCCTCGGCTCCGCGCTGCAGCGGCAGTCGCCGTTCAATGGCGTGGCCACCGCGATTTTCCGCAACGCCGCCCGGCTGCTGATGAACATCCAGGTCAAGGACCCTGCAATGCGCGCCAAGCTGACGCCGAACTATGCGATCGGCTGCAAGCGCGTGCTGCTGTCCAACGAATGGTTGCCGGCGCTGACTGCGAAGAACGTCGATCTGGTCACCGACGGCATCCGCGAGATCGTGCCGGAAGGCATCGTCGCCAACGACGGCAGCCTGCGGCCGGTCGACACCATCATCTATGGCACCGGCTTCGAAGCCACCGGCTTCCTGGCACCCATGACCATCATCGGCCGTGGTGGCCAGACGCTGAACCAGCGCTGGCAGGACGGCGCCGAAGCCTACATGGGCATGACCGTCTCGGGCTTTCCGAACCTGTTCATCCTCTACGGCCCGAACACCAATCTCGGCGCCGGCTCGATCATCTACATGCTCGAAGCGCAGGCGAAGTACGTCACCCAGGCCGTGCAGACCCTGCAGCAGCGGCGGCTGCGCTGGCTGGACGTGAAGGAAGGCGTGATCTCCGCCTACAACCTGATGCTGCGCCGGCGCAGCAAGGAAGATTCGGTCTACGAGACCGGCTGCCATAGCTGGTACATCACCGCCGACGGCAAGAACACGGTGAGCTGGGTCGGCTACATGAACGAATACGCCAAGCAGGTGGCGAAGCTCAACCTCGAAGACTTCGAGACGATGGCGGCGGCAACTGCTATCGAGGTGAAGCGGGAGGCTGCGGCGGCCTGATCGGGCGAGACGGTTTGAAAGATGGACCCGTCAAGGTGCACTTAGTGCGCGGTGGCGGGACTCAGAAGCGAGTCTCGATTCGTTACTCGGCGCCGTCTGCGCTGACGGGTAAAAGTTCGTCCCCGACGAAAGTGCTTTCGGAGTCCATACGTCGGAGATCGCTCGCGCGGGCACGCGGGACATCAACCACCCCATCGGTGGCCTGGGCAGTACGCGTGTTCCTATCCAGCACGGCAAGCCTGCCCGGAGCGCGGACATCAAAGTTCAACCGGACCTTTTGGACCGGATTCCTCGACCGGTTCTTCTTCGAGAAGCTCAACGAGGCGCACCGCAAGGCCGACGCTGGGCGCCATCGCGACGAGCACGACCGCCCACGTCGTGCTCGCGGTGGGCTATCGCCTGTTCCGTACACACAAGCAAACTCATCCCCATCCTCCATCTGATGCTGTCTCTGAAGGGCGAGGACGGTTCACCACCCTGAAGTAGCCAAGCCGACGCCGTGGTGCTCGGCCTCGACGTGTCGGGCGCGGTCAAGAATCGCCTTTTGCTGGGCGGCTAATGGCGGTCGCGCCCAAGCATGTCGGTGCTGCTGACAAGCCCCCTGAACGCGATCGGTGATTTCCGACATGATTGCCGTCAGCGACTTCCAATAAGCGTCCACGCGCCGCAGGCGCTTCGGTTCGGGGGAACCATGACGACGAGCCATCCTTTTCCGGCGCATGCCTTTCCGCTGCCGCGCAGCGCGTTTCGCTACGGCCGCACCGGACCCTGGCCGCAGCCGGCGGCGGACCAGCCGATGTTCATGGCGGCCGAGGTCATGCACCTGCCGAAGGCGGAACAGAAGCACTGGGACTGGACGGTGCGCCTCAACTATCTGAAGGCGATGCTGACCAAGACGCCGCTGGCGCTGTACAACTGGTTCATCCACGGCCGGATCGATCATCTTTCCGACACGGAATGCGCCTGGATGCTGACCACCACCTGCTACGCGAAGTACCTGCGGCGGCGCACGGCGGCGGATCTGGCAGGCAGCGACTTCGCCGCCCATCTCGGGCCGCTGGACCCGGCGCGCGAGTACCTGATTTCCGATTTCACGACGATGCAGGACCTGACGCCGTATCCGGGCATGTTCGTCGCGCCGACCGTCGTGCTGTACGGCCGCGCGACGTCGGCCAAGGACTACCAGCTGCTGGCGATCTCGATCGGTCATCTCGAGGGCGAGCGCTGGCAGCATCTGGTGATGACGCCGGCCGATGGCCACGCCTGGACGCTGTCGAAGTACTACGCGGTGCAGGGCGCGGCGCACATGACCTCGCTGTCCGGCCATCCGGCCACGCACTTCCCGTACGACACGGTCAATGCGATCACGGTCAGTGCCATTCCCACTGCCCATACGCTGTTCAAGCTGCTGGCGCCGCACCTGGAACTGCATCTGGCGGTCGATCACGCGGTGCTCGAAGGCGGCGATTCGATTGTCAGCGAACGTCACGGCGAGTTCTATGCGCCCTACGTCTGCGACGGCACCAACATCCGCCAGCTGGTGCCGACCGGCTACATCGGCTATCCGAATCCCCTGTCGAAGTACCAGCCGTCCGACACGCCGGGCCCCAACTACCAGCCGTGGCGCTACCCGAAGGCGGCGCCGTCGATCCCGACCGACTACGGCCGCTTCTTGGCCGAGTACTACGAGACCGTACGCGGCTTTGTGCGCGAGGTCATCGCGCCGCTCGCGCAGGACGACGAGGACCCTGTCGATCCGCTGGTGCAGGCCAGCATCAAGGACAAGGCCACGCGCGAAGCGCTGGCAGCCGGGCCGGCCGGCACGCGCCTGCAGCGCGAGGAAGAGCGCTTCTACATCCGCCGCTGGGCGCACTACATCGCCCAGATCCTGCCGGGCTTCCCGGACGAGGACGCGATCCTGGCCCCAGGCGCGCCCGGCGATCCGTACCCGAACCTGGTCGCTGCGCTGACCACCTACATCTGGGACGTCGGCATTGCCCACGGGCTGGAGCACAACGCCTACTACAAGCTCGGGCCGCATCGCACCGGCTTCCGCGTGCGGATTCCGCCGCCGGCCAGCCGCAGCATCCCGGCCTTCCGGCGCCGCGACGTGCTGCACGGCTGGGACATGTTCAAGTCGACGCTGGCGTTCGAGATGTTCTTCCGGCCGCACATCGTCACCCACCTGCTGGATGCCGATTACCCGTTCGACGACCCGGCGCGGCAGGCCGCAGCGGCCCGTTTCAAGCAGGCGCTGCGGGCCACCGAGCAGCGGTTGGCGGAGCAGGGCGTGAACCTGGACCAGTACGCCCGCCTCGACGAACTTGCCAGCAGCATCCAGTACTGAATGAGTACCTCCACCGACGAATTCAGCACGCTGCTGGCCCGGGTGTCGGCGGCGCTGGAAGCCGAGCAGCGCATCTCCTATCGCGGGCTCAAGCGCCGGTTCGCGCTCAGCGATGACGACGTCGACGATCTCAAGGACGAGCTGATCCACGCCCGTCGCGTCGCCGAGGACGAGAGCGGCATCGTGCTGGTCTGGCGTCAGCCGGGTGCTGCCGCCAGCGCGCCGGCCCCGGCCGTTGCCGTGCCGGCTGCCGACGCCGGCCGCGCCGTGCCGCCGCTTGCCGGCCGGCCGCCGGCCTACACGCCGCGCCATCTGGCCGACAAGATCCTGTCGATGCGTTCGGCGATCGAGGGCGAGAAGAAGCAGGTCACCGTGCTGTTCTGCGATACCGCGAACTCCACCGTGCTCGCCGAGCGGCTCGGGCCGGAGGGCTTTCACGAAACGATGAACGCCTTCTTCGCCGGCCTGACCGAAGCGGTGCACCGGCTGGAAGGCACGGTCAACCAGTTCACCGGCGATGGCGCGATCGCGCTGTTCGGCGCGCCGCTGGCGCACGAAGATCACGCCTATCGCGCCTGCATGGCTGCGCTGCGGCTGCGCGACGCCACCGCCACGCTCGATGCCCGGCTGCAGGCCGAATACGGGCTGCGCTTCAGCATCCGCATCGGGCTCAATTCCGGCGAGGTGGTGGTCGGCACCATCGGCGACGACCTGCGCATGGACTACACGGCGCAGGGCCATGTCGTGGCGATCGCCGCGCGGCTGGAAGCGCAGGCGACCGGCGACCGCATCCTGATGTCCGAGCACTGCCACCGGCAGGTGCGTGGCATGTGCGAGGTGCGTTCGATCGGCAGCCCGCCGTTGAAGGGCGTGTCGGAGCCGATCGAGGTGTTCGAGCTGCTGTCGGCGCGGCCAAGCGCCAACCGCTTCGACATGTCGCGCTCGCGCGGCCTGACCCGCTTCGTCGGCCGCGAGGCCGATCTCGCCGTGCTCGAATCGGCGCTGGCGCGGGCCCGCAAGGGGCACGGCGCGGTGCTGGGCGTGGTGGCCGAGGCCGGCACCGGCAAGAGCCGCCTGTTCCACGAATTCATCGCCTCCTGCCGCGCGCGCGGCATGACGGTGCACGTCGGCCGGGCGCTGTCGCACGGCGCCAACATGCCGTACTTGCCGATGCTGCAGGTGTTCCGCAGCTACTACGGCATCGAGGAACTGGAAGACCCGGCCAGCGCCCGCGACAAGATCGCCGGCAAGCTGATGCGCGTCGGGCCCGAGTTCATCGACTACGCGCCGCTGGTCGCCGAACTGCTTGGCGTCGCCGATGCCGCGCAGCCGCCGGTGCAGATCGACCCCGATGCCAAGCAGCGCCGGTTGTTCGAGCTGCTGCGCCGGCTGATCCAGGGCGCCGATCCGATGTCGGGCTCGGTGATCACCTGCTTCGAGGACCTGCACTGGATGGACCCGGCCAGCGAGCGCTTCCTCGAGGAATGGATCGAGGCGCAGGCAGGCGGTAACCAGCTGCTGCTGCTGAACTTCCGCCCGGGCTACCAGGCGGAGTGGATGAAGAAGTCCTACTACCAGCAGATCTCGCTGGCGCCGCTGGCATCGGACGCCGTCAGCGCCATGCTGTCGGACCTGATCGGCGACGACCCGACCACGGCCGGCCTGGCCGACGACATCTTCCGGCGCAGCGGCGGCAATCCGTTCTTCTGCGAGGAAATCGTCCAGTCGCTGCGCGAATCCGGCGATCTGGTGATGGCGCCGGCGCGCATCCAGCTGCGCCAGCCGCTGAGCGCGCTACGCATTCCGGCGTCCGTGCAGTCGATTCTCGCTGCCCGTATCGATCGCCTGCCGGACGCCGAGAAATCGCTGCTGCAGATCGCGGCGGTGATCGGGCGCGAGTTCGCGCCAGCCCTGGTCCGCCATGTGATGGACCTTACACCGGCGGTGTTCGACCGGCTGATCGAGCGCCTGCGCGACGGCGAGTTCATCCACGGCACCCACGAAGGCAATCGTTCGACGCTGACCTTCAAGCACGCGCTGACGCAGGAAGTGGCGATCAATTCCCAGCTGCGCGACAAGCGCCGGATGACCCACATGATGGTGGCGCAGGGCATCGAAAGCCTGCATGCCGACCGGCTCGGCGACATGGCCAGCCTGCGCGCCTGGCACTGGCAGCAGGCGGGCGAGGCGCTGAAGGCGGCGCTGGCCTACGGCGAGGCGGCGGTGCAGATCCGCAGCGGCAACCGCATCCAGCAGCTCGACTACATCCGCAAGGCGCTGGAGCTGAGCGCTGCGCTGCCGGCCAGCCCGCCGCGCCAGCAGCTGCGGCTGCAATGCCTGGTCGAGCTGATCGTCGGCGGCGCCTGGCGCTTCAGCATGACCGACGGCGAACTCGAGGTGCTGTGCAACGAGGCGCGCGAACTGGCCGAGGCCTTCGGCATGAAGGAGCTGGCGCTGATGATCCGCGCCGGCCGCGCCGCCGCTTCGGGGATGATGGCCGGCGATATCCAGGCCTGGCGGCAGGCGATCGAAACCCTGGCCGGCCAGTGCGCCGAGGCATCGCCGGAAGTCAGCGGCACCATCATCGGCCAGTACTCGTACGCGCTCTATGCCAGCGGCCGCCTGCGCGAAGGCCTGGCCTTTGCCCGCCAGAGCGAGGCGATGTGCCACGACGACCCGCGCTTCGGCCTGGCGATGGGCTACAGCGTGCTCGGTGCGATGCAGAACTGCCTCGGCCTGCTCTACACGAGCCTCGGCCAGCTCGACGAGGCGCGCGCGATCTACGGCCGGGCGCTGGCGGTGCTGCCGCCGGCCGGCATCATCGAAGAGCTGCTGTGGAACCAGGCCAACCAGTCGGAATCGGAACTGCCGCGCGGGCTGCCGGCCGATGATCCGCAGGTGCTGCGCTCGGTGGCGCTGTCGTCGATCGCCGTCGAGCGCGCCGATCAGGTGGCCAGCGATTTCACCCGCGGCGTCGCCAAGCGCGCCTGGCTGGTGGCACTGCTGATGCAGCAGCGTCACGAGGAGGCGGTGCAGGCGGCGGTCGACTGCCTCGATCACCTGCGCACGCGCCGCGCGCATCTGGAAGTCGAGGCCCGCTGTCTGGCCTATTTCGCCGATGCGCTGCGCGGCGTCGGCCGTCACGCCGAAGCGCGGATGGCGGCGCTGGAAGCGGTCCAGTGCAGCCGCGAACGCGGCGCGCGTTACTTCGAAAGCTGCGCGTTGCTGTGTCTCGGCCGTTGCGAGATCGCCGAGCCGGCCGCCGGGCGCGAGGCCGCGGCGCGCACGGCTTTCGAGCAGGCGCTGGCGATTGCCCGCGACATCGGCGCAGCGGCGCTGGAGCCGCAGATCATCGAGGCGCTGGCCGACCAGCAGGCGCGGCTCGGGGATGCCGGGGCCGCGCG
>FRDC01002516.1_pt1 | contig 17514 bp, 16 predicted proteins | sample 1106171 | NCBI WGS metagenome assembly FRDC01 (sample SAMEA3930566, study PRJEB13176) | freshwater metagenome | biome: Drinking water system; feature: drinking water; material: water | place: Singapore | collected 2014-12-20 | reverse complement strand
ATTCTTACCTGGCATAAATCATCGTCATGAAAGAAAAGAAGCTCACTGCAAACACAATCCCCAGAGCCCCGAGCACAGCGATGGTGGCCGCCTTTGTTTCTGGATGGTGCTCAGCTGCGTACTCCAAGCATAACGTCAGAATGGGGAGAAATAACACCACTGAGGACATGATCAAGCCGACTCCTTCAATGCTTCCTCGGGCACTTCGGATCCCGTAGGGGCCCGACGGAGGAAATTGATGGGTGTGCCTAAGTCAGAAGAGAGGTCAAGTTGAGGCGAGTTTAAAAAAAAAGACGCGACGACGCACCTTATGGTGATAGGGAGTATCCCCAGGGTGTAGTACAAACAAATGAACAAAAACATCACCACCATGATGACGCGGATAGCCCGTGCTCCGCGCTTGTTGTAGACGTTGTTCGGTCTTGTCACTGTGTACGAGGCATTCGATGAGAAGAAATAAATCATGGCCGCACAGAACACGTGCATCAGATCAAACAGTAGAAACACAAAAATCGCCCACATGTGCTGTTCAAAGATTGGGTTGGTGTGAAGCTGTCCCATGGGAGGAAAATCCGTGCACGGATTGAAGTTGTGGCAAGCGTACGAAGAGGCCATACATCCGTACTTGGTGCAGCACATATCAACGCTATTCGCAATGCTGAACGGGAACACGCAGCTGTTCGTCGCAGGAATCCACACAAAGATCACCAAAAAAAGAAAAACCGCAATGGCAATGATGGCTGAAACTGCAATCGCAGCCCTGTGGATCGTCATCCGAAAATACGATTCGGGGCGGATCATTGAGTAGGCAAGAGCAGGCACAGGGAATAGCTGAAAAATCTGCCAGGACAAAACCCAGTAGGTCCAAGTGTTTGTCGTGTAATTGATGAAAGGACCTGGGGATGGGCTGTTCCACATTTGCGTGTATTCGTACTGAAAAGGCGTCCACAGCCACACAACTCCAAAGTAGTAGAAACAGTAGCCCAGATTGGCGATCAGCACAAGCCATTGAAAAGCTACTCCCCATGAGACACTCTCGGTGTCTGTGACGGGGACTCCAGAGGCTGAGTCATTGTCTTCGTCGTTTTCGTCTTGTTCTTTTTCTGAGACGTCTGGCTGCTGCTGCTNTGCTGATCTGTGTCCCCAATGTGCGCCGGTCCTTCAGGGAATCCAATCGATGGCGGAGACGCTCCAATCGTGTGAAACATAGGGCTAGCCTCTGTTGCACTCTTACCCATCCCGGATGCAAGGAACGGAGCGGCAGGGAACATCCCAAGCGTAGCGTTAGGGTTGTGCATGTCTTTGCCGTCAACCAAGGTTGCAGATGCTCAGCAATGGCAGTAGTAGCAGTCACTTTCAGACCTCACAAAGAAATTTTTTTTTCTTCAGCCAGGGCAGGAAGAAAGTGAAAAATGTAGATGGTCAACGCATAACGATCCGTCAAGGGGAAAGCGGAGAGTAAATGGATAAGGCGACTCGATTGTAGTATCCAAACACAAAAAAAAAAGTTTAATCGCGCACGCAACACATCAACAACACTGGTAGGCGAGCCTTTGGGGATGCTGAGCTTTTTCCTGTCTCTGCTCAACTTCCTATGGGCGACCTTTTACCTGTTCATTGTGTTTCCCATCACTGTCGTGATCGACGTGCTAGGATGGGCGTGGCTCATGATTGGGTACTCGGTGCTCTTTGCCAATCTCTTCATCATGGGATTGTTTGGACTGGGACTGGCTCGTTATCACCAGTCGTTGGTTATTTATCCCGAATATTTTGTGCGCTGCGTCTTGAATCCTATTATCACGGGCATTGTGTCGGTTATCATTGATTTGATCAGGTAAGAGTGAGAGTGGCTCCCGAGTATTGTTTTTTGATTTTTTCCCAAGGTCGGCCTACAATCCACTCATTTGCTGGTGGGACGCAGTCAATTGGTTTTTCTATGGGTTCTTTCACAATGTACTGGGGCCAGACGCGATACAGTGCGGGGCTGCGCAGGTGCTTGTCGACGCGGGGTGCGTGCTCACTCAGCTCTTCGACAGTCTGCTCGTGTTTCTGGCCGGTGGAAAGTTCCTAACAGGTTTTTATGACATGTCCAAGCTCAGTGCAGCTTTGGTCCAGTTTATCGACTCGTGGACGATGATGCTATGCTGCCTTTGCCAGGTGGGCTGATTTTTTTTTCTTTTTTTTTTGCTCATTGACTTTGGCCCGCAGGACATTTGTTGCCTATGGGTCGTCATTCCCTTCCCGATTCCTGGCGTCCCATTCCCACCCCCTCTCAATGTGGTGACAATTCTCTTCCCGGAATATTATTTCTGGCAGTCCATTGAGAGCGTCATCAACTTCTTTGCGGCTTTTATGCAGATCCTCTGGCCGCTTCTCATTGATCTACTGTATCTAACACCGCCATCCTACAGACCTGCGTTCAATATCGTGTCTTATTATGCCCAGCAGTTTTTCCAGCGCATGGGCATTGCCTTGGAGAGGAGTGCTCAGCGAATATGGGACCGTTTTGTGCCCTGGTACCTGAACTTTGAAGGCACCTTTCAATGGTTTGTGACTGTGTTCTGCATGATTGTCGACCTGGCGGAGATGTTGCTGACAATCTTCATCAATGTCGACATTGTCGTGTTCAACATGTTCACACCTTGGGTCAACTTTTACGTCGGGCCTCCGTACACTATTCCTATCAATGTTTGGAACACGACAGTGCGCGTTATCATCACGCGGTTCATCAACTCAGTGGCTCCTGTGAGCGACCCTGCATTCTACATCAACGTCAAGTCCAACTACAATCGCACGACGCTGGTGGATGGAGTGTGCATTGTCTTGACACGCATCATCTGCGACTGGACAGGAACAGATGCTCCGTGCTTCAACATGGTGAGTGAATATTTTTTTTTTGAAATTCCTTTTTAACCCTAACCCACTGACCACCCATCGCAGGATCCCAACTTCTCCAGCGAGTACAACACCGGAGGCTTTCTTCAGAACTACAACTTCTGCTGCATCACCAATAGCGTGGGCACGCTCCTGGCAGATTTTATGAAAGGTCTCTATGAATTGTTTCTCAACGTGTCGGGTGCCGATGCATTCTTCTTGTGGCTGGACACCCAGACAAACTTCCAGCAGCTAGCAGCAGACATTGTGACCCTTGCGGATTGCATTTTCTCACTGCTAGACTTTGTGCCAGTCGTGGGCTATTGTTTGAAACAGATCTTTGTGCAGCTCGTGAACTTTGCGGCCAATGCTATTGCCTTTTTGCTCAAGGTCGTCGTCGCCCTAGGAACGCTCACCTATGATCTTCCTAGCGGTCACATGGATCGCAACTTTTTGTTCATGGGAGATCTGGCCATCTCTGAATGGGAGCAAATCGTGGGAATTCTCAATGCCAACACCCCGTCTTCATTGATCAACTGCCTACGTTATGTGCTCAACTATGGTGTCCAGATTCCTCCCATCACGCTGGACGAACAGGGACACTCTGTGCAGTGCCCTGATCCACAATGCGTGCCAGTGGATTTCATTCCTCCGCCGCCTATCATTGCCCGTGCAAATGCCAAGGGAATTCTCAACTCAGTGGGAGAAGAGAGCCATCTGAACAGGAAATTCAGCATGTCTCGTGGTTCTCGAGTGACGCCTATCATGTACTACGAAACCGAGCGCAACGCGTCCATGCCGTGGTTCCATCCAGTCTTCCTTAAGGAGCGCTTCTTTGCCAAGGGGCAGGAGATGTACGCATCCAAGGCTCTGGGCGAAGTTGGGAAAAATGTCGACGCTTTCTTTGAGAAGAAGAAGTCTGAGTTCTGGGAGCGTCACCGGGTCATCACCAAGTGCCACGAAGACGACATGTTCAAGGCCTCGTTGAGGAAAAATGACTTTTGGCGCTACAAGTGGATGATGTCCATGAACAAGTAAGTTAGTTGTTGGCTCCTTTTTGCCCCACACTAACACCTCTTTCAGGCTCCCAGACACATCTCACTGCATTGCCGCTGGAGCCTATGACAACATTCGCATGGGGTTGCCTCCGAGGGAGCAGCGCCAGGCTTTCATCAAGTCCTCGGAGAACTTTGGGCTGTGGCCTGAGGTCTACGATTATCTTGGTCGCAATATGAGCGCTTACAGCGAGTTCTTCCTTGGGTCTCCTGATCCCGCCAAGGGTAATGCATTCTCTTTCAAGAGTCAGCAGCAATTGACGGATGAAGAGACCGCGGCAATGACTGCCTCAAATATGCAAGACGGAGAAAGCGTCTACCACGGTTCCAGCACGCTGGCCCCAGAGGCAGATCCGAGATTGATCCCTCCTCCTCCTCCGTTGACGACCATGGCGACCAGTGCGCCCATTGCTGGATGCCCGAGACCTGGCCACCCTCCCAATCCTTGTTTCAATCTGGCTTGCTTGCCTGCTTCCATTCTTGAGTTGGTGGCGGAGATTATGATCTTCATTCCACACATTCTGGATGGTTTGATTCGCGGAAACTTCCCTGACGTGGCCGCCGGTGAGACGCAATGGGGATATTTCATGGATAGCAACTGTGCCCTGCGCTGTTTTGAGGTGGATTTGATGAACACCATCTTGGATCTTGTAGCACCGCTGGTGTGCGTTTGTCATTTCCTCAATCTCATCCTCCCGTCGAGTCCTCAATTCCCGCAGCCCGATTTTTGTTGTGCTCTGGTCTACGCTGGCGATCTCATTGCAAACACTTGTCAGACAATTATCAACGGCATCAAATCTCTTGCACTGGACAGCCCTCGGTTTATCTACTTCAACGACGGGTACTTTGTGCGAGACATCAACGAGCTCTTCGAGGAAACCCTGCAGATTGTCGTGTGTCTGTGCCAATTTGTGCGCTACGTGTTTCCTATCTCCCAGCTCACTGGAGGGACCATCTATGGAGGAGGTGCTTTTGACATTTGTTGCATTCCCATGGTGGCTGCAGACACGGCCATTGAATTGCTGAGACTTATCATTTTGATCATTGTTAATCTGGCGACCATCGAGGGCTCGGGTATTGATTTTTGGCGCACCAACCCTAACCAGCCAGCGATCTGGCAGATTGGCTTCATTCAGCAGGTTAACAAGACGCTTTTCACATTTTTTGGAGAACCTGGTGGTATCTGTGCTGGTTCCGGAAAGCCTCAAGGCATCGGAGGTATCACGTCTTGTATCTGTCAGATCTTGGACTTGATCTTGCCCATTCGAGAGAATCCAGGGGCTCCCATCAGCAACGACAACTGTCCGTTTTTTGACATTTGTTGCGCCATTCGAGGCATGGGTTACGTGATCAGCGACACGCTCTTGTTCTTGTTTGAGATGATAGCATCTCTATGGCAATCGTGGGCTCCTGCTGATAACAATCGATGCGACCCAGGTGTGCTGCCTCCAGGGCAGTTTTGTTCAGATCTGCCAAATCTTCCCTATGCCTTCTTGGACTTTTTCTTCTGCAATGAGTTGACCCCTGAGCAGTTCCAGATGATGATTGACATGGGAGAGCTGACGCCTTACCAGATCATCCAGCAGCAAAAGTGTGGAAAGTTTTTCCCAATCATCAACGAGTTCACGCTGCTCATCTCGACGTGCCCATGCCAGATCTTCTCCTTGGTTGATATGTGGCTTTCTGAGGTCTACGGACACACGGTGGATTGCTTCTGTGGACAAGTTGACGGCGTGTTTACAAACATTGGAACGCTTGTCAATGCCATTTGCGTTGCCGTGATCACGCTCATTCGACGCGTAGACGATCCAAACTACTGGCAGCCTTTTGGTCCCCCGAGTCAGAGCAACCCCATGAACAATGGGTAAGCAAAAAGCAGAATATTTTTTTTTTGACTGACTGATCGGCCCTCCCCCCAATAGGTTCTCAGAGACAAACACGTGGACATGGAACTTCTTTGCGCCAATGATAGACTCTGCTTGTAACCTAGTGGCAGCAGCAACTTGTTTCTTAGACTTGCTCTTGCCTTTCTGCTCTGAGAGTCGAAAACGTATTGTGCGAAGTGCCTTCCGCTGGCCACTGGAGATTATCATCCTAATAGGCGCGTTCATTGAAGGGTTCGTTGGCTTGTTCACGACACCAGCGACTTGCCTGCCTCAAGGACAGACTCAACCCCCGGATCAGCTCAACTCTCAGCAACAAGGAGTCTGCCCAACGGGTTCTTCTTTCTATGGAGTTAGCATTGACAGCCTATCGACAATATTCATCGCTCTGGCAGCTGTGCCTATCAACGCTTTGTTCGCTGATTCGAGCGTCGTGTGCTCAATGCTGAATCCTCCTCAGTGCCCCGCAAGCAACCCTTGCTGTTGTTACGACAATCCGACAACTGGCGCCCAGATGTTCACCTTTGTGACCACAGGTTCTGTCTTTTCTCAGCCCGGATACCAGTGTGCCCAGTGTGTGGGTCCGAATATGTGCACTCAGTACATTGATTCCTATGCATACAAAACGTGTGCAGCGATTGGAGATCCGCAACAGAGATGCTTTGAGGATTGCACGCAATCGACTGGAAACAGCGAGACGGGTTGTCTTGTGTCGTGCGATTTGAACAACCCAGGCCTAACAAAGTTGGATGGAGTCATCATGGCTTTGCTGCGTTACTTCCAGTGTCTGTTGATTCAGATCTTCCCGCCCTTTGGCTACATTGTGCAGGGTATCATCATCATGATTTCCGTTCTCTGGCAGCTGACCAACTCGCTCATCCGCGTCTTGGCTGCCGTCATCATGTTTGTCTTGTCTCTGTTCACTGCTTTCAGCGGAGGATGCGCTTGCTATGGCTCTGGAAAGAACTATGTGGACGTCAACGGACTGTGCTATCAATGCCTTGAGATTTGGCCCGACAACCCGGCCACGTGCACGTTTATCGTGGACTACACGCTGACTTTTCAGACGTACGCATACAATGTTGGTACTTCATTCACTGCTGGACAATCTGTGCCCTGCAAGAATCTTGGTCATTCGCCCAACTGCTTGGCTGGGGGTAAGGACAGTTCCGAGCCCACGAATGTGACGGCAAACTACCCTGGTGCGGAAAACACGTGTGCAGACACGACTTACGTCGGAGTCGTTACGGTTACGAATCAAGCTGCCAACCTTCCTCCTGGGTTGATTTATCTGGACAACACCTTTGCTCGTCCCGGCCCTGGCGTGTGCTGTGCCACAAACATCATTCCGAACGGGTATCAGCCAGGCCAGACGTCTTGCGCTGGAGGAGCCGGAGGCATCGGAGGCGTTACTTGCGGCATCATTCAATTGGTGCAGAACTTTTTCAATATCTTTTCGGCAATCGCTGCTGTGTTCACCAGTGGTAAGGCAGGAGGGGCAGTGGATTTGTTTTTCTTTTTTTTTTTTTCTTTTTTTTTGCTTCACACAGGTCCTGTGATCCCTAACCAGCCCGCATTCAAGCGGCACGGTCATTCAGTGAGTGGCATGGGTCAAATGCGTTGGCAGGACCCCCTTGAAAACTACAGTCAGTTTGCTGAGCGCATGCGTCTTGGCCAGACACGAGAACGTTATCTCCATCTCAAGGACATCCAGGCTGGAGGAGAGCGTGCTAAGGTCGCCCGCGGAAAGATTATGGACTATGGAAACGAAAAAGCGCCTGTGGCCATGGATTCCGTGTCAGCATTCTTCGAGGCAGTCTGGGGATTCAGCACGGACGACACCATGACAAACTTTCCAGAGTCCATGTGTCGAATCTGGAAGGGCATGCCTGGGCACATGTGCACGCCTCAAGCATTGTCAAAGCGGGATGCTTCAATGATGATTATCAATCACGTGGCCAAGGACATGAATGGAACGTCTCCTTGTGACAATCATCTCAGGTACAAGGGCACGAAGAGATTTTTTTTCTTTGTTAATTTTTTTTTCTTTCACAGGGCCTTCAATGACACACTTTGGAACGATGTCTGGGTCAGTGACCGTGTCTACTACATTGATTGCGTAGAGCGCGTTGTTCAGGGCACCCGCATGAATGAGATCTATCCGACGTTTCCCAAGGATTACTACTATCGCCACGATGGTGGCCTCCTGTTGCTCAACAACATTATCGCCGACAGCCAAAAGTACCTGAGGGATGAACACATTCGCGTCAATGAGGCTCGAGACCAAGAACATAGAAAGAAGCGCTCGGAACCAGGCCAGCCAGAGGTGTTCACAAGGCAGGACTTGTTGAGGCGCCAGGCTCAGGACCGCAAACAGCGCCTGACTTACCTGGCTTCCCGCCACCCGCGCTGGCAAAAGTCCTACATTGCGAGCGCCATGATTGAGTTGGATATGATGGAGTGGAAGTTCCGATCGGGATACTACACGACCCTGGCGAAGGATTTTTCAACTCGGCTAAGAGATGGCAAGCTGCCCAAGTTTTCCATGTACGAGCGCGTCTCAATGTTCACTCGACATGCTCGTACATCAGGCTCAAATTTCTTAGCGGTTCAGTGGCGACAAGCATTTGCGGCTATTCTGGAAGGAATCGTGTCTATCCCCGAGGCGTACGCTCGCATCACGACACATGGCCCACTGGCAATCTATCGAGAAGGCATGAAGCGATTTCATGAACGGCCTGAACAAGTGGCCAAGATGGCAGCCTTGAGAAAGCGACAAGAGGTGGTTCGCAATGCCTTCTACAGTTCTCCGGTGTACCGCTGGTGGACGCAAGAGGAAGGATTCTACAACCCCAACGTTACCGTTAGGGGATTATTCCGGGTGAACCCGATCAAACGATTGGTTCAGCACTTGAATCACGTCTTCTCCTGGCAGCGCGCTAACTGGGACAAGATCCAGCCCACACTGATCACTGCTGATTTGCACTTGAAGTAAGAATGGCCCGAATATTTCATTGGTCGTCCTCATCTCTCTCTCTTTCGTAGGAACAACTTTGCTCAATGGTTTGCTAGGAGATGGAAGACCAACTGGACCCCTCAGATTCTGGGTAACTGGCAAGCAATGGGACGCTTGATGCTCAAGGTCAAGGAGGCGTTTTTCCCTGGATCTGTGTCGAGAGAACTTCGAGAACGTTTCAGCATTGGTCCTGGATGTATTGTGGTCTACAGACGTTCATTGAAGGGAGGTGCTTCACCGAATTATCAGCGCCATTTGAAGCGCATCATTGACTTGGCCGAGGGAATTGGGCCGAACTGCTCTGACCCTCTCAAGTTCCAGAGAGACATGGGATTCGGTCTGACACATCGCATCGATCAGTCTCCTGTCCCAACGCTGGAAGATCAGCTGTTCATGGCTGATCAGAGGCAGTTTCTGGTCGCCGAGGGATGCTTGTTGATGGAGGGATTTTTGAACGAGTTGGTCTTCTTGGTGACTTACTGTGCGAATGATTTCATGCCCCAGTTGCCGCCTTTCAAACGCGCCCAGCTTGTCAACGAGTCGGGCTTCTGGTGGTTTATGAATGAGATGGCTGAGCGCGGACGCAAGGTGAGAGATTGGGGTCGCGAAAGGATGTTTTTGACCAATTTTTTTTTCTTTTTCCATCAGATCTTTGATGATCCAGGGCCACACACCATCTCCTGGCCCACGCCACCCGCCAAGGATGAAGACGGTTGGCACGGATGGATGATGTTCTTCAAGACACGAGGTTTGACGTGGTCAAGGCCCAAGATTCACCCCATGGAAAGCCACGGGGCAGCTTGGAGACGCAATTTGAGAGAGTCCATCTCCAATCAACAATGGATGCGCGCCGTCATGACATCGACGTTTTCTTTCAATGAATGGCTGGTGGCCGTGTTTGACGACTGGACGGGCTTGTCGTTGAGCATGGAGTCGAGCCAATGGTTGGCTGCGGTGGATGAATTTTTCTACAATGAGAATGAGGATTGGTAAGTTCTCTCTCTCTCACTGTCAAAAAAATCTCCCTGAAGTTCTTTCTTATGTCTCAGGTACGCAGGCCCCGTGGGATTCAAATATTGGGCCCTGTTCTTCTTCCGATGCTACTTCCAGCCGCCGCCTGGCATGTTGCCTCAGAACGCAGCCATCAACTTGAACTGCAAGGTCGGCATTGGTCTTGAGGCGGCCATTGGATGGGTGACTGCTATCATGGCTGGTGTATTTTTGGTGGGTTCCATGTTTTTGCCTTGGGTGTTGATCCCGCTGCAGATTATTCCCATGGGACTGTTGTGGCTCATTGTGACGCCCACTGTGGCTTATCACTATTCACCTCGATGCTGGTTGATGACGCCTTCGTTGTTGTTGCCGGGTGTTGGAAACGCAGGCATCAGTGTGCCGTTCTGGCCCTTCAAGATTGCCTTTCCCGCGCTCCCCTTCTGTGCTATGGACGACATTGCCAACTTGATCAACAAGTACACGCAAATGTGCATTTGCGAGGTTTGGTGGGGCACTTGGCTAGAGTTTTTGTGTCCTCGTTGCATGATTCCCGGGGGCAACGGATGCCCCACATGCCCTACAAAGATAGGATTCTACAACTGCCAGAATCTGGGCCTGTCGGACGGCATCAGCAACATCTTCTACTTGCTTCTACAGACGATTCCAGAGTCAGCCACATTGATCAACGCGGTGGCTCAGTCGATTTTCTTCAATGGTGCTTTTGGAACCTTTATGGGCAGCATTGGGGACTATCTAACATCCAAAGTGGATCAGTTCACAAACCTTTCCGGTGATCAGCAGTGTCAATATTGGTATTGCTTTGGTATCACGTTGCCAGCCGTTGGATGGTACATTCTCGTGATGGTTATTGTGGTCACCCTCTTCACACTGGTGTGGAACATATTCTTGAATCTTCTGTCGTACCTATGGGCTTGGATCATGGCCGGTCCTCTGCCTTACTTGCTACCTGGAGTGGTTGCTGGATCAGACCCGTACTCCGGACTCACTGGCTTACAGGCAGACAGCTCAGCGACAATGGCGAACTCTGGAGGAGAGCCCTATGTGCCGGTTAGAATCGGTGGTCGTTTATTTGTTGATGAAGCCACTGGAAATGCGAAACGGCGAATTTATGCCAGGCCCGAGGACGTTGCGCGTGCCACTCGCCGCAACTTGCGTTATGGACACGCTGCAGGTGTATCAAGAGACCCGATCTTCCCCGCTATTGATCGCGCGTATCGTGTTTGGAGAGGCGCATATGATCGGTTTGTGAGGGCTGTGCAGAATGAATGAATGGATGATGATGATGATGATGTTTCCGGGGTTAGAGATTTTGAAATTAAACAATCTCAGATAGATGTTGTTCGTTCATTCATCAGTGAGGAAGAAGAAAGAAAAAGGGCGGAATGTTTGCTCCCGAGTTCCGTTATGCGGAAGTTCTCGATCAAGACGCGGAGCGCGTGACCAAGCTTCAGTCAGCAGAGGAAGAACTGATCCCTAGTGTCAGACAGAATGACATTTCAGGCAGCCCTTGGATCCCCGCGACTCATGGAGGGGCAGCCGTTGTTGGTGGCATCAGCTTGATGGTGTTGTTGCTGGCTTGCATCTTTGCCATTCCACGTTTGAACAGTGATGTGGCCCTTCAGAATTCGCAGTTCATCAAGGATACGTGTGCTGTTTGCATGACTCGAGAGGGACTGCAGGGTGAGTTTTTTTTGTCGTATGTCCTTTTTTTTCCTTTTCTGAAAGGGGTTCCCTCCCCCAGGCAAGCCAGGAGATCAGGGAAGGCCTGGAGAGAGTGGCCCTACTGGAGGAACAGGACCTAGCGGTGCTTCTGGACCTCCTGGATCAAATGGAACAAATGCCATTTGCATGTCTACAACTCCGTGTGGAACGGGGCCCACAGGAGGCACTGGAGGCACAGGTCCCATTGGTTTGTCTGGTGCTCAGGGCCCTTCTGGAGGGACAGGAGGAACGGGACCGAGCGGTGCATCTGGTCCTAGCGGTCCACCTGGTCTTGATGGAGTAAACGGCACACAAGGAGAAAAGGGAGACAAGGGTGATCCTGGACCTCCATTTAACGGCAATGCAACATTCGAGTCCGTGTTCGTGAATGGAACGACAACTTGTGCTGTGCCCATGGATCAATCGTGTCTGGGCCCGGGAGGGTGTTTGAATTTTTCACTCTGTGTTCTCACCGCCGAGGGGCTCAATCTCTTTGGCACAGTAACCAGTCCATTTCTGAAGATTGGCAAATCTGGGTCCACATTTGGGGCCTATCTACAGTTTGGCGACGTGGGCACAATCAGTCACGTGGCGTACTTTGGGAAGCGATTTGGAACAGTGCCACCAGCGTACCAGATATCTCTCTTTCAGACCTTTGCGACGACGGTTCTCATTGAAGCTGCGAATTTCCTAACAATGCGAAGTGTGTTTCAGCTAGACTTCATTGCAGAAACAGGAAGCATGGGCTTCACGGCATCTATGGGAGGCATGACCTTTTCCAGCGCGCAGGGCATCTCGATCACCCAAACAAGTCTATCACAGACGATTTTGATTGCATCTGCAGGATTTGTCAATGTCACAGGAAACTCCATCTTGGACCAGACGAATAACTATGCATTGCAGGGGTCTATCTCCGCATGGATCGCAACCAACCCAGTCAACTCTTCTCAATGCATTGGCATGGCAGGACCTCCGCCCAATGACAACACCCGCGTTTCTCTGGCCTTTGGACAGGATTTGATTTTAAACGGTGCCTCGCCTCGCATCCTTGCTAACACCACACAAGGTGTGCTGACCATTGGCCCTGATTTGCAAATCTGTGGCATGAGAATCCGGTCAGTGAGCAACACGTTGATCTTCCAAGGAAACACGACTGCTGACGCCATCTACTTTGACGCGCTGTTCATGACGACGCACAATGCCACAACACGCTTCAACAATCCGCTTGGGTTTGACTTGTTTAACACTCCCTTGGTAAACCAGGGGAATGCCGACTTGAGTGGCTGCGGAGTGCCAGGATTGACGATGCTCAACAACACCGTTATCGTGGGCAACTTGAGTGTGATAGGGAACATCCGAGCCACTAGCACGATTGTTGGATCGGCCACCATTGGGACGTGTGTGTCAGATGTCCGTGTGAAGAAGGATATCGCTGATGTAGAGCCGGTTGACGCTTTGCAGAGGATACTCAAGTTGCCAGTGAAGGCCTTCAAGTACAAGGACGAATTTGTCCACGAGATGGAGGGAACTTTGAAAAGGGGGGCTACCTATGTCGGAGTCATGGCGCACGACTTGGAACACGACTTTGGCTACGCTGTGCGACGCATGAAGCAAAAGGTGGGCGACACGCTGATGCATGACATGGCACAGGTTGATCCACACCTTCTCTACGGAGAGATTGTTGCAGGTAAGCCCCCTCTGAATTTGATTTTTTTTTAAATTCATAAACCTTCGATCTCTTTGCAGGCATTCAAGGATTGCATTCGATTCACAAGCAGACAGTACAAAGGCTACGCGATTTTGAGGAACACACTTCGGCAACGACAAGGTCCATCTGGAAGCGTCTCAACAAACGACTGAAGCGCCTCGAAAAGCGCTTAAGTGGTCGCCTGTGAGAAGATTGGGGGTTTTTTTGAGTTTGGAAATTTGGACGTGTTTTGCATATTTTCAAAGTCAGCATCTTCTTTGTCCATAGAGGAGAAAAATATGGGAAAGAAGGGCGGTGCGGGTATCCTGACAAGGCTCCATCATGTGGAGCTTTGGTTATTTGCGTTGGTGTGGATTTCTCTGCCTCTGGGATTCTTCTTCTTTGGCTTCTATGCACTGACGCGAGACTACGTCTACACGTACTTTTTCACGCCAGCCACGTACGGCGTGCTGACTACTAACTGGTACAAGGTCTGGGACTGGTGGAAGACTGTCATGTTCACGCTAATCTGGCCCATGCCAGCCTTTGTCATGGCCGAGATTATCTTTTTCAAAGTGTTCTGGATCAAGGTGGTCTTCTTGGTCTATCTGATCCTCAATGAGTTCTGGTGGGTGACCAGCCCTTTGTCTTTGAAATTGCTCTTCTAACTCCGCTGATCTTATCCCTGCTTTCAGGTGGATCACCGTTGTGATTGTGGACATTGTTTTTATGGCAAGCAGTCCGAATGATCCCACAGTGAGTACGACAAACCCAGCGAGATCCTTCAAGGCTTGTTGTGCCCCTGAATGGTATTTGACTGTTCCCAAGTGCCCCAACTACGGGGCTGCGAATCCTCTGTGTTATTTTCCCATTGCCAACATTGGTGAGCTGGGATTCAACTGGGTGTTTGTCGTGACGTTCATCATGGAGTGCATTGTCATGGGCATCTGGGGTGTGTTCATTTACCTTGTCGTTGAGCATATTCTTGCTGTCAGGGAGTTCTTTGCCAAGGGAGGTGATCAGTATTTTTTGGTTCCCAAGAATGGCTCGGGAACGGAAGTGAGGGCTCCCCCTGGGTACCTCCCGACCATTCCAACAGCTCCTCCGGCTTCTTCAGTGGTTGTCACGACAACAACGACAACAAATGCACCAGTGACAGGCCCGGTTCAGCGCAAAACCTTTTCATCGACGGGCGTCTGAGCCAGAATTTTTTTCATTGCGAATTTGGACGAATTTTTTTTGTGTTTGAAATAAAACAAACAAAAAATAGAGATGGAGGAGGGGGAGCCCAAGATTGCGACACCTCCTAGCCATGCTGAGTTGACACCTCCACCAGAGCATGTCCCTGACGACAAAGATGATGAAACTGAGAAATTCTTCAAAGGGGCCGCCAGTGAAGAAGAGGTGGCCCATGCGGACGGCGCTGCTGCCAAGAGGATATTGGCACAACAACAGAAACGCTCGACATTTTTGGGTGCTCTCTGGGGCTTTCTGAAAGCCCTTTTGAGATTTCTCTTGGAAGCCCTGGTGTCCCTTTCAATGATTGTGGTGGCAATAACTCTCATTGCATCGATGTGTTTGGCAATTATTGCTTCTCCTAGTGGGAAATTGGTGTTCAAGGACACTGGCCTTCATGAGCTTGCGAAGGATTTGAGCGATGTGATCTTGGACTTTCGTCGGATAATGACAGGGGTTCCCAGGATCCCTGTATCTGAGCGCGCTCGAGATCGTCTGTCAGACTTGCGCACATGGACCATTAAATTTTGTGACTATTCACTGGAGAGCAGATCAAATGTTCGACACTTTGAAAGTTATCGAAATGTGTCTATTAGATGGACAGTCAAGGAACGCCTTCGTCGCTACGTGGAAGTGCCTCCTGTATCTCCACTGGAGCTCGATTCATGGAGCATTCGAGGCATCCCTCTGTGGACGATTGCTGGGATTATGCTGGAGTCCAATCAAACGGCAAACGAGACGCTCTTTGACCTTCCCCATGAGCAGTCCAGGATGCTGTGCATGCACCAATTCAAACACACGTTTGACTTTGAGCGGCGCATCTGCGTGCTGTCTCGAGGCCCCGGAGGCGGGCCAGCACAAGTGCTAATTAATCCAGTTCTCAAAGGGTTTTCAGAGGAAGAGTCTGCAGTGATTGTGAAAGAACGTTCTCGGGTCTGCGAGGCGCCCTACTTGAAGAGCCGAAGGCCCGTGCTGGATGTCCAGTTCACCATTGATGCGCCCTCGGAAAATGAACGACATAGGCCAACGGTTGTGCGCACCATCATTGATGATCCTACCGAAGCGCTGGCCTTTCAGATGCGCTGGCAGGAGATGCAGGGGTCTTATGAGTGCAAATGAAATAAAAAAAAGCAAACTATGGAGGGCAGGATCGATTCGCACGAAAGAGAGAAGAAAAAAGGGGACTGGAACAGAGCCGTTTTAATAAGCGTGCGCGGCACCATGTCTTTTAACGGGGTGATAACCGATGCTTGGGCCATTGATAACCCTGGATTTTTTAACGGGTTTATCACCCATGCACGGAACCAGGCCCTAGACAAAGAGATTGAAGCAATGAAAAATCGGAAGCAAACTGACAAATCGTCGACGAGTCCAACGGAAGAAAAGGAATTCACTCTGAGTTCAACGGCAATGAACGCAGGAGTCGTCAACCTCACTGATCACACGAATCCCATCGCCAAAGCCCTGTGGGATGGCATGGCCGACGAGTACGCTCTGAGAGAGATGGCCAGCAAGATGGGCACCGTTCTCGGACCTAACCCTGTTGTCGAATATGTCGCGCTTCAAACCAAGGATGGGCTTAAGTTGACCGGAGGCGCGCCTGACATGGCCGTGATTGGAGGACCTCTCAAGGACGAGCTGAAGCGTTTCTGTGCCAATTGGGGTGTTCCAGACATGCCATCTGAGGAGCTGGTCAAGTGCTTTCTGGCTTGCTCACTGAGTCGTGAACGCTGGTCCAAAGTGTACGACTCACTGAAAGGCGACGTGCACGAGCTTGTCGCTCAAGCCAAACTCGTAGGCGGAGCCATGGGAAACATTGCAGACGTCTATTCGGGACGTCGCATTGCACCTGATGTCTGGAAAGCGCTCTTCACTGGTGCGCGCATCAAGGCCTCTCAGACGGGCGTCATTTCGCCCATGTTCCTGGACTTTTTGCGTCATGTGCCTACCATTGGTACGGGAAGCAGCATTGACCAGGGCCGGCAGCTGATGCTCTTCTTTGCCCGAGATGCTGTCAATCTGAGGGAGATTTTGGACGACCGGAAGGTAAGTGCGAGTCTCTTTTTTGTGTGTGTGTGTCCGCGCTTCTCAAAAAAAATTTCTTCAGGTGTTCAGCGACAAGGAGTCTGGTGTGCGCTTCGCCATTGACAGCGGAGAAGTCAAATCGCAGCTCGACGACTTTGATCGATCCGTCAGACGAGGCGAGTGGGACGAATCATCCATTGCAGATGTGCTGCGTAATACAGTCTTCCCAGTGGCTTCTCTCTTTTCCTGGGGAGCTCTTCAGCCGGTCAACGAAGAAGGGGAACATATTCCAGCCATTGGAAGAAGAATGTTCACTCGAGGCGGCGGTGGTGGTGGAATCAAGAAGAAGACACACCACGCAGTCCATGGAAGCAGCTCGTGGTCCAGCCACAAGAGCAGCAGCAGTGGACACCGAGGAGCTTCATCTGCTAGCTCCGATCACGGACCTGTGAGATGGAGTTCCATTTCAGAACAAGCATTCAGTGAGATGCCTCTCGTGTCTGGCTACAAGGCCCAGGTTGGAAGGGCTCCTTTTTATTCGAATTACGACACAGTGACGGAGTTGTTGAGCTTGGTTGACGCAAGCGTGTCCACCAAGGTCAACGTTGCAGCCACGTTAACTCCAGAGAATTGGTCTCACTTCACTCGGCACTTGGCAGAACATGCCAAGCCTGAGAGCGTGCGCGACAATGAACAGGGACGGGCGTTTGATATTGTGTTGGCCAATGGCGTCACAGAGTCCATTCGACGCCGCTGGACAACTGCAGATGCCATTCAGAGGATGCTCGTGGTTCATTTTTGTGCTTCTGGAACGTCTGGTCGTGACGCGTGGAAGGGCGTCTATCGATCCATTTGGCCGGGCGAACTTGAGGCGCATCTCGAGGCCACGATTGACGCCTATCTTGATGAATATCCGAGGTTGGACAAGGCACTCATTGAGTTGCTTGCTCCTGCGCCCGATCAGAATGCACAGTGACTGGTGTTTGCAAAAAAAAATTCTCGCTCGCGGCAGCGTTTTTTTTT
>FRDC01002478.1_pt1 | contig 17515 bp, 33 predicted proteins | sample 1106171 | NCBI WGS metagenome assembly FRDC01 (sample SAMEA3930566, study PRJEB13176) | freshwater metagenome | biome: Drinking water system; feature: drinking water; material: water | place: Singapore | collected 2014-12-20 | reverse complement strand
CGTCAGCGGCCCCATCCGGGGCGCGCTTCCTCCAGTGAGGAGGAGGCCGCCCAAGGTTTAATGCGCCTGCAAATGTGTGTTGCCGGAATTACCCGTGACTGATACTGGGAGGTGACAGCCACAAGGCTTCTTGCAAGCGCAGTCTTGATTAACGCAGAGCCAGTTGGTCTGCGTAGAATTTCTTCAACGATTCGTACTTCGCGTCACGCTGCGCTTTCACAAATGCAGCATCCGCGCCACTCACCAGTCGTAATTGAGCCGCAAAGCGAGCGCCGATATTCAGTATGTCCGCCGCCAGGATCGCATCCTCTGCCGTGAAAGACCGGGAGCCAGTCTTGAATGCTCGTTCCGCCGTGGCCTGATTGATCTTGAGATCACTTACCGGCAGTGGCTTCTGAAGCGTCACGAGTGCCGTCTGAATACCCGATGCTACCACGACCGCAGCCGCCAGGTTGGCCCGAATCTGCCCCAAGGTCGAAACGTCCAGGCGGATCACAAGCTGGTCGCTTAAGATACCGTCAGCGACCGCAATAAACTCTTTGACCGCCTTTAGAGCGCCGTCCACATTGGTCGGCCCCATCTGCGTCGTCTGGTCGAATTGGATATTGACCCGTTGCGCCGCTTCGGTCAGACTGACAAGCTTGCCCAGCAATGTCTTGTAGTCGTCAGGGTTGAGCCGTCCACGGTTCTTGAATGCCTGGGCAGTCAAGGCCGCAGCCTCAGTGCTCAGATGGAGCGTAAAGCCAGCCACCGTCACGCGCCGGTCAACCTTGCCCCAGTCACAACCCGTCAAAGCCGAAACCATCAGCAGGACGGCCACCATCAAAGTTGCTTGAATCTTTCTCACTTTATTTCCTTCTCCTTAAATTTCTTTTCCCAACTCTCGCCCCAATAAACAGGGTTCTCGAATTCGATCTGACTTGGACAGCCCCAATCATAAAACCAGTAAAATCGCGGACAGTAATCTCTTCATTGCCTTCCGCCTGTTCAACCCATTCCTCAAATTCATCACTTAGATGAACAGGAATGCAGTAGTCATGCCCGCTATCATCGCTGGCAGGTCGCCATTTCACTGAAACACCTTCCTCCCCAGTACAGCGTCATCCGGCGAATTGAACGCATAGAGGGCCGGAATCTGCGCGTAACCATTAACCCGCAGCAGCCGCTCAGCCTCAGCGTGTACCTCTTTCCAGTTCGCGGCCTTCGTCAGCACCTTGTAAGCTTCCAGGAAGTAGTGCGTCATCGCGCCGCACCACTGACCACCAATCTTCGCATCCGCCGAGGTCTGCCAATCCTGGCAGCCGCTCAGGGACACAATTGTCGCCGTCGGCTCACCATCTATCGGACCATCCACGACACCGCGCACCAGTGTTCTAGTCTGAAAGCTACCGGCCCGTGTTGCCTCAATAGTCCGAGGCGAGAGCGATTCCGCGTCCAGATAGCGCGGCTTCTCCTGCCTGAACAGACTCTTGGCCCACTGCTTTGCCCCTTCAAAAGAAAACCCCTTGGCGACGGTGGCAGAATGGCAACAGTCCATGTGTAAAAAGATAGTTGTTGTGGATGGAAATAACCGCCACATCTGCCATAATTCGTCGTCAAGGATTAAGCCCTTGTCGTAATCCCAAGGGACCAAACATTCGTCCCTGCTGTCCTCTTCGTCCTTATTCCGATCCGGCAGGTAAGTACCGTGGCCGGAATAGACGATATGGACATAATCGGCTGGTTTCTCAGCCAGTTTTGCAATGCCCGCCAGAATCGCCTTACGGGTTGCGTCTTTGTCACGCAGCCGAATCAGCCTGTCGACCTTCAGCCCGTACTCATTGACCAGTAGCGACTCCATGCGCTTGGCGTCTTCGACGCAGCCACGCAATTGATTCGCCCCGCTGTAATTGATCCCGACGATCAGCGCCGAGCGAGTTGGCTCCCGCTGCGGCATGGGGATCACATTGGGCCGCGCAGGCAATCGAAATGGAGTTGTTGCGACTGAGAGGTTCATCAGTTATCGTTGTTCGACTTGATCTCAGGGAATACATTGCCCCAGATTGAGCGTCCAGCCGCAGCCAGTGCCGTTGCCAAAATGCCCAGATAGGCCGTGTATGCAGGCGGGACAATCTCTGTCGCACCGCCCAATACACTCAGGACAGCCACAGCCACGCCGGTATAGGTCAGGGCGTGATTATCAGTAGCCGCGCTCAGTGTACGACCGACAGCCGCAGACAGTGCCGCCGCCAGGGCCACAAGGGTAGCCAGCTTCGGATTGACTGCGCCCAGGGAGCCACCGACCGATGCGGCAACCGCAACCACGATGGCGAGAATGCTTTGAATTTGTGATCTCGTAATGCCTTCCACTTCTCTCCTTTTCCTGGGACAATCCCAAGCTTCACACCAGCACCAGCCAGTGATACTCATCTCAACAGCCCGCCAATGGCACCAATCGCGCTAACCCAAGTGGCCTTGCGGATTGCGCCCAGCGTTTTAGTCCCGGCATCCAGAGTGCGTTCTGACGCCTGAACGCTCTTGCGCGTGTCAAGCAGTAATGCCTCAAGCTGTGCAGCTATCGGCTCACTCTTACCGGATGCCTTCGCCAATTCACCAGCGAGAGTCTTGATCTCTGCCGTGGTCGTATTGGCGTTAATAAGCACCTGTCGAATCTCAGGCAGTAACGCCATAAGCTCAGGCGATTCCAGGAAACGATTGACGCTCTCAATGCTCTCCTTCGCCTCGACCAGTACCGCCCGACCATCACGCGCCAGCGGCGGCAATTCGTCCACGGCCCTAACAATCTCTCGCGCCACATCTTTGGGCAAGGCTGCAAGCTCCGGCAGCACATCCTCGCGGAATGCTCTAGCCGTCAAGGCCGCCTCTTCACCAGCGCGGGCGAAGGACTCGCCGCTGCGCATCGTGGCGAGTCTGGCGCGTTGCTGCTCGGCGGAGTTCAGGTCTGCAACCAAGGCGGTAAGCTGTGGCCGTAATTCAAAGCTCGCAAACTTGATCTGCTTGGCCGCCTGTTTGAAGTCACGACTGGCCGCTTCCAGTTCAACTGCTGCGTTACGGGCGGGGTAGATGGCCGAGCGCAGGGCCTCATTTGTCAGCTTGATCTGCCAGTAGGCAAACGGCAGAAATACAATCCCAGCGAAAGCAAAGAGCGTAAAGGCAATGTCTCTGTATCGGCGCACGTTAATGAGGGTCACAGCTTCTCAACCCCCAGAGCGTCATACGCCTTGACCAGATAGGCCATGCGGCTGCGCAGGTTCGTTTCGCCGCCGTTCCAGAGGCGCGTGATAGCCTGGAAGGGCGGCAGCTTGATCGGGCGACCTTTGAAGCGAATAGTGACCGGCTGTGTACTGTCCGCGATCCAGTTCAGATTCTTTTGCTTAGTCCAAATCCAACAGGCCGTAGCAACCGCGATCTCCGGCTCCTCGATGCGCTCAGGATTGCGCACTAGGTCAACGCCAAGCTTCTCACCCAAGGCCGCAGTCAGTGCCGCGTACATTTTGCGCCCAGTGGCCTGCCCCAATCCACCACCACGAAACAGCCAACCGTCATTGGAATTGGGCCGGTTACCGAGTTCCTTGGCTTTGACCTTGCCGTAGATGTAATTTGCCAGCTTCGCAGGGTTGCGCTCGTACTGCCTAGCCTTATCCAGTGTCTCAAAGCGGGACGGCCAGACCTGCATCAAGCGTTCAGCGGAATAATTCAGATTCTCCCTGACAAATCGTAATTCGCCAGACTCTTCGGCCAGGGTCGCCAGGAATACCGCGATCCGTCGAGGTGTATTGATCTCAAATTCAGCGCACCATTTTGACAACAGTGGGGCGTATTGCGCGGCCTTTTCGGCTGGCAGTTCCGTCATAACCTGCTGTAACTGCTGGACTTCTATCAACATAAGCAAATAAAAACGCCGCACGTCCAAGCTTTCTTGGTCTCTGTGCGGCGTCTCACGCGCTCTATGCACCTTACATTTTACGAATCAGTTCATAGCATACAACCAGCGATTTGTCAAGAAAAATCTGACAGATTGAGCAATAAACTACTTGATCCGATCCATCACAGACTTTAACTGCTGCTCTGTCTGCACGTTAAGAATCACAAGGCGTGTGGCGTCGGGAAAATTGAGCGGGATGGTACTGACAACGTATTTCAGGTTATGCTCAATGTAAACATCTTCTGGTGTAAAACCGAAAACGCCCTGACCGTTCGTGCCATACGAGCCATCCTCGGCGGGCGACGGCATCGGGAAATCGCTGCTGTATTGGCCGCCATCCCCATTGACAAGCTGCATCGGGTTCGTCAGTTGACTGTCTACGCTGCTTACCTTGTTCACCTGATAATAGCCAACCGGCTTCGACTGACCCTCAATGAACAGGTACATATAAAACATCACCGAGCGGTCATTCATCAGCTTGAACCGCTTGATGAGATTGTCACGCTCCAATGACCACGAGATTGACGGCGGCGGCTGCTTGGTAAACAAATTGCGCTGATTGACTTCAGTTCTCGCCTGTTCATCTTTCGCGGTCGTGTTCGACGCTCGACCATCGCAATCCTCTGCCGTACAAAGTAGGAATAAGCCTAAGATTGCGCTCAACTTCCAAATTAGCGATTTATTTTTCACTGATCCCTCCCTGGTAGCAGCTAAAGTCCGCAGTCGTTAATTGATACGGCAATGTCGCGGACTTCCACATTGACCGATTCCACATCTTGCTCTTGGCGTTGTATTCCTCCATCCAACGAGTCAGGTTATTACGCAAGCCATTGATCTGAGCCGCCTTACTGATGTCCTTAAACATCGCGTCTTCACTGGGGACAGAGGCCAAATTACAAAGCTTCTGATTTAGAGCCTGTGTCGAGTTGTAGATTTCCTGGAACTCCTCATAGCGAATAATTGCCGTATCGGCGATGCTCACGGTGCGACCGCCGAACCACCAAATCGTGCCGAAGACGGTCGCCGCAGCAAATACGCCAATTACCCAGGCCAGATAGCCTGAAAAGAAATCGTCAAAAAACTTATCGTTACTGAATTTCATTGTTCCTCCAATTGTCCGTGTCTGGCTTGCATCTATTGCAAACGCACTTTGCCGCCTTCCAGGACCATTTCCGGCAACTGTTTGCTCACTGGCTCCGCTTTTGGCACAGCCAGCAGTTCCACGACCCTCACCTGACGTGGCAGCTTCCACTCGCCAGCGGTCAGAAATCCCACAGGCCCCAACTTCACAAAGCGGCCCGACGGCGACCAATCCGCAACCATCACCTCCCTTACACATTCCTCCGAAGCCATCTTCAGCGACTTCATATCAGTAATCGCGCAGGCTTCCAGAATGCGCGTGCCTGCCGGGTGCGCCTGCGGGCTCAGACTGACAACGCTCTGCGCCGTAACAGTTTCAGGCTGCATCGGCAGTAGTACGAAAGCGATCCCGATCAACAGGAGCGCCATCAGCGGAGCCATCAAAGACAATCTCTTCATCACTTACCTCCCTCGTTTCCCCTACGATCAATTCCACAAAATGAATGTCCCGGCATTGGCGACACTTCATTTGAATATCCAATCGGATATTCGCCGCCGCTTTGAACCAAAGCGCCTCACAGGCCGGGCAGCGTATGTCGCAATACTGTTTCAGTTCAGCCAATCCCTACACCTGTCGACTGTTCGGCCAGTCGCTCCACCTGGAGCAGAAAGTTTCGATCTTCCATGCCTCGCCCCTTTAACCACGCCACAAACTCATCCGGCGCAACCGTCTTCCGTGACGTCACGCCCATTGATGCTCGGATAACACTTCTCGCATCATCAGGGGTCACCGGCACACCCAAAGGACTGGCCGCTTCTTGCCTAATCAATGCCGTAAAAGCTGGGTTATGAACCAGTCCCTTCTCAAGTGCCGTATCAAGACCTCGCCAGAACGTGCCGAAGGGCGACTTCTCTTTGACCTTTTTCTCTTTCTTCACAGGCTCAACCACGCTCTCGGCGTCGGCCTTAGCTCGCGCAATCAACTTCTCGCGCCACTTGGTCACAATCGCTTGGTCAAACTCATCGTCTGACGCCCCCCAAAGAACGCCTGAATAATCCGACTTCTTCCAGGGCTTATACAAGTTCCAGACCTCTTCAGTCACCTCAAAGGTCACATTGTAAGTATTCGCATTGGCGTCAGGACGCTTAGGATCAAAGCCGGGACGGAATCCCGGTATGTAATTGCGAAACTCAATCTCTTCGACGACGTTGTCACCCTTGCGCCACCACAGCCCCCGCAAAATCTTCCCCGGCTCCGGCATCTCAAACTTCAGCCAGAGGTCACGGGAGATGCAAAACTTGAACCAGTGCCGGTCTTTGTTATCGCTGTAGAGCGTGGACAACTTGGAAAGTTCAACTTGTACAGGAAGGTCGAAGCTCATAGCGCGTTAAACTCCTGGCAAGGGCAATCACCGATCATCTCATTAATGAAGGCAAAGCACTCACCGCCGTCTCCTTCGTGGGACGAACGCTTATGAGTGCAGATACATTCGTCATCGCCGGATGGGCCACAGTACTCCTCGGCTTCCTTTTCCAACTCGTCAGACTCTTCGCATTCGTTGCAGACGTAGACCCTCTTGGCCGATGGAATACAGCAAACCTTAGCCTCGTCATAGTCTTCGTGGGCCGTGCCACAATTACCGCACTCCCACATTGCTTTTGCGTCCATAGCCGACCTCCTGCCCATCTTGTACCATACAACCAGCAGAATGGCAAATTATTTTTGCACATTGTCAGATTACCCTTGAAGAAAACAAGTTTCTCAATTAGACTGTAAAGGTTGAAAATTGAAAAAGGCTACGTAGCAGATTGCACTGCGCCGTAGCCCGTCACCAAATGCAGTTTCTCGCCCTGCAAAATGGCTTAGGCTATTATACTTATCGGGGCGTCGCAATGTAAAGGAAAGTTGCGCGATGTCAGACAACGACGATCTTATCGAAAATGACGATCACCCCGAAACCGAAAATCCCGATCAAGGCCATTATGAGACCATTGAAGTGGATGATCCCAACGGCGTCCGTACCCATCGTCTGCACGCCTTTATGGGTTACGGCGTCTGGACTATCCTTGAGATCATCGGCGGCATCATCCTGGTTGGACTTGGGGCTTACGCCTTCGGCTGGGTCGGCGGTCTGACAATGTTTGCTGGCTTCCTGCTTTCCGGCTTCGTCTCATGGTTTCCCACTCACGGGGCTGCCCGAGGCCGTACCGGGAACTTTCGCACCTGCTGCCTGCTTCTGAGCTTCCTCTTTGCCCTCGGCACCGGCCTGGCTCTCGCCGTCATGGGCCAGAAGGTCATGGAAGATCAAGGACGCGCCACCCTCCACAGGAACAACCTGGAACGCGCCAAGACCATTGAGCAAGCCTACAATCGCGGCAAGGGCCAGAATAATCGCACCGCCCGCCAAAAAGGCTCCGAAGTCGCGGGCATCCTCAAACCCGACGCCGATGCCGAACGCGCCCAGGTCGAGGCCGAAACGATCAATTGGGAATGGCTCCGCAAACTGCGCCCCTGGATGCGCCTCTTTGAAATTATTAAATCTGTCTTAGGCTTCCTGATTATGGCTGGACTTCTAATCTACTTCCGCGAAGCCGAAGACCTTGACGGCGACGGTAGCCCCGACTTCCTGCAAGCCAAAAAGAAGATTAAAAAGCGCATCTGGAAACCAAGCATTAAATTACCCCAACCAATCGGGCAGCCACTCAGCGCAGCCTACCGGCAAAGGGGAAAAGCCTAGCGCCGTCTGTGCCTGAATGGCCGGAGGAGGACGGCTCGCGGGTGGCGTATGAGAATGATACAGGAGACGAAGATGAAACAAGAAAGCGGCGACCTGGTCACGAAAATCATTCTAGTAACCTGGGTGACAGCCGTGGCAGTGTGGCTGCTATCGTTGATCTGGATGGTGGCAAGGTAGAACCGGAATGGGTGTATGAGACTGTCGAGACTCTGGATGACGGCACAAGAGTAAGCGGCGAATGGGCGGGAGTGGATTTTGAGAGTGGGACTCCCGACTTGAATAGCGATCCAGTCGCACCCTCCGAACGCCATACCGAAATAGTTAATTCGTCCGATCAACACCGGACTACTTCGGCCCCAAGCCGGACTATTCAAGTCCCCGACCGGAATAGTCAACACCCCGATCCTGACCGGACTTATCCGGTGCTGAAACCGGATAAGTCCGGTGCTGAGATCATTGACTTTACGGCATTCAGCGCCCAGTTTTCCCACTTGACCGAACTGGAATACAACTCGAAAAAATGGAAACGAAGTCGAGTCAAGCCTGGCTACCTTGTCAAGCGAATCCCAGGCTACATCATTGTCGAATCAGAATATGGAGTCCAGTATCTAAAAGTGCTACAATGGAACCCGACCCGTACTTCGGCGGACCTTGACCTTTATCCAGTGGCTCAGTTTTGTAACTGGGAAGCGCTGACCGATGCTGGCAGATTAGTAAAGGAGAAAACAAGTGAAAGAAAACAACGAAGACGCTGAATTGATGGCTGAGGTCGCGATTGTCAACGCCTCTACTCTCTTCCAGATTGCAACCGGAAAATTTACGGAGAGTCCCGAGAAAGTATCACAGCGATACACTTCCCTGCTCTCCTATCTACGAACTGGCAAATGCTACGTCACCCCTGAAGATCGAGAGATTGCGCAGAAGGTAGCGGGAGTATTAGGCGATTTTCAGAAAGCTGCCTAAGATACCGCCGCGCACCTTCAATGATTTTGGGATTATTTCGACTAGCATTGATGGCGGCTTGAACCTTGAATTGCTTCTTCCAGGACAGATACACCTCGTTGGGAACCCAAGTGTAATAGCGTGTCATCGCCCCGGTGTCGGGCGCAGGGCTTCCAAGCTTAAAGCGAATGGCCTTTCCTTTTCCGCTTGCGACAGGAGACCATCCCACAATGTCTAATTCGTGAATGGGTAGAATCCTTGGACCCAATGCCTTGAATGCCGTTTTCGGGCCAAGTCTCTTCGCTCCCTGGTGCTTCTTCTTTTCAATTCTGCAAGCCTTCAACACCTTCGTCTCAGGCTCAATCCCATGCTCACTCAGCCCCGCCTGAATCCGCCACACCTTCCACCCGATTACCCACTCCTCGTCAATCTCAAACCATTCCCCTACTCGCCGATACTCCGCAAGCTCCCTATGTATCGCAGTCTCCAACCGCCGGTCACCCTCCCAGGTTGCCACAATCTCAGCCGGGAACGGGCACCCCGTCTGCACGCCAGCGAGCCGCCCCTTCAGGTCTGTGGTCGTGCCGATCTTGTAGCGGCTGGTCCCGGCAGCGTTAATAGCGTAAACGTAAGATTTCAAAGAACCCATGCTACTTCCCCAACCTCTTCAGCGGCTTAATCGTCTTGGCGTCCTCGTCAACTTCGTACTCTTGCAAGAAAGCATCTTCCGTGTACGCCACGGGATCAATCCTGCTATGGCGCAGCCATATAGTCCCCTGACAACATTCAGTTGTTAGCTTCTGAAACCGAGGTAGGGGCAGCGCCCCAATTGAATTCATCATTATTGCATCACAATACGGACATTCACCGATAATCATTCCTCCACCTTCCTGCACTGATTATGATTCCTAGATGAATACAGCGCCTGAGCCAGCCCCAACGGGTCAGGTTACTCCAAGAGCAAAACATCATACCCAAATTTATTGACAGTAACATCGGCCACCGCCGCCTCAGTCACGCCGTCGTCCGACTCGCACATCACACGATCCCCGACCTTTAAGTCCGTCTTGATCTCTCACCCTCTACTCCTGGGTAATATGTGTTGAGCCCTGCCGTGATGTACGCACAGGGCCAGATAATCAAAGTCCTCAACTTCTTGCCGGTTCCAATGGGTGTCCATGTAACGCACCATACGGGACTCGACATCCACTTCCAGGATCATTAAAGTGGATTTACGCACCACGGCAAACCTGTCTTCATGGAAGCGAATCCTGTCACCTGGCCTCCACTGGTCAGGGCCGATTAAATGACTTTGACGATGCCTCCGCGCTTTACCCCTAAAAATCATTCCTCCGCCTTCCTGCACCGATTATGGTTTGTCGTTATCGCTCCATGCCGCCATCCGTCATTTATCGACGATTTTAGGAGCGAGAGATTCACAGATGTCGGCGATTGCGCTAAGCGCATGCGAGGGATCATCTGATGGTGCACTTGCAATCTGATGAATCGTTTGCAAGTCATTAACGAGTGCATCCGCATTGTGCAGTGCATTTCTAAAGTGGCAAACGGCGCAATCGCAAGGGGACTCGTCGCCGTAACAGCACAGGTCAATGGCACTGTTAAGGCGTCTTGCCGTTGCGATAAAATCGGTGACTGACTGCATTGTCATCCTTTCAGTCCAGCGTCACTGCTGGGCTTTTGCTTTTTCATCGTATTTCCTCCAAGGCTACGTAATCTTTCAGAGACAGACCATAGAGACGCTTCAACCTGGACTCTCTTTCCTTCAAGCTCTTAGGCTGAAAAGCTTCCAGATTGCAATGGACCCCATTGAGATTCCTGCACAACATGCAGTTTAACTCACTCTGGAACAGATAGTCATCCAGTTCTTCCCGGCAAGTAGGGCATGTTCTCTTCTTGGCTTCTACAATCATTGCGTAACCACTGCTCCAACTCTTCAGGCTAAAACGTATTTGCTAGGGCTGTAATCTCAAGGAACTACAGCTTGAGGAAAGCGGGCGGTGGAAAATGGGCGCACGGAGACCTACTCTGCTAGGTTCTCCGAAAGGATACTTGCGACCGTATGGAGCCAATGTACCGCTTTCGCGACGGTTCTGGTGGTCTGCGGAGTCAGGCTTGCCAACCACGACTAGGGCAGGCTAGGTTCAAACGAATCCGAAGATTCTCCCAAGCTTTTTACGTGCGTTCCACCTACACAGGGCCTCTTCCATTCCGGTGTTTACGATGTGTCCCCCAGACTTCGCTACCATCATCAAGAGAACTCAATCTCTCTAGGCTCACTACGCGGCTGGTTTGTCGCCTTCGTAAAGGCCGTCAGCATACTAGGCTACGGTTAAGGCTTCATGTACGCCAAGTGCTACTCTCTGCACGCCCGGATGTCGAAAGACCAAAGAGCAAATCCGGGATAACTAACTCATTCCATTGCAGTTCTCTCGACTCTTGCAGCGGTGAAGCACTTGGCTAATGGCTGAAAAAGCAAAGAGGGCCTGCAATTTTGTCAAACACGGTTGCTTCACTCGTATCGTAACAATGGCCGCAGGCCCTCTTAACTCGAAGAATCCACTACCATTATCACGATTCTACGAGTGAAGCGTGCGAAGACTAGCACACTTTCTCTAATTTGTCAAGTAAAATCTTTTTATTGACAGAAATAATCTGACAGGATAATATGCGAGATAGAGGAGGTTGTCAACCGTATGAATCATTTTGAAGAACCCCACATGAGAACCCGCAGGCTCCCGAAGATAGGCGAGACTGTCTAGCTTATACCTATTCGCTACTGGGAGCCAGACGATTACGAACCCGAATCAATGGTTGTCGAGGAAGTGACAAAGAATGGCAATTTCTACGGCCATCACAACGGATACGGTCATAAGGTCTACATGAGCTTTTTCGATGCCAAGTGGTACTTCGACAAAGAAATTGCACGGAAGGCGCAATTAGCCTTTGCGCTCATTGACGATCTGATTTGCGACGACGAAGCAAGCCATTACACGAAAGTAGTAATTAAAAAGGCTAGGACAAATAAAGCACAACAATGATGGCAACAATAGACGAAGAAATCTGGGAAGCCGTCCAGGCCGAGGGCACGCAGATCAGCGTGGACTATCTCCATGCTGGTTTAGGACTACAACGCGCTTGGCGGGACTTTGTAGTCCAGGCCCACAAGTGCTATCAGCCTCCCGATGGACTGACACACGAGAAGCTTGCACAGGTCGAGGCTCTGCTATTCGGCGATTCGGAGCAAACCATGCTTAAACCCTGGCAACAAGAAGAAATCATCAAGCAGTGGAAACGGAACACCGGCACTGGCGAGATTGCCGAATTCTGCGAGACCGACGGCGAGCAGTGCCTGTCAATGCGCGGCATCTACTCGTTGGAAGAATTGCGGGAGATTGTCAGACTGTGGGAGGCGGCCAGGAATGATTAAGCAAGCTGCGATACAACAGGAAGGCACGGTATGAATCCAAGAGTTACAATTGAACCATTCAGGCGCCAATCCATCCGCTCTGTAACCTATCGTATTGACGGACTGGTGGCCGTACACCTAACCCAACGACTTACTAGCGCCGCTAGTAAGTGTCCAAAGCAACCTACGATTAGCTGGGTGTCGGCTGCCCCCACTTCCGATCTCACCTATATCGAAGCCTTCCAGGAGTGCCTCGCCTTTGCCAGCACCGTCGCCGCTGAGTGGGCAGCCGACGCACCAGCCTCGCTACAAGCCTCGTTGTTCTGCCAGCCAGTAGCGTTGCCCGATCAAATGAATGGGAACCTGCCGCCTCTTTAATGTCCGAAATTTTAAGTCACTTCGGGGGATGGTCGCACAGAGGCCAATTGAATGAGCCTCCGCTTGGCCGTAACCCAACAGGCCAAAGCAGCCATACCAGGCATGGTATAACACTTCCGGTTCCGACAGTTTGCAATCCACTAGCACCAGCCTGCAAGACCTGAGATCGAAACACAGAAGATTTTCTGACTTGACCAGTGGTGTGCAGAGCACGGTCAAGCCGTATAAGCGGCTAAACTGGCGCAGGTCTTCGCGATCCAATACACGACAGTTCCAACCGAAATTTTGAATTGTCAACACAGGGGATTCTTCATGAGCCAGTCGGGACTTTTTCAGTTCCGTTATCATTGTTTGACTTAACCCTTACCCCGCCCTCCTTCAAGACTTCCTCTAACTTAGTCCGGGTCTCTTCAGGAAGGTCGGGGAAAATAGTTTCCAATTCTTCCGCTGTGTAGACCTTGACAGGGGGAGAAGTGGAAAAACCCTTAGCTCTTTGCGGCACAGGTTGCGCCTGAGCACCGGCCTTAGCCTGTGTCGTAGTTAGCTCCCGGAACGTGGGAGTGATTTTCGAGTTCGCCTCAAGCTGAGGGGCTGCATGTCCGCCCCCCGGTCGCATCAGAGTTGTCAGAATGGTACGATTGACTGCGTCCAAATTGTCGTACCAACCGAGAATGCGCCTTTGTTCATCTGTTAAAGGCAACGAGTCTTCATTGTCTTGGACGTCTAGTATAGCCTGGGCTATGGACAGTGTCAATTTCTGTTTGGCATTAGACATTTTGTTGAACGCCGCGACCAATTCATTGGCTATGTCCGTGCGCGAGACGGCCCCGAAATCGGTGCGATAGCCTGCTTCGGCCAGGGCCTTTTCACGAGGCAAATTGAGTGCAGCGGCGATTCCCAGTACCGATTCAACGCTCATCAGACTTAAGTCCTTCATGACTATGTCGGGATTCCTGGCAGCTAGGACCTGACTAATCCGTTGACGTGAAACGGTGAAACGCTTGCCGTATTTCGCTGTTTCAGGTTCAATTTGGGACTGGTTACTAACAATCCCCGACTTCTTAATCTCGTGATCGAGATATTGAGCCCACCGTCGAAGCGTCTCTCTGCGATAGAAATTGGAGTAGTTCTCCAACTCCTCAGCCATACTTGCTTGTTTTTTCATCGTCGTATAAGGTTTCTCTGGCACCAGCAGATTATTCCTGACGACAAATTGCCACAATTCCATGTCTACCATAATAATTTTTCCGTCCTCCATGTGTTCAACTTTACAACGCACCACAGTTACGTTTTGCTTGTTTCGTCGGACACCTGTGAGGGGATTCACCATCAAAACTGTGGGCTAATTCACACTCTAACAGTCCCCTTGACAAAAAGCAAGGTAAAATCCTCACTTTTGACGCGGATTATATTTGACAGAAGGACGGCTTCTATGTACACTCCTGCCTGTTCAATACCCGTAAGGGTTGGCATTCTGGTCACGGATCGAGCAGCCCGCGCAAAATCCGTGACCAGATGGTGAACTGAACCAGGAGGCTTCAGATGAACGTTGAACTCTTAAAACAGGTTCGAGACTGGATTGCAGAACGAATTGACACCTTCCTGGAAACGAACGGAGCCGAATAATGCCATTCCGACTGCCGACAGAAGAAGAGGAAGATCAGATCAAGGCCGTCGTTGACTGGCTACTTGACCCGACTGACGACGATCCAGGTCAAGAAGTAGTCGAAAGAATCCGTCAAACACTCGACGATGAAGTTGACGCCGAGAGAGTTAAACAGAAACGGCGCAGAGATAAGCGCCACGCTCTTTGATTTTGACTGCGGCGGCGTGGAAAGACACGCGACGTGTTGAGCGGTGGAGGCGATACGCCCGTATACGGGTTGAATGTCCCTAGTTAGCCACCAGCCTGCGCAATGCAGGCCCGCAGTCAAAACCCTTTCACCAACGCTGCGCCGTCCGGCATTGGCTCCCTCCCTGACGACGGCCTTTAACTTCTGGTGCCTCATTGGAGTATAGCCGTGACACCGCAAACTCCCTCAACTTACCAAGAGCGTAAACAGTATTACGATAGCATTCAACTCAAGCCGCACCAGCAACAGGCCAAGGAACGTAATCGGCCCATTCGAGAAACTGAAACTTCCAAGCGTCCCCAGGAGAAGAATAATGAACGACGATGACGTAGTCCTACTAAGCTTCCTTTTTGGGTTCGCTACCGGCATCGGAGCCTGCCTTTGGGTGCTGGTCTACTATATCGCGCAAAAGCGCAGGGACTCAGCGCTGCGCCCCCTGCCGATCAATCAACCTGTCGCAGTTCTGTCCCCTTTAGCCGCCTTACGGGCTACCGGGAAGCAATCATGGCAAAAACCAAATCCGCCGCCCGACTCAAGCTGGAAGAGTTGAGACGGCGTCACGACGAACTATATCCACCAGCAGAAAATAAACCCAGTCTAAAGCGGGCCAAAACCAATCCCCGCTTCAATGGCTGGACGGGGTCGCCGGATAAGGTGAGCCGTCCAGTAAAAATCAACCTAATCAATAACCAAATGGAGAAAGAGAATGGCATTCAAACTGGGAACACAGGAAGCCACTGATAGTAATCGAAAATATCTAAGCCTGCGCATCGGCAAGCTCTGTGAAACGTCAAAAGAGCCACGGGACGGCTTTGTCCCGGCCTACACGGAAAACAAGGCTGGCCTACGCTCAAACTTCTTTGCGAAGGGCTACGAATTCATCGTGGCCTATGTCCGAGACCTTAAATGGCGCGTTAAAGAGCTTGACGACGGTACTAAGCTCCAAGGCTGGGACATCGTGCTCGACGGTCGCGTGGGGGACTCGGAAGTCGAATACCTGCTGCACATCGGCGAGAAGGACCACCCCTTCCAACGTTTCATGAACTGTCTCGCAAATTGCGACTTCACTAAACCTATCAAGTTTTCCGCTTTCAAAGGGACAGGTGATCGCAAAGTCCTCTGTCTCTACCAGGATGACAGCCCAGGCGCGAAGACCGTCCCGCCGAAGTATCGAGACCTCTGGTTAGACAAAGACCTTTTGCAGAAGTTGCGCAACAAGATCGCGCCTAGCGAAGAAGAAAAGAAGAATCTCGCCTACGACGCCAACGGCACGATGCTTGGCCAGATGAAATATGACGAGGACGAAGGCCGACTGAGCGAGACAGGTTACCCCTACATCACTCAAAAAGTTGATGGCAAATGGAACCTGACCGCCTGGACTGAATTCCTGAAACAGAAGGTGGAGCAGGACGTTATTCCCGCGATTCAGCAGGCCGCCGCTCAGCGCCTGAAGGAAGGCGCAAAGCACCTTGCGACCGCAGCACCCAAGAGCGTCCCGGATGGCCCCTCCGACGATGCGCCGAATGATGCTTCGGAACCGGAAGAAGACTCGATCCCCTTCTAACCCAACAACTTAGCCGCAACGGGGAGAGCAATTCTCCCCGTTGCCCGGAGGTTCCACCATGAGTGCAGAAGAATTACGCAGACGCCACCAACGCGACCGAGTCGAACAACTCCTACCCACCCACGACATAAAATCACTGACCGCCGAGAGGAGTCAAATCCTGAATCGGCTAGCCCAACTCAAAGGCAATTTTTCAAAAGAAGCCACCCAGGAACGCGCCAGATTGACCGCCAGACAATGCGCGATCTGGGAGATTTTAGAGGAGGGTGTCTGATGGACATCGTCCCCTTCATTCCCCACAACCTGACCGGCATCCCACCGGAAGACGGCCCTCTGATGGCAGTGGCCTTCGATGCCAGCTTCCTGGCCGACCATCCGGGCCTGACCTGCCTTGTTAGACCAACCATCCGAGGGGAATTCTCGCAGGCACAGCGTCTGGCCGATCCGAATGAGCGCCGGGAATGGCTGGAACTACTGGTCGCCTGCAATGCCACGCTGGTCAGGCGGATCAAGGCGGGAGTCGAGCGGCAATTGATTCAGGTTGACGTGGCTGACCCTAAGCACCAGGGCTGGGTACTCTCTGCCGATTTGACTAAGGAGGCTTGCCGTGCCTTTGCTTAAGCCGCCACAAAAGGAAAGCGACAAAGCCAAGGCCAAGCGCGAGGCCGGGATAGCGCAGGTGCTGGAAGCCGCCGGAGCGCAGGCAAAGAATAAATCGTGGCGCGAAGAGTGGGTACTGAAGACGACCGTGGGCGACCTGGTCATCATCCCCTTTGAAGACTGGATTGCCTGCCAGTTCGACGACCCTAAAGCCGCAAGTGAAGTCCTCGGCGGGAACTGGGCTGGTCGCTTAAATACGGCCAACGGTAAATGGAACTGGCACCTATCCTATCCAAAGCGAACAGAGGCCGAACACATCCAGATTGTTATTGACGAGCTTCGGCGCTATCAACTTATTTAACAAGGTACACTCCAATGGACCAGGTGCTAACGAACCCGAACACGCAATTGCTGCTCATTATGTTTCTCATTGGCGGCGTCCACTTTCTCTGCATAGTGGACATCGCGGAGTCCCGCCCGTCAGCGTGACTCGTTCCGCCCCTAACGGGGCTTCACTCGTTTCTACGATTCCGCCGCCCCTTTTCTCGCGCGAGGAATGGGCTAAAGGCAAAAGGAGTTAAATGCAAACAGAAAACATTGACCGGCTTTGCAACGATGCTGCAAGAGCAATTATCAAGCAAATCGAAGTTGAAACTGGTCAAGAGATTAAATTGGAGACGTGTCTGAATGTCGTGCAAGTCATTGGGCAGGTCGTGAGGCAATCTGAAGCTGCTGCTAATAGATACTTTTACTTGCGAGATGAGGGGTTAATGCGCGCTTCAAATGTTGACCTTGGCACAGATTGTCATAAAGGGAATTGCGTTTATTTCCGCCCGACATTTTGCATTCCTGAGCCTGTTGACCTGCCTTACGAGGATGAAGAATGGTCAATCGCTGACTTGGATGCAGCGATTGACGCAGCAATTGCTGGTGAAACTACAAGCCTCCGCTCGGCACGCCATCCGGCGTAGCCGAGACGGGGCGGCGGGACGGGCGGGAAGCACAGGA
>FRDC01004475.1_pt2 | contig 17539 bp, 16 predicted proteins | sample 1106171 | NCBI WGS metagenome assembly FRDC01 (sample SAMEA3930566, study PRJEB13176) | freshwater metagenome | biome: Drinking water system; feature: drinking water; material: water | place: Singapore | collected 2014-12-20 | reverse complement strand
GACGGCGGGGTAGTGGCCGGCGAGGGCGGCCCAGGCGGGGGACTGGGTGAGCGGGGTCGGGGGGGTGGGGGCGGCGGCGTGGGAGGAGGTCATGGAGCGACTGTAGATGGTGGCCGGCGCGATCCGTCTCGCGGCTTGACGCGAACTCCGGGCGACCTTCAATTGGGCATGCCGATGTACGAGTACCGGGCGGCGGATGGGACGACAGTGGAACTGCTGCGGCCGATGGCCGAGGCGGACAAGCCGGTGGACGACCCCGAGGGCAAGGGGCGGGTGTTCACGCGGGTGCTGTCGACGTTCGCGGCCCAGGGCGGGACGCCCGGCGCGGGGAAGGGGTCCGGCCACGTGCACCTGGGGGCGGGGTGCCCGTGCGGGAAGCCGGGCGGCGGGTGCGGGCGGGGGTGAGCGGCTAGGGGTGAGCGGAGAGGGGCGGGAGCGAATCGTGCGCGGGGGCGCAGGGGCTGCGGGGTGATGTTGCGCGGGGTGGTGCGGAGCGTCTGGCACGGCGGTTGATGGGCTCGCGGAGCGTGTTCCGCTCGCGAGGCCGATCCATGCCGGACCAGAACCATCACGTTGAACTGGGCGAGACCGGGCGTCGCGGTGCCGGGGCGGTGGATGATCTCTCCGCGCTGGGGGCGGCGATCGTGCGGGCGGCGCGGGCGGCGGCGGACGAGCATGCGCGGCGGGTGAACGACGAGCGTGCCGAGCGCGGGGGGGCGGGCTGATGCAGTACGGTCTGTACCTCGCCGCGTCGGGCACGCTCACGAGCCTGCACCGCATGGACGTGCTGGCGAACAACCTGGCCAACAGCGAGACGGCGGGGTTCAAGCCGCTGTCGTGGTCGACGCGGCAGCGCGATCCGGCGCGGGTGGAGGACCAACTGCCCAATCTGCCGTCGAACGAACTGCTCGAGCGGCTGGGCGGCGGGGTGATGCTGATGCCGGCGCGGGTGTCGACCAAGCAGGGCGCACCGGAGACGACCGGGCGGCCGCTGGATGTGGCGATCGAGGGCGAGGGCTACCTGGTCGTTCGGCAGGGCGCGGGGTCGGCGCCGGCGTCGCTGCGGTTCACGCGAGACGGGCGGCTGTCGCTGAACGCGTCGGCGACGCTCGTGCAGGCCTCGACCGGGCTGCCCGTGCTGGACACGACCGACCAGCCGATCCGCGTGGACTCGTCGCGGCCGGTGCGGATCGACGCGGACGGGGCGGTGCGGCAGGGCGAGACGGTGGTCGGGCGGCTGCAGATTTCGAGGCCGCCGAGCGCGGAGCAACTGCGGCCGCTGGGGGATGGTTTGCTGGGCGTGCCGGCGGCGACGATGGCGAAGCGGCGGCGGGCGGAAGGGCAGTTGGTGCAGGGGGCGGTGGAGAAAAGCACCGTCGACCCGGTGCGGACGATGGTGGCGCTGGGGGCGGCGGAGCGGCAGGCGGGGTCGACGACCCGGATGATCCAGTATTTCGACCAGCTCATGGACCGGGCGATCAACGGCCTGGGCCGGACGCTGGCGTGATCGGCACGGAGTGAGCGATGGCGATTCTCGCACTGCAATCGGCGGCATCGGGCCTCGCGGCGCTCAACACGGCGCTGGACGTGACGGCGAACAACCTGGCGAACGTGAACACGCCGGGGTTCAAGTCGAGCCGGGCGAACTTCCAGGACCTCTTGTACATCGAGCGGGCGCAGCCGGGGGTCGAGAACGCCAACGGGGACCAGCGGCCGATCGGGCTGTTCGTCGGGCTGGGGACGCGCGTGAGCGGGACGCACCTGGACTTCACGCAGGGCCCGCCGATCAGCACGAACCGCGACCTGGACGTGTCGATCGACGGCACGGGTTTTTTCCGCGTGCGGGTGCAGGATGCGCTGGGCGGGGGCATCGCGTACACGCGGGCGGGGAACTTCACGGTGAACAGCCAGGGCGAGCTGGTGCTGGCGAGCGACCAGGGGCGGCGGCTGGACCCGGTGATCGTGGTGCCGGACGGGGCGGTGCGGCCGATCGACATCCGGGCGGACGGGCGGGTGTTCGTGACGGTGCCGCCGCAGGTAGCGCCGCAGGAGATCGGGCAGATCCAGACGGCGAGTTTCATCAACCCGGCGGGGCTCAAGCAGGTGGGCGAGAACCTGTTCATCGAGACGGCCGCGTCGGGGCCGCCGGTGCTGGGGAACCCGGGCGAGGACAACCGGGGGCAGCTCATCAGCAACTTTCTGGAGGGCTCGAACGTCGACCCGACGCGCGAGCTGATCGACATGATCCGGACGCAGCGCGCGTTCGAGATGAATTCGAACACGATCCGGGCGGCGGACGACACGCTGCGGAACGTGGCCCAGTTGCGGCGGTGATCGGGCGGAACCGAACCATGATCGCACGCGGGCTGGTCATGCTGGTGGCGGTGCTGGGCCTGGCGGCGGCGGCGGCCGGGCAGAACGCCGTCGCGCTGCGGCGCACGGCGGCGCTGGACGGGCCGAGCGCCGTCACCGTCGGGACGGTCGCGGAGGTCACCGGGCCGGAGGCCGAGCGGCTGCGCGGGATCGTGGTGCTGGAGCGCGCCGAGGCGGGGACGGCGGTGATCAGCGTGGCGGAGGTGCGGGCGGCGCTGGGGCGGGCGAAGGTCAACTGGGGCCGGGTGTCGCTGAGCGGGTCGGAGTCGCGCGTCGCGGTTGCCGGGCCGGAGGCGGCGGTGCCCGAGAAGCGTTCGTCGGGCGAGAAGCGCGCGTTCAACCCCGCCGAGGCCCAAGCCGGGACGGTGCACGCGGCGGTGCTGGCGCGGCTGGCGGAGCTGTACGCGGTCGGGCCCGAGGACCTTCGGGTGAAACTCGCGTCGCTGCCGCCGGAGGCGGCGGGCGTGCTGGCGGAGGGGATCGGGGCGCGGCGAGTGGAGGCGCGGCCCGGGGCGTCGAGCGGGTCGGGGCGGGTGCCGCTGAAGGTCGAGGTGTTCGCGGGGGACCGGCTGGAGCGTTCGGCGGCGGTGTCGGCGGAGGTGCTGGTGCGGCGGCGCGGGGTCGGGGTGAGCAGCACGGCCGCGCGGCAGCAGGCGCTGACGGACGAGGCGCTGGTGGAGGTGGAGGCGTGGCTGCCGCCCGGCGAGCCCGCCCCGCTGCGGCGGGCGGAGGTGGCGGGGCAGCTGGCTCGGCGGCGGATCGAGCCGGGGCGACCGATCACGGCGGAGGACCTGCAGTCGCCGGTGGTGGTGAACCGGGGCGACGTGGTGCTGGTGGACTGCCTGTCGGGGGGCGTGGTGCTGAAGGCCAAGGCGCGGGCGCTGGGGACGGCCCGCGACGGTGAGCTGGTGCGCCTGCAACTGGAGAGCGGCGGGAAGCCGTTCCAGGCGCGGATGAACGGACGCGGGCGGGCGGTGATGGCGCTCGGGCCCGCGGGGACGGACGGGACGCCGCAAGCGAGCGGCGAGTAACGCGAGGATGATCATGCACAAGCCTGTGACGCTGTCGCTGCTGCCCGTGCTGCTGCTGTCGGACCCGGCGGCGGCGCAGAGCCTTTTCCAGCGGGCCCCGGCGTCGCCGGCGACCCCGGCGGCGAGCGCGGGGGGTTCGGGGAGCACGGCGGGCGCGGGGGGCGAAGCCGCTCACGCGGAGGGCGGGGTTCAGCGCGGGTCGAGCGCGGGACCGGCGTTGGCGGCGGCGCGGTCGGGGCCGCCCATGCGGCTGCGGCTGCGGGACGCCTCGTTGTTCGTGGTGGTGCCGCCGGATCCGTCGAGCTGGAAGAAGCACGACAAGCTGGAGATCATCATCAACGAGTCGGCGATCAGCAAGGCGGAGCAGACGCTGGACACCAAGAAGGATTACGACTTCAACGCGGAGCTGTCGCAGTTCCCGAGCCTGCAGGCGCTGTTCCTCGAGCCGGCGCTGCGGAACGGGATCGGGGCCGACAAGCCGGGCTTCGGGGTGACGAGCAAGAACAAGTTCAAGGGCGAGGGCACCTACGAGCGGAAGGACCAGTTGACGGCGCGGGTGTCGGCGATCGTGCTGGACGTGAAGCCCAACGGGCACCTGGTGGTCGAGGCGACCGAGACGATCCAGCAGGACGCGGAGATGAAGACGATGGTGCTGTCGGGGATCGTCGACCCGAAGGACATCACCAACGCGCGGACGGTGCAGTCGGCGCAGGTGGCGAACCTGGCGATCCGGATCAAGCACGAGGGTCGCGTGAAGGACGCGGGGGACAAGGGCCTGCTGCCGCGGGTGTTCGAGGCGATCTTCAACTTCTGATCGCGGCGGCGTGGCGTCGGCACGGACTTCGCTGAGTGCTGGGCATGGCCCGGGTGGTTTCAAGCTGGTGGGTGCGGACGGCGGTCGCGGCGGCGTTTGCGCTGGGGCTGCGCAGCAACGGCGCGGCGGCGCAGGTCAGCGAGCCGGCCCCGGGCGTGACGAGCGTGCAGGAGATCTGCCGCATCGAGGGCCAGGGCGAGTCGGTGCTGCGCGGGGTGGGCATCGTCACGGGCTTAAAGGCCACCGGCGACAGCGGGGCGGACCTGGTGCTCGCCCGGCCGCTGGCGGAGTTCTATCGCTCGAGCGGCAACCCGATCCCGGACCTCAAGGAACTGGCCAAAGCCAAGTCGGCGGCGCTGGTGTTCATCGAGGTGGTGATCCCCAAAGAGGGCGCGCGGCGGGATGACCAGCTGGACGTCTACGTGACGACGAGCCACAGCGCGGCGAGCCTGGCCGGGGGGCGGCTGCTGCTGGCGCCGCTGCTCGGCCCTCTGGCGGGCGACGACACGGTGTACGCGTTCGCGTCGGGGCCGATCACGCTGGAAGACCCGGCGATGACGACGCACGGGGTGGTGCGGGGCGGGGCGCGGCTGGCGGCGGACGTGCTCATGCCGACGATCGCGGGCGAGTTCACGCTGGTGGTGCACCCCCACTTCCGCGGCTGGACGGTGACGGATCAGCTCGCCGACGCGATCAACGCGCTGGCGCCGGAGGCGGACGGGCTGGGCGAGGTGTCGGCGGAGGCGAACATCGCGACGGCGGTGGACGACGCGACGGTGCACGTGGTGATCCCGAAGGCGGAGCGGGCGAGCCCGGCGAAGTTCGTGTCGCGGGTGCTGTCGGCGACGTTCAGCCCGAGCCTGCTGAGGCTGCCGGCGCAGGTGATTGTGAACAGCCGGACGGGGTCGATCATCGTGACGGGGAACGTGGAGATCTCGACGGTGGCGATTGCGCACAAGGACCTGGTGGTGACGACGACCACGCCGCCGCTGACGCCCACGCCGCTGAACCCGGATGTGAAGCAGCACAAGTCGGCGCTGGTGCAGACCACCGGGCGGGCGAGCGAGCGGGCGCGGATCCAGGACCTGCTGCAGGCGATGCGGCAACTGGACGTGCCGGTGGGCGACCAGATCAACATCCTGACGCAGATCCACCGGGCGGGGCGGCTGCACGCGCGGCTGATCGTGGAGTAGCACCGATGGAGACCGGCTCGACCAACGCGGCGGCGGGACGGGCGGGGCTGCTCCGCGGGTGGCCCGCCACCGGCGGCGGCCTCTCGGCCCGGCAGCAGACGTTCACCGACGCGCTGGGCAAGAAGCTCTCGAGCCCGGGCGAGGCGCCCGGCCCGGAGGCGCGGGCCCGGGCGACGGCGGAGGACTTTGTCGCGGTCGCGCTGGTGCAGCCGATCCTCAAGCAACTGCGGGAGAGCAACCAGGCGGCGGCGCCGTTCGCGCCGGGCGAGGTCGAGAAGCAGTTTCGCGGGCTGGCGGACGCGCAGGTGGCGCGGCAGGTGGTGAAGGCGTCTTCGTTCCCGCTGGTGGACCGGCTGGCGGGTGATTTGCTGCGGCGGCCGGCGGGCCTGCCCACGAGGTGAACGCGCATGAGCCACGGGATGACAGCACGGTCGAGCAACGGCACGCCGCGGGTGTCGGCGGAGACGCTGGCGCGGCTGGAGGCGCTGCTGAACGCGCTGACGAGCGAGTACGCGGGGCTGAGCGCGGAGCTGGATGAGTACCGGGCGGCGCTGGCGCAGGCGGACCGGGGGCGGCTGGCGGAGGCGCTGGGGCGCCAGCAGGCGCGGGTCAACCGGCTGGGGGAACTCGAATCGCACCGGCTGGCGCTGATGCGGGCGCTGGTGCCCGGGGCGGCGAACCAGCCGGCGGCGACGCTGACCACGTCGCAGATCCTGGCCCACGCGCCGGAGCCGGCGCGGTCGCGGCTGGCGGGGCTGGCGGACCGGCTGCGGCCGGTGATCGAGAAGGCCGAGGAGCAGCAGCGGGTGGCGCGGCTGGCGACGCAGAGCCTGCTCGCGCACGCGACGGGGATCATGCAGCAGATCCAGCGGCAACTGACGGGGACGGGGACGTACACCGCGCACGCGCGCGGGCCGGTGGCGGCGGCGGCGCCGGTGGTGTCGGCGCTCGACCTGACGACGTGAGCGGACGCGGGGCAACGGGGACTCTTTCCGGCGAGGGATCATGTCACTGTCGGCAGCCTTCCAGATCGGTCGCTCGGGCCTGACCGCCGCCCAGGTGGGCATCCAGGTCACGGGTAACAACCTGGCCAACGCGGCGACGCCGGGGTATACGCGGCAGCAGGTGTCGCTGAACCCGTCGAGCGAGTACCGGCTGGGCTCGCTGCTGCTGGGCCGCGGGGTCGAGGTGGCGGGGATCCGGCGGACGGTGGACGCGGCGCTGCAGAACCGGACCCTGGACGGGACGGCGGACGACGCGGCGGCGCAGAGCGACTTCACGCTGCTGTCGACGGTCGAGTCGACGCTCAACGAGCTGTCCGACAGCAACCTGGACCTGTCGTCGCAGCTGAGCGACTTCTTCAACGCGTGGTCGGAGCTGGCGAACACGCCCAACCAGTCGTCGGCGCGGTCGCTGGTGGTGCAGAAGGGCCAGTCGCTGGCGTCGTTCGTGCAGTCGATCCACCAGGACCTGGTCGACCAGCGGGGCAGCGTGGACACCGAGCTGCGGCAGCGGTCGCGGGACGCGGACGACCTGCTGTCGCGGATCGCCGGGCTCAACGTGCAGATCGTCGCGGCGGAGCAGGGCGGGCGCAGCGACGGGGCGGCGTCGGGCCTGCGCGACCAGCGGGACACTCTGCTGGGCAAGCTCTCGGAACTGACGGAGATCTCCGCGATCGAGCAGCCGTCGGGCGCGGTGGACGTGCTGGTCGGGTCGACGCCGATCGTGCTGGGGGGCGTGTCGCGCGGGGTGCAGCTGAGCACGGAGATCGTGAACGGCGAGACGACGGTGAAGGTGACGACCAAGGACAAGAACGAGAAGCTGAACATCGAGAAGGGGGCGCTGGGGTCGCTGCTGGCGCGGCGCGAGGACCTGGTGAACGGGACGATCGACGCGCTCGACACGCTGGCGCAGCGGGTGATCTTCGAGGTGAACAAGGTGCACAGCACCGGCTCGGGGCTCACGCCGTATACCAGCCTGACGGGGGAGCGGCGGGTCGCGCCGGCGGACCTGACGCGGTCGTTCAACGACCCGGCGAACACGACGTTCGCGAGCCTGCCTTTCAAGCCCAAGTCGGGCGTGATCCAGCTCACGATCACGGACACGACGACGAACTCGTCGCAGACGGTGCAGGTGCCGGTGGACCTGGACGGGCTGACGAACGCGAACCTGCCGGGCTATGCCGACGACACGAGCATCACCACGCTGGCGGCGGCGCTGAACACGGCGCTGGGGACGCGGGGGACGGCGGGGGTGAACACGCAGGGGCAGCTGCGCCTGAATGCCGCGAGCGGGTACAAGGTGAGCTTCCGCGAGGACACCTCGGGCGTGCTGGCGGCGCTGGGGGTCAACAGCTATTTCACCGGGACGGGGGCGAGCGACATCGGCGTGCGGTCGGACCTGCTGACGGCCCCGAACCTGCTGGCGGTGGCGAGCTCGAGCAACGGGACGGCGGTGGACAACGGGGCGGCCCTGGCGATCGCGGGGATCCGGGGGCGGCCGCTGACCGAGCTTGGCGGGCAGAGCGTGCTGGACTATTGGTCGCAGGCGGTGCAGACGGTGGGCGTGCGGACCGACGCGGCGAAGACCGCCGCGGGCGCGAGCAGCGCGGTCAGGCAGAACCTCGAGTCGCAGCGGGCGGCGATCTCGGGGGTGAGCACGGACGAGGAGGCGATCAACCTGATCACCTACCAGAGCCTGTACCAGGCGAACGCGCGGTTCATCTCGACGGTGAACGAGCTGACGCAGACGCTCATCAACCTGGCGCGCTGATTGCGGGGGATTTGAGCAGCCATGGCGATCCTTCCCGCGAGCATCGGTCGTGTGCCCAACCTGCTGGTCCGCCAGCAGCAGCTCAGCGGGATCACGCGCAGCAACGTGGACCTGCTCGAGGTGCAGACGCAGGTCTCGAGCGGGCGGCGAATCAACCGGACCAGCGACGACCCGGTCAAATCGTCGGCGATCCTGACGCTGAACCAGACGCTGAGCGTGTCGGGCCAGCGGAAGCGGAACCTCGACCACGCCGGGGCCGCGCTGAACACGCTGGACAGCACGCTGGGCGAGGCGACGGACCAGGTGAAGTCGGCCCTGAGCCTGGCCTCAAGCCAGATCGGGATCAACAGCGACGCGTCGACGCGGAACCTGCTGGCGACGCAGGTGGACGCGTCGATCCAGTCGCTGCTGCAACTGGCGAACAAGGACTACAACGGGCTGTACCTGCTCGCGGGATCCACCCCCGGCACGCGCCCGGTGGAGCAGACCCCGCTGGGGTTCCGGTATCTGGGTCAGGGCGGCGGGCTGTTGACGGATTTGGGCACCGGGGACCGCATCCCCATCACCCTGGGCGGGCAGGCCGCGCTGGGCGAGACGTCGGCCCGGCAGCGGTCACTAGTGGACCTCAACCCGACCCTGACCAACGCGACCAAGACCAGCGACCTGAACGGGACGACGGGCCAGGGCGTCCGGCTGGGAGTCATCAACTTCCAGTGGAACGGCGGGCCGCAGGGGTCGGTGAACCTCTCCGACGCCGCGACCGTGGGCGACGTGGTCAACCGGCTGACCGCGGCGATCCGGCAGTATGAGACGGACAACGGCGTGACCGTGCTGGCCCCGGCGGGGATCACCACGGCGAGCGGGTCGCTGGTGGTCAATGTCGTGAGCGGCGGGCCGCCGAACCCGATTCTGTCGTTCACCGACCCTCCCGGCGGCACCACGGGCGATGACCTGGGCCTGACCGGGATCAGCATCGACGCCCCCAACCCCACCGCCCGCGACACCAACCCCAGGCTCACGCTCCAGACCCCGCTCAACGCCATCCCGAACCTCACGCTCCCGCTGGGGGTGATCGCGATCCGGCAGACCCGCGGGGCGACGTCGTCGGTGCGGAACGTCGACCTGGGGTCGGCCGCGACGATCGACGACGTTCGGAACCTGATCGAATCGTCGGGGCAGGGCGTGCGGGTGCGGATCAGCGGGGACGGGACGGGGCTGGACATCTTCAACGAGACGGCCGGGCCGACCCTGTCGATCGAGGACAGCCCGCCCGGGGCGACGGCGGCGGAGCTGGGGATCCGGACCATCGCGCCGAATCTGCCGCTGAGCGCGTTCAACGCCGGGCGTGGGGTGCGCATCGTCGACAACGCGAGCGACCCGGTGACGGGGCTGCCCTCCCGGGCGCTGTCGGCCGACTTCCGGATCACGCTGGGGAACGGGCAGTCGTTCACGGTGGACCTGCGGCCGCAGGACACGGCGACGGTGCAGACCGTGCTGGACCGCATTAATCAGGAGTTTGCGACCGCCCTGACGCAGCCGCCGGAGAACGCCTCGGCCCCCCCACTGGCGCCCGGGCAGTTCCAGGCGGCGTTGTCGGCCTCGCGGAACGCCCTTGAGTTCACCCAGACGGTCGGGCCGGGGGTGATCGGGGTGGGCAAGCTGAACAACAGCGCGGCGGCGGAGGACCTGGGGCTGCTGAACGGGTCGAGCTCGGGCACGACGTTCACGGCGCAGGACCGGTCGGGCGTGCGGGTGGACAGCGTGTTCACGGATCTGCTGGATCTGCGGGACGCGTTGCTGCAGGACAGTTCGGCTGGCATCACGGTTGCTGCTGAGCGGCTGACCAGCTCGCACGACCGGCTGATTGCCGCGAATGCCCTGGTGGGGACGTACGCCAACCGGGCCGAGCAGGCCCTCAACCGACTGGACGACCAGACCGTGCTGACGACCAAGCTTCGCAGCGACCTGCAGGACACGGACTATGCCGAGGCGGCGACGCGGTTCTCGCTGCTGCAGACGCAGCTTCAGGCGGCGTTGCAGGTGGCGGCGCAGTCGCAGTCGCGGTCGCTGCTGGACTTCTTGAGGTAACGGGGCGGGCGGGTGGCTGGGATTGCCGGGTTGACGCCCGGAGGTCCGATTGAAGTGGAAGGCTCCCGGGCACTGGCCTGGATCGGGAGCAGCGACCGGAGGTCGCCCGGCGGGGAAACGCCGGGGCCGCAGGAAGATCGGCAGGCCACGTTGAGCGGAGCCTCACCATGCTCGTGCAGACCAGCCGTTTCGGGGACGTGGACATCGCCGAGGACCGGGTGATCACCTTTGCGAAGGGGTTGCTGGGTTTCGCGAGCTTCACGCGGTTCTGCCTGCTGGAGCCGGCGAACGACGCGTGCTTCTTCTGGCTGCAGTCGCTGGAGGATCCGTCGCTGGCGTTCGTGGTGACGGACCCGGCGCTGTTCGTGCCGGAGTACTCGGTGCCGATCCGGCCCGAGCAGGTGACGGACCTGGGGCTGGCGAGCTTCGACGACGCGAAGGTGCTGGTGATCGTGAACAAGATCGACCAGACGCTGACGGGCAACCTGCAGGGCCCGCTGGTGATCAACGTGACCAACCGGACGGCGGAGCAGTTGGTGCTGGTGGACAAGCGCTGGACGACGCGGCACGCGTTGATGACGCTGGCTCCGGCGGCGACCACGCCGCGGGCGATCTCGGCCTGACCAAAGACCGGCGCTCACGCCGGGGACGGACTACGGGGGATCAACAGGACTACGGCGGGCTAGAGCCATTCCCGCGAAGCTGACGGACTACACGACGCCGGGCACGGATGCCCTCGGGCGCTACAACCGCTGAGGAACGCTCATTCACGGAGGAATGCGAGCCATGCTCGTCCTCTCGCGTCAACGCGACGAAACCATCATGATCGGCGACGACATCGAGATCACGGTGGTGGACATCCGCGGGGACAAAGTTCGCCTGGGGATCAACGCTCCGACCTCGATCGCGGTGCACCGGAAAGAGGTGTACGAGGCGATCAAGGCGGAGAACCGCCGGGCTTCACAGATCAACAACGGGGATCTCTCGGCGGTGCGGACGGCGCTGTCGGGGCGGACGGGCGCGGCGGTGCTGCGACCGGGGTTCCGCCCGCCGGTGGCCGGATCGATTCCGCCGAGCGGGACCGCGGAGAAGACGGCTTGAACCGTCGCCGCGGACCAACCTGTGGACAGCGTGTAGGCACGAGTTGCGTGGCCCGGTGCGTGGATTGCGCACCGGGGCGCGAAGAAGTGGACCACATTCCCGCCGGCGGTCCCGGCACGGCGGTTGCTCAAGCCGTTTGACGCACTGCGCAATCACGGAGGATTGCCATGGCCCGGATCAACAGTAACGTCTCCAGCCTGATCGCCCGGTCCAACCTGAACCGCTCGAACACGGACCTGGACGTCCGTCTGCAGCGGCTCGCCACCGGGGTCCGCATCAACCGCGGCGCCGACGACCCGGCCGGCCTGATCATCTCCCAGCGGCTCGGCTCGGAGATCAGCGGGCTGGAACAGGCGGTCAAGAACAGCGAGCGGGCCTCGTCGGTCATCGCGACGGCCGAGGGATCGCTGAGCGAGGTCGCGGACCTGCTCAACTCGATCCGCGCGCTGGTCGTCGAAGCGGCGAACACGGGGGCGCTGTCCGACGAGGAGCGGCAAGCCAACCAGCTCCAGATCAACTCCGCCATCGAGTCGATCACGCGGATCTCCAACTCGACCTCCTTCGGCGGGCTGAAGCTGCTGAACGGCGAGCTGGATTACGTGCTCTCCGGCCTGCGGACCACCGCCATCAGCAAGGCGCAGATCCTCGGGGCCGGTTTCAACGGCACGTCGAACATCCAGGTCCAGGTCCAGACCGTCGCCTCCGCCCAGAAGGGTGCCCTGTACGTCAACGGGGCCTCGAGCGGGCCGTTCGGCAACGGGGCGATCCAGTCGACGGTCACGCTCGAGATCGCGGGCGCCTTCGGCGTGCAGGTGATCCAGTTCCTCTCGGGCCGCACGCTCACGGAAGTCCGCGACGCGGTCAACTCCTTCGCGGAGTCGACCGGCGTCGAGGCGGTGCTGGTCAACGCCGGCACGCCCAACTCCGGGCTGATCTTCCGATCGAAGGCGTACGGGTCGAACCAGTTCGTGTCGGTCAAGCGGATCAACGAGCCGGCGACCGGCGGCGGGTGGTCGACGTACAAGCTGCAGGACACCGGGCAGGTGCCCGGGGCGATCAACATCACGACGGAGATCGCGGCGGGCAACCTGGTGCAGGCCAACCGCGACGCGGGCCGGGACGTGGTGGCGGTGGTCAACGGCACGCTGGGGACGGGCAACGGGCTGAGGCTGTCGCTGCCGAACGTCAACACGCTGTCGCTCGAGCTCACGCTCAACGAGGACCTGGCGACGACCAACAACGCGACCACCGGGTTCTACATCACCGGGGGCGGTGCGCTCTACCAGCTGGGCGGGGCGGTGAACACCAACCAGCAGATCAACATCGGCCTGCCCTCGATCGCGGCGACGCGGCTGGGCGGGGCGCTCATCAACGGGACCCTGCAGTTCCTCGACTCGCTGCGGTCGGGCGGGGCCAACGACCTCAACAGCCGCAACTTCCAGAACGCGACGGCGATCCTCGACAGCGCGACCACGGAAGTGTCGGTGATCCGCGGGCGGCTCGGGGCGCTCGAGAAGAACACGCTGGACACGAACGTCCGGTCGCTGCAGAGCGCGATCGAGAACCTGACCAGCAGCCAGTCGCGGATCCGGGACGCGGACTTTGCCGCCGAGAGCAGCGCCCTGACCCGGGCGCAGGTGCTGGCGAGTGCCGGGACGTCGACCCTGGCGTTGGCGAACCAGCAGGCCCAGCAGGTGCTCCAGCTCCTGCGAGGGTAACCTAAACCCATCATTGGCAAGGCTTTAAGCAGACCGACCGGCTGAGGGCAGCCGGTCGGTCTGTAGCGTTTAGGCCCGGTTTGCGGGGCGGCGAATTCGCCGACCGGCTTAACCGGGGGTGTTGATGCACCGATGAAACCGAGCGTGTGCCCGCCCGACAAGGCGAGTGCACCGCCCTCGGTACGGATGCCGGGGGTGCCGGCGCCGGTGTTGAGCCGCTGATGCGGCCCGGCCGCGGAGCCGTCCCCGGGGCAAGCGGGGCGGCGGTCAGATTTGGTCGCAAGCCGAGGTCACACGGAGGTCCCATGAGCCGCATCAACACGAACACGTCGTCCCAGATTGCCCAGCGCATCCTCGGGGCCAACAACAAGTCGCTGAACACGACGCTCGAGCGTCTGTCCACGGGTCTGCGGATCAACCGCGGCAAGGACGACCCGGCGGGCCTGATCGCCAGCGAGAACCTGCGTGGCGAGAAGACCGCGCTGACCGGCGCGATCTCGAACGCGGAGCGCACCGACCAGCTCGTGAACATCGCCGAGGGTGGTCTGCAGGAGGTCAGCAACCTGCTGACGGACCTGCAGGGCCTGATCACGGCGACGGCGAACAACGCCGGCCTCTCCGCCGAGGAGAAGCAGGCCAACCAGCTGCAGATCGACTCGATCCTCCAGACCATCGACCGCGTCGCCGACTCGACCAACTTCCAGGGCGTCAAGCTGCTGAACGGCAACTTCGACTTCCGGACGTCGGCGGTGTCGGGCGGCGTGTCGGCGTTCAAGGTCAACGGGGCCAAGATCGCCAAGAGCTCGTACATCGACGTCCAGGCCCTGATCACCGGCTCGGCTCAGAAGGGCACCCTGTACCTCTCCACCGGCTCGACGCTGAACCTGGGCGGCAACACCGGCCAGTTCACCGTCGAGATCGCCGGCACGCTCGGCTCGCGTCAGCTCTCCTTCGCCTCGGGCACGGCCCGCCAGTCGATCGTGGACGCGGTCAACTCCTTCAAGGACATCACGGGCGTGACGGCGTCGGCGACCACGGCGGGCGCGGGCGGCATCGTGCTCCGCAGCGCCGAGTACGGCGCCGACCAGTTCGTCAGCGTCAAGGTCGTCAACGCCGCCGGCATCACCGGCACGGGCGTGGGCGTGTTCAACGGCACCTCGACCAACGCCGAGGCCGTCGACACCACCACCCAGACGAGCTTCACCTCCACGACCGCGAACAACGGCGTGCGTGACGCGGGCAAGGACGTCGTGGCGACCATCAACGGCGTCGCGGCGACGACCCGCGGCCGCACCGCCCGCATCAACACCGACTTCCTCGACGTCGAGCTGACCTTCAACGCCGCGACGGCGACCCGCCAGACGCCGCTGAGCAGCAACCGCGCCTTCTACATCAACGGCGGCGGCGCCGAGTTCCAGCTCGCCGGCCGCGTCAACATCGCCGGCAAGGTGGCCATCGGCATCCAGGACATCTCGGCCCGCAAGATCGGTGGCGCCGAGCTTGACCCGAAGAACACCGGCACCACCTCCTTCTACTACCTCAACGACCTGGCCAGCGGCAAGAACCTCAACGTCGTCGATGGCAACATCTCCGACGCCCAGAAGGTCGTCTCCGAGGCCATCCGCAACATTTCCTCGCTCCGCGGCCGACTGGGCGCGTTCCAGAAGAACACCGTGGGCGCGACCATCCGCAGCCTCAACGTCAGCCTCGAGAACAGCTCCGCCGCCGAGTCCGTCATCCGCGACGCCGACTTCGCGACCGAGACGGCCGCCCTCACCCGCGGCCAGATCCTGGCGTCGGCCTCGACCCAGGTCCTCTCGCTGGCCAACCAGGCCCCGCAGTCGGCCCTGCAGCTCCTGCGGTAAGCCGGTCCTGACCGCAACCTGACCTGATCCCAGCCGCCCCGGGGCCAACCCCGGGGCGGTTTCTTTTTGCCCGGCGGCGGGCGGCCGGCCGATGTCCGGGGCGTGCGCCGCATCGCCCGATCCAGCCGCCAGACCGACGCCGGGGCCGACCTGCCCGCGGCGTGGTCGGCGGCGCTGGGGTCGTTCCAGACGTACCTGCGGGTGGAGTGCGGCTTCGCGGTCAACACGCTGCGGGCGTACGGGCGGGACCTGCGCGACCTGGCCCAGGACCTCGCCGCCCGCGGGAAGACCGACCCGGCGAACGTCTCGGCCCGCGACCTGACAGATCACCTCGCCCGGCTGAAGGACGAGCGCGGGTTGGCGGGGTCGTCCACGATCCGGCACCTGGCCACGGTCCGGGTGTTCTACCGGTTCATGGTCCACAGCGGGCGGATCGACGCCAGCCCGGCGGACGCGCTGGACAACCCCACGCGCTGGAAGCGGCTGCCCAACGTGCTCTCGCCCCGGCAGGCCAAGGCGATGGTTGAATCGCGGCGGCCGACGCCCGCGCGGAAGCCGCGGGCTGAGGCGGCCAACGCGGAATCGCCGACGGCGCGGGGGCCGACGGCACGATCGGCGGAGGTCGCGGCCGCGCTGGCGGTGCGGGATCGGGCGCTGCTGGAACTGCTGTACTCCTGCGGCCTGCGGGCCAGCGAGGTGGCGGGGCTGGAACTCGACGCTCTCAAGCCGGCGCTGGGCGTGATCCTGGTCACCGGCAAGGGGGACAAGCAGCGGTTGGTGCCGGTCGGGCGGCCCGCGCTCGAGGCGGTGGCGGCGTATCAGCGTGAGGCCCGGCCGGTGCTGGTCCGCCCGAGCACCGGGAAAATCGGGCCGGATCGCGGGCGGCTGCTGCTGTCGCGGACGGGGCGGCCCCTGGAGCGGGTGGCGGTCTGGAACATCGTCAAGCAGCACGCCAAGTCGGCGGGGATCGAGAAGGCCTACCCGCACCTGCTGCGGCACTCGTTTGCCACGCACCTGCTCGCGGGCGGGGCGGACCTGCGGGTGGTGCAGGAACTGCTCGGGCACGCCGACATCACGACGACCCAGATTTACACCCACGTGGACAAGTCGCGGCTGAAGGACGTGCACCGGCGGTTCCACCCGCGGGAGCGGGTGCCGGCCGGGCGTGGTTGAGCACGCACGGGGGATGGCGGCGGTCGACCGGGGCGGTTGACCTGTCAGAAGTTTCAGATATTGTTGAAAGTTCGCGTGGGCGGGCCGAATGGCCGATGGCCGCGCGAGCGTCCGGGAGCCGCCATGCCTTCGCTGTTTGTGCCGCCGCCCGAGCATCCGCACCTGTCCGGCCTGGATGGCGGGCTGCTGGAGGCGGTGGCGGCGGGTGCGGCGCGGTTGACGCCGGAGCAGGCGGTGGAGGTGTACCGCTCGCTGCCGCTGCACGGGCTGGGGCGGCTGGCGGATGCGCGGGCGCGGAGCCTGCACGGGGACGTGTTCCGGTCGTACATCATCGACCGGAACATCAACTACACCAACGTCTGCACGGCCCGGTGCACGTTCTGTGCCTTCCGGCGTGACGCGGACGACCACGACTCGTACACGCTGTCGCACGAGGCGATCCACGACAAGATCGCCGAGCTGGTGGCGATCGGCGGGACGCAGATCCTGATGCAGGGCGGGATGAACCCCGCGCTGCCGATCGAGTGGTACACGGGGCTGCTGCGGTCGATCAAGGCGAAGTTCCCGGGCGTGCACATCCACGCGTTCAGCCCGCCGGAGATGATCGAGTTCGTGAACTTCTTCGACCCGCCGGGGGACTCGCTGGAAGCGAAGATCCGGTGGGTGATGGTGCGGCTGAGGGAGGCGGGGCTGGACTCGCTGCCGGGCGGCGGCGGGGAGATTTTCGCCGACCCGGTGCGGCGGAAGATCGGGCTGGGCAAGTGCGACGCGGAGGCGTGGCTCACGACGATGTACGTCGCGCACTCGCTGGGCATGTTCACCAGCGCGACGATGATGTTCGGGCATGTCGAGAGCGCAATGGACCGGGTGCACCACATGCTGCTGGTGCGGCGGTGGCAGGACCGCGTGCTGCGGGGCGAACAGGCGGAAGGGCCGAGGGATCAGGGCCGAGGGCCGAGTGGGGCGGCGACCGGGACGTCGGCGTTCGGGCACTACGTGTCGTTCATCGCGTGGCCCTTCCAGCGTGAGAACACGCCGCTGGGGCGCGTGCCGGACTGGGGGGCGGACCCGGCCGAACTGGAGCGGGAATTCCCGGGCGACGCGGTGGCGCGGGCGTTTGACTGGGGGCGGTGGGAGCAGAGCGAAGGCGGTCGGGTCCTCCCGCGTGGCAAGCGGACCGCCGACGTGTTTGACTTTGAGGCCATGGACCGCGGCGTGTTCCCAACGGCCCACCTGTTCGGCAAGCGCGTCCGCATGAGCGGGGCGAGCGATTACCTGCGGACGCAGGCCCTGTCGCGGCTGTTCCTGGACAACGTGTACTCCATCGGCGCGTCGTGGGTCACCATGGGCCCGCACGTCGGGCAGGTCGCGCTGGCGTACGGCGCCAACGACATGGGCAGCGTGATGATGG
>FRDC01002983.1_pt1 | contig 17556 bp, 22 predicted proteins | sample 1106171 | NCBI WGS metagenome assembly FRDC01 (sample SAMEA3930566, study PRJEB13176) | freshwater metagenome | biome: Drinking water system; feature: drinking water; material: water | place: Singapore | collected 2014-12-20 | reverse complement strand
GCGGGGGCGCCAGGTGCCCCGCCTGGCGGCCTGGCGGCGCGCAGCGCGGCCTGGCGCGCGCCGTCAGGGCTGCCGGCGATTGGCCTGAGCATCGTTCAGCTTCTCGATGCGGTCGATCGACCGCAGGATGGCGGCGACGTTGGTTTTCAGCGACGCCAGGTCGGTCAGCACCTGGGTTTCGGTCTTGCGGTCTTCCTTGGCGGCTTCCTTCATCGCCTTCACCTCGGCAACGACGGCAGTCACGTCGCGCATGGTGAGCGCAAGATCCTGGTTGACCCGCTGCGCCCAGAGCAGGTGCGCCGGAATGCCGGTCATCACCAGCGCCAGGATGATCGGCACGCCGACCCTTGAGACCGCGGCCCATGCCACGCTCTTGGCGATACCCTCGGCGGAGGTGGCGACAATCTTGGGCATACGCAACGTCATATCATCGGCCCTTCGCTCGGGACAACCGAATGCATGCAGGCGCGTGCGCCTTGCACCGGCTGCCTACACCGTCACGATCCAATCGAACTGGAAAGGAAGCTGCAGCGCCCCGCCGTCGACCGCGGCCTTGAAGATCGGCGCGAACTCCAGCGGGACATACTGCTGGAACACCGTCGTCATCCCGTTCAGCGGCAGGGTGTTGAAGGCGCCGGTGTTGAACGGCCCGGCCACCACAGTGCGCAGCCCCGAGAGGATGCGGATGTTCACCTGGTTGTCGAGGCCGAAGCTGACCGACACCTGGTAGGTTTGGTCGATCCCGGGGTCGGTGCCGTTCTCGCCCAGCAGGAACCGCATGATGCGGCGCTTCAGCCAGCGCACCGAGAACTGCCGCCCGTCGCCCTTGTAGAAATTCCAGGTGATGATGCGCTTGAAGACGTCGTCGGTCGTGGCGAAGAAATCGGTTGATTCGACCGTTGTCATTCCATTGTAGGGCAGCGCGTTGAACGTGAAGGTATTGAACGGGCCCAGGTTCTTGTTCACGCCCGACGGCAGCGTTTGCCTGGCCTGCCCGTAGAGCCCCAGCGCCACCCAATCCAGCAGCGCGCCGACGATCAGCGGCCCGGTGTAGATCGGCAGGTTGATCTCGGCAAACCAGGTGATCAGCTCCTGGCTCAGCGCGTTGTAGGCTTCGACGAATGCCTGCAGATCGTCGTCGTCGTTGTACTGGATGTATAGGTAGCTCGGAATCGTCTGCGACCGGTAGGCCGGCCGCGTCCAGGCCAGGTCGTAGAGCTCGTCGGGCATGGCAATCAGCCGTAGCAGATGATGATGCGGCCGTCGCCGCCGTCGCCGCCGCGCCCTGCCGTGAACCCGGTCTGGGTCGAGCCGCCGCCACCACCGCCACCGCCAGGCGTCTGGCCGTCGGCGCCGTTGCCTCCGTTGGCGGCGGTGGCGGAAGCGCCTCCTGGGCCGCCCTGGCTTGCCGGCGAGCCCTCCGGGTTGCTGGCCGGCGGTGTGGCGTTTCCGCCTGGCGCCACACCCCCACCAGCCGCGGTTCCAGAGAAGATCGACACCGTGCCGCCGCCGTTGAACGTGGCATTGGCTGCGCTGATGCCGCCACCTGCCCCGCCGCCGCCGCTCGCGGCGCCTGACGCGCCGCCATTCTGGCCGACTGCGCCGTTCGCGACGCCACCGCCCCCGCCGCCGCCCACACGTTCGGAGCCACCCGCAGCACCACCGCCCCCGCCGCTTGCCCCGAAAGGACTGCCGCCACCGCCAGCTGAGCTACCAGACCCGCTGGTACCGTTCGAGCCAAGTCCAGCACCTCCGCCGCCAGCCGCCGCGCGCCCGGCTCCCCCACCGGCGCCTGCTCCACCGCCATAGGCGATCAGCAACGAACCGAAGCTGCTGGCGGCTCCAGCCACGCCATCCGCGCCCGACGTCTGGCCGCCTTGCCCACCCGTCGCGACGGTGCACGAAATGCTGTCGCCCGGCGAGCCCAGCGACGTTGTGGGAAAGGTTGCATCGCGATAACCTCCGCCTCCGCCTCCGCCGCCACCGCTGCATGCAGTGGAAGCGGCGACCACAACGCCGGCTCCGCCACCGCCCCCACTTCCATAGACGCGAACTTCGTGCCATTCCGTCGCAGTGGGAACCTCGTAGCTGTTTCCCGAGTCAGACGCGGACACCGTCACTTGTCCGCCGCGCAACAAGGTGCTGCGGAAAATCAAGTTGGTCGCGTCGTAAACGATCAACCGAACGTCGCCGGGGTAAGTTGAGGTTCCGCCAATCCCCACGCTGTCGAAATCTTCGCCCGAGGTCTGGATCGCGCCGCGCGCGGTTTCTAGCGTGGTGCCGCTGAGCGCGTTCTCGATGTAGATGGACCACCCGTCGAACAGCCCGCTATCCAGCGTGACGGTGATCACACCATCGCCGGTCATGCGCAGGTAGTGCCCGTTCTGATCGGCGCCCACCAGCATGTCGCCGGTCACCTCTTCAGGCGGGATCTTCGGGGTAAAGGAGCCTCCGCCCCAGATCGGCATCGGTCAGCCCTCCGCGATCGTTACGTCAGCGGCAGCGCCGCTGTATATCGAGACGGCAGTCGCGGACACGTAGGTGCCGCTTTCGTATGTCTGCCCGGCGGAAAGCAGAAACGACCCCAGGCCGTTTACTTCTGCAGAACCGCCGAACATGTTGACCCAGATGTCGACGCCGTCGGTTACGCACTGGATGAACAGGTATTTGCGGCTCGGGTTTGCTGGCAGCACGACTACCTCGACGCCCCCCGGAAGCGACTGCGACTCATCGGTGACCGAGATGCCGCCGCCGCCGCTGGTTACGTAGACCGGAATAGCACCAGCCGGGTTGCCTTGATCGTTGGGGTAGGGCATCACCGTCCTCCTACGAGTAGCAGCTGATCAGCAGGAAGCCGGGCCGCCCGTCGCCGCCGGTGCGCGCCGTGACCTGGCTCTGCACGTTTAGGCCGCCGCCGCCGCCGGTGCCGTAGCCCGAGGCGTCGCCCCCATCTGAGGACGTGCCTGTCTCGCCGGCCCCGGCGCCATAGGGCGAGTTGCTGCCGGCGCCCGAATAGCCGTTCCCGGCGGTGAAGCCGGCCGACGTTCCGCCGGGGTCGCCGGTGCTGAGGAAGATCGTGGTGCCGCCCGACTGCGTTGCCAGGGCGCCTGCGCCGCCGCCGCCCACCGACACCGGGGGCGTGTAGGCCGGGGAGCCTGGGCCGCCGCTGCCGCCCGGGAACAGGATGGTGCCAAAGGTTCCCACCAACGACGTGTTGCCGCCCGCGGAGCCGGCACCTGCGGCGACGCCGTCGACGCCGCCCGCGCCTGCAGCCCCGATCGTGGCGACCAGCGCCGTCAGGCCGGTGGTGACCCGCACCTTGCCCCAGGCTCCGCCGCCACCACCCCCGCCGGCTGCCCATTCGCCCGCGCCGGTGGCTGCGGCCGCGCCGCCGCCGCCGCCGCCGCCCACACCTTCGACGATGATCGAGTTGGTTCCGGCCGGCAGGCTGACCGAGCCGCTGGCGGTGACCACCAGCAGGCCCAGCAGGCGGCCGGGGTTGTCGTCGTCCTGCGGGAAGCCTTCCATGGTGCCGGCGGTGAGCAGGTTCGCGGCGATATCGCCCGCGGTCCAGGCCAGGGCGGTGGTGCCTTCCTGGGCGCGCACGACGGTGAGGGTATCGACCGAGCGCGCGGTGCAGTGCACGATCTCCTTCAGCAGCCCTGTGGCCGCGTCGGACAACGTCAGCTTGAAGTAGTTGCCGCCCGACGGGCTGGGGAAAAGCGCGCCGCTGCCGGGGGCGAGCAGGATGGTGGTGGCCACGTTGCTGATCGACCCGGCCAGGGTCGAGGTCGCGTTGTTCGCAAACAGGATGATGGGCACGCCGCTATCTCCCGCGAATATTCATGCCCCCCATATACCGGGAGCGGCACGACTGCATAGGGTTTCCGCAGGTCGGCGCGCGTGCCGTCACCCCTGGGTGATGTCGATGTGCGTCGCGTCGGTGTAGAAATAGCTCTCCGGGTCGCCGGCAATGATGCCGGTGCCCGAGCTGGGCGGCGTGCCGATGCCGTTGATCGACACGGTGAACACCATGCGGGTCAGCTGGGCCGGGGGCACCAGCGACGCCACCGCTTCCTGGAAGACCGCTTGCATCTCGAACAGGTTCATCGGCTGGCCGACAGCGATGCCCATCACGTAGCTGACCAGGGCCGGCGAGCCGAGCTGCGCCACGGCCGCGGGCGGCACCAGGTTGGTGCTGGTGGTGTTCCAGGTGACCGCGATATCGACCACCTGCTGCGGCGGCCGCACGAAGCGAACCTGGTAGGAGTCCGGGAAGTCGTAGATGCTGACTTCTTCGTTGCGGTCGTTTGGCGTGCAGACCCCGCCGCTCACGTAGGCGCCGTATGCGCTGGTATCAACGCCAAGCGAGAAGGTTTTCTCGCCGGTCACCGTGACCGTGTAGGTGTTGCCGTTCACCGCGGTCATGCCGACGACGTCGTTCAGCTCCACTTCGTCGCCGGTCTCGTAGCCGTGGTTCAGATCGGTGGTGACCACCCCGGGGTTTGCCTGGGTGATGTTGGTGACGGCGATCGTGCTGCCCACCAGCGACGCGATATCGAACAGGGCGATGAAGATCGCATACGCCACCTGGTAGGGGTCGCCGCCGCCGCAGATCACCTCCCAGCCTTCGGCCTTCTGCCGCACCGAGACCAGGCGCGCCTGCACCCCTGGCACGGCCTGCAGCGCGGTGCGCAAGGCGCTGGGCATGCCCTGGCTGACCGCCAGGCCGGCCTGCAGCACCTGGGCCCGGTACTGCTCGGCGGTCTGCGCCCCGGTGCCGGGCAGCCCGGGATCCGGGTTGGTGACCGTGAGGGTGACGCCGTCGGGCACCGAGGTCACGAGCTGGGTGACCGTATCTTCTGGCACCGCCCAGCTGCCCTGTTCGGTTGCCAGCGCGTAGATCTCGCCCGAGTTGCCGTCGGCGCCGATGACGCCACCGGTCTGCACGACATACTGGTAGGTGCCGTCGCTGACCGTGAAGCCGGCCGAGATGACGAAGCCGATCGACCCGCTGAACACCACCAGGACGCTGGTGGTGCTGTCGCGGCCCAGCGGCACGCCGTAGATGTTCCCGATCTGGCGCAGCAGGTAGTCGTTCGCCCCGTAGGGGGTGAGGCTGTTGACCAGCTCGACGCGCGCGGCATCGGCCAGCGCGATCGCCGCCACGTCGGTGCTGGAAATGTCCTCGATCAGCGAGCCTGGCAGGTTGGCGGTGTAGCCGGGATTCGTCGCTGCCACGCGGTCGATCAGCGCCTGGCGGATGGTGATCGGCGAGGTCGGCTGCAGCCCGGCGGAGGTCATCACCACCGGAAAAGTGTCGCTCATGTCGGGATCTCCTGCTGCACCCGGGTGCCGTAGTTGGTGACGATGTTGACCAGGTAGGTGGGGGTCGGTTCGGGCATTTTGGTGATGATCAGCGAGGCGAAATAGGGCGCGAACTGCTGCTGGGTCTGGGTGACGTAGAAGTCAGGGAAAATCTGCTGGATCACCGAGATCTCGGCCGGGATGCCGTAGTTGGCGAAGAACGGGGACTCGCCCAGGATCAGCTGCAGGCATTGCGTCAGGGTGGTGATGTAGACGTAGTCGTTGGCGCCGTCGGGCTGGGTTTGCACCTCGACCCACTGGCGGTAGCCGGTCTCGTCCGGGGGCAGCCTGCCGTACGTTCTCATGATGGAGGCCCTGTGGTTCCGCCGCCCGGCTGGATGCCGCCGTGCACGTGGGTCTTGAGGCTGATGCCGTCTGCGATTACATCGCCGCCGGTGACCGTTACGGTCAAGTTGGATACCGCGACACCCGAGGGCGTGACTGCCACCTGGCCGCCCGGCACGATGATGGTGACGCCTGACGGGGTGAGCAGCAGCCGCACCGCGCTGTTCTGGGTGCGCAGGGTGACCCCGTTCGGGCCATAGACCGTGGCCACGCTGCCGTCGACGTCCTGAAAGTCCATGTTGCCGATCGGCGCGAAGACCAGCGCGCCCAGGTTGCTCTGCCGCGCCAGGGTGGCCGTGCCGCCGCCCAGCCCCGAGACGCCGCCCAGGTAGGCATCGGCCGGGATCACGAAGCCGCGGCACCCCACCTGCAGCGGCGCGCGAAAGTATTCGGTGGTGAGGACCGGCATGCGCACACGCGGCAGGGTGAAGGGGATGGCCCCCAGCTCGAACTTCACGGTCACGATGGTGCCGGCCTTGTTGACGGCCACGATCGACGCCGGCAGCGCCTTGCCCAGCAGCTGGATCGCGTCCTCAGCGCGCTTCGTGCTGAGGTCGTTGAGGCTCTGCCCGAGCGGCTTCTTGATGAAGGCATCAGACATTTGGAATCGGCCCCGACACCTGGAAGGTGGTCACCCACGACAGGCCGCCCGAGCCGCGGAATCGCCCGGTGTGCCGCGCGTTGTTGATCTGGAAGACCCCGGCAAACGGATCCCGCGCCCGCGCCTGCGATTGCGACTGCGGCATGGTGAGGGTTTGCAGGAGCTGCAGCTGCGCCGGCAGGCGGATGAAGTCGCCGGTCTGCAGGTCGGCGCGCATCACCGTGGTCACCGACAGGGTGTTGGCCGACAGCCAGGTGATCTGGCCCACCAGGTCGTTGAACTCGATCTGGATCGGCGTGCCGCGGGTGGTGGCGTCCTGGATGACGAATTGCCGGTCGCGCAGCAGGATCCGCACGCCCGGGTATCCAGGGTCGCGGATGATGCTGCGGCTGATGTCGCGAATGTAGCGCGCGAACTGGAAGGGGGTGCCGTAGAAGCCGGGCTGGTCGTGCTGCAGCACCAGGCGCGGGCTGATGTTGATCGTGGCGGTGTAGTCGGGAAAGGCTGCGCGCAGCGTGGCGCGGATCGCATCGGCCAGCTGCTGGCCGGCGCGCCAGTCGATCGTGAGGTTGGTCGGCGCCTCGGGCTGGGTGTTGCCGGCGGTGTAGATCAGGTCGAGCGTCATGTCGGTGCCGACCCAATTGCCGAACGCCTGCTGGATGGTGCCGGCGATCAGCAGGCCCGCCTGTTCCGGCTTCGCCAGCGGCAGCCCGCGCTGCATGCCGCCGAATACCTCGATCTCCATAAGGTTGAAGTCGCTGGCCTGCGCCAGCGTGCCGATATCGATGCCGTAGACCCGCACGTGGCCGCCGCCCATGGGGGTGGCGAAGTCCGTGACCGGAATGTCGAAGTCCACGTCGAGGGCGTTCGGCAGGATCTGGGACAGCTCGTCCTGGGTGCGGTAGGTGCGCAGCAGGGCGGCGGGGGCGGCCGGGCGGCCGCCTGCGGCCGCGCGGGCGGGGCGGCGGATGTTGATCAGGTAGTACCGCACGGCGCCGCCCTCATGGGTCGATCACCTCGAACTGCCGCCGCGCCGGCCGCCACACCAGCATCGTGGTCGTGTAGTTGGCCGTCAGGCTGATATCGCGGTCGAGCGGGGATCCTACCATCGCGGTGGCCAGCAGCAGGATCGAATCGACGGTGTAGATGTTCACATACCAGCGCTGGCCGAACAGGTTCCAGGTGACCACCACATTGTAGGATTCGCCGTCCAGCACGGCGCGGAACTGGAACGGCCCGGAAGGGCTGGGGACGAAGTCGACGAGGGTCGTGGTCACAGCAGCCCCCCCACGAAGTCGGCATACGGCAGCGGGCCCGGGCCCACGCCAGGCTGCAGCCCGGCGCCCACCAGGTTGCGCGCGGCCGCCTGCAGCAGCGCGGCCGCGCCGGTGAGGGGCTGGCCCACGCTGAGGCCGGCGCCCACCGAGGCGCCCCCGGTCTGCACGCCCGCGGCGATCGCCGACATCTGGGCGTTGAGCGCGCCGAACGCTTCGTCCTCGGTGATCAGCGGCTTCGTGAAGTCGAGCTGGTATTCGGCCTGGACCTGGCGGCCGGTGTTCATGGTGACGTCGCGCAGATCCGTGAGCAGGCAGTTGAGGTAGATGAACGCCGGGGTCGCCACGATGTAGGTGCCGCCGGTGGTGCTGTGCAGGTTCAGCGTGGCGCGCAGCGCCGACATGGTGGCCAGCTTCGTCAGCATCGAGCCCGGGCCCCGCGCCGGGCATACCATGCGCAGCGAGACGTTCAGCGGATCCGAGATAATGGCGTTCGCGGCCACCCGCTGGTTGGCGAACGGGTAGTCGCCGACGCGGTTGGAGATCAGCGTGCTGCTGGGGAGCGGCTCGAAGTGGGCGAAGAAGTCATTCAGCTCGAGATTGTCGCCGCCGCCGCTGAGGATCCCGCGCACGAAGTTGATCGACTCGGTGATGGCGATGATCGGCAGCATGCCGCCGGGGATGAACTCCGTGATCCTGCTGCGCCCGGTCAGGATGATGGGGCTGATCTGATAGCTGAGCTTGAAAATCTCGCGACTGACGGAGGTGAAGGCGCTTTCGCTCATTGCGGTGCCCTTGCTGCGGCCCCCTGTAGCGATACACGCGCCCCGGCCGGGTTTTCAATGCGCAGGTCGACCCGCGGCGCTTGCTGCGGCAGCTCGGGTTCGCGGCGGCCTGCGGCATGCCGGCGCAGGCGCGACATGATCGGCTCGACGACGTCGGCGATGTAGTCGCGCGTCTCGCGCGGCAGGTGCTCGCGCCAGCGATCGCCGTGCTGCGCGATCACCCGTTCGACGTTGGCCGGCCCCCAATTGTAGCTGGCGGCCGCCTTCGCCAGGTCACCCTGGAAGCGCACCAGGAGATCCGACATGTAGCGGCCGGCGGCCGCGGCCGACCGGCCCAGGTCGTTGAAGTCCTCCGGGCGGTTCAGCCCGTATTGCCGCCCGGTCGCCGGCATGAACTGGAAGTGGCCCAGCGCGCCGGCCGGGCTTGGGCCCATGGTGCGGCCGCGGCGCGACTCCTTGGCCCAAATCTCGTCGAGCAGGCCCTCGGGCAGCTGGTAGCGCACCTCGGCCGCGCCGACCGGGTCGTAGCCTTCGGTCCCGACGCGCCGGCCCAGGTGGTCGGTGTCCGGGAAGCCGGCGAAATACCAGGCGCGGCGGCGGCGCTCGACTTCCTCGGGGTTGTCGAACCCGCCGACGACGTTGTCGGGAATTGCCGGCGCATTGGCCGGGCGCGAGTAGGGGATGCCGTATTGCCCCACGCCCGCTTCCTGCTGCTGCCCGCCGAACAGCCCGTTGATCCACGACGCCACCCGCGACACGGCGCGCCACACCGATTCCACCGCCTGGCCGAACTTGCGGATATCGTCGAGGAACTCCTGCGAGCTGATGTAGGTGCCGGCGGCGCGGATCCCGGTGGCCAGGGCGTTGATGGCCCCTCGCATGACGTCCAGCGAGAGCGCGGTCTTCACCGCCTCGGTGAAGGCATCCGACAGCTTCTCGATCTCGGGCGCCAGCGGCGACAGCGCATCGAGGAAGACGGTTTGCACGACCTGGGATGCCCGGTCGAACTGGATCGCCAGGTTCTGCCACCGGCGCGCCAGCGCGTCCGAGACGGCCATGCGGCGCCGGTCCTGCTCGACCATCTGCCGGCTGCTCTCGATCTCCTGCACCGTCATGGCGTGCAGCCGCTGCAGGTCTTCCTCGGTGAAGATCTCCAGCAGGCCGCGGGCCCGGGCGTAGGCGGTGCTCTGCCCGCCTTCCTCGTAGATCTCCTTCGCCCGGCGCGGCGCCTGCAGCGCCAGCTCGCTCACGCTGGCGTTCGGATCCAGGCCCATCGAGATCAGGGCCCACCGCTTGTCGGGATCCAGCCTGGCGCTGGAAATGCTGCCCAGCATGCCGCGGGGGTCGACCATCTTGCCGTAGTTGGTCTCGAAGGCGCGCAGCTCGCCCGGAGCCAGCCCCAGGCCCTGGCTGGCGCGCCGTGTGGCCCCTGCGGCGCTTGCCAGGCTGGACAGCCCCCACAGGCCGCCTGCGCCCGCCAGGCCCGCCCCCAGGGCGCCCACGGTGCCCCAGCGCAGCAGGGAGACGGCGGTGTTGGTAATGCGGCTGGAGATGGCGCCGTAGATCCCGAGCAGCCGCTGCCCATCCTGCACGGCCATGCGCGTCCAGCGCGAGATCGAGCCCCAGCTGCCGGCGGTGTCGCGCAGGGCCCGGTTGTACTCCTTCTGGCTGTCGACCACCTTGTCGGTGGCGCCCAGCACCTTCGACAGCGCCTCGGTCTGCGAGTCGACCCGTTCGGCCACGCGGTTGATGGCTTGCTCGATGCGCCCCCAGGCCAGCGGCAGGGTCTGCACCGTGGCGTTGTATTTCTCGAAGTCGGCCTGGAACTTCTTGAACGCCTCGTCGTCGACCTGGACTTGCAGAATGCTGGTGGGCATCAGGAACTCCTGCCGGTGGCCGCGGCGATCAGGTATCGCTGCCGGAACTGATGCGCATTGGCGTAGTGCTCCAGGCCGGCCTGGATCGCGAAGCCGGGCCAGCCCTCATTGCCCAGCCAGTCGAGCAGCGCGCCTAGGTGGCCGGTGCCGTCTCGCCAGTATTCGCGGCCGCGGTCAATGTCTGCAAGGAAGCGGCGAACTCCGTAGAGCTGGACGAGGTAGTCCGGGTTCCCCAGAGGTCGCCCATGCTCTGCAGCATGGGGACGAGCGTCTTCTTCAGGTGCATGGCTGAGAGCACCGTAAAAAAAACGATGGCGCCGATCACCTCCGCTTTCTCGCGGTCGCTGAACGTGCCTTGTTGCAGCGCGACCGCCATCGGCACCGCGGCCCAGCCGGCATCGCCCGGCTGCACCACGTTCGAGAGGCGCACCATCTCGGCCACCAGGGTGCGCTCCACCCCCTCGGGCCCGTCCCAGACCTTCATGGTCTGCGCGACGTTCTTCAGCGCCAGGCCGGCCAGGCGCGGGCCGGCGATGATCGACAGCCCCTCGGCGTTGATGGTGGCAAAGGTCTTGCCGATCACCAGCCAGTGCGCCTCGAACACCTCGCGCGAGAGCGGGGCGACGTGCACGTAGATCTCGTGCCTGCCGCGCTCCAGCGGGATCACCAGGTTGAGGTTGTCGTCGAGGCGCATCGGGGCGTCTCCGCGCTAGATCAGGTTCCAGAGGGTGGAGTTGGTGTTGTAGTAACCGTGGATCGACACCACGAAGCCGGGGTCGTCGCCGGCCATGCTCATTTCGCGAACCGAAGCAATGGCCGCGTTGAAGAAGTCGTAATTCGGGAACCCGACGGCATCGGGGATGATCTGGATGGGGCCCAGCCGGGCGTCCACCTCCATGCGCTGCTTGTAGAGCGTGGCGAGCTGCTGGGTCTTCAGCAGGTGCACGGTCACGTTGGCGATCATGTAGGGTTCCGGGCTGGTGACCGCGCCGGTGAGGGTGGGGATGAAGAGCGTGGACTCGCCCTGCAGCGCCACCGCGATCGCGCCCTTGCCCAGGAACGCGGCGGTGACGTTGAGGGTGGGCGCGTTGGGGATCACCACCGAGCCGCGGATGCGGTTGAGGGTGCCCTGGTCGACCAGCGGGTTGGCAGCCATCGGCGGTGCTCCTGGTTACGGCGGCGACGGATCAGGCGGTCGGGAAGTCGGTGACGTTCACGTTGAAGATGATCTCGGTGAACCCGCGGGCCGGGGTGTAGCTGACCGACAGGCCGGCATATTTGCCGATCGGGTAATCGTTCGGGTTGTCGACCACGTAGGTCGGGAAGTCGACGGCATTGACCGTGACCGGCGCCAGCACCAGGCCGTAGGTGATGCCGCGGTTCATGGTCGCCTGCGCCCGCGCCTGCAGGCGGTTGATGCCGTCCTGGTTGTAATAGAGCGGGTTGATCGGGTTGTTCGACCCGTTGATGATTTCGTTCGACAAGTCGAGGTCCATGTTGATCTGGACCCAATCGACCGAATACCAGTAGGTGGCGTCGCGGCCATCCATCGTGGTGCCCCAGAACAGCACCGTATTCGTGATGCCGCCCTCGGCGCCGGTGCCGATCCAGTTGACGTGCGCTGCCTTCAGGGCGGCAAAGGTGGCCCCGTTGCCGCGGATCGGGTAGGCGGTCACCCCGAACATGTACCCGAAGGCAAACGGCGCGACCTTGTTGGTCGTGCTGGGGTTGTAGTTGAGCCAGCGGTAGAATGCGGCCGCCAGCGAGAATTCGGTGAGCGGGGTCAGCGGCGCTTCCACCAGGCCGATCACGCATTTCATGGTCGCGTCGAAGCTGGTGTAATTGCCGAGCGCCATGGTGGTGAAGAAATAGGTCTTCGCGCTGGTCGCCTCGAAATCCGCCATCAGGGTGCGGAAGGTGCTGTCATAGGCGAAGGTTCGCGGCACCAGGTAGGCATAGAAAAACTGCGGCGTGCTGGCTTCGATGAAGGCTTCCAGCGCCACCACCGCGTCGTAGGTCTGCACGTTGCCCAGCTCCAGCACGTAGACGCTGACCGCGGTGCCCTGGGCAAAGAACGTGTTGACCATCGCCTCCAGGACCGAGACGCCGATCGGCGCCCAGGTGCCCTGCACGGTGACCACGCCGGGGTTGCTGACCAGCGGGAAGGTGAAGGTGCTGGCGCCGGTGATGGTGCAGATCCGGTCGTTGGCGTTGTAGGCGGTCGGGGTCACCCCGGCGATCGTGAGGTTCAGCACGTCGCTGGTGGTCATTCCGTGCGGCGCGGCGGTGGTGACGGTCACCACCCCGCCCGACCAGGTCATCGAGGCAATCGCTGCCGGCGCGCGCAGGATCGCATCGAGGTCGCTGGCCTGGGTGAGCAGGGTAGTGGTGCCGGGCGCCGTCGTCGTGCCGCCCTGGCTCACCAGCGCGCCGGTCTTCTGCAGCGTGGACGGCGCCGGGGCGATCGTCTGGCTGACGTTCACCGTGACGATGTTGTTCGACATGGGCGAGAGCCTCCAGGGCGGGGGACGAAGGCGTCAGGCGGCCGATGGCGCGGCCTGGCGTCAGGCGGCGGCGGTCAGCTCGACGGTGCCAAAGGTCTGGGTGCCGGTGCCGGTGATGGCGATCGCGCCGGTGTAGACCTGGTTCGGGCCGAAGACGTTGGCGAGGAACAGCGTGCTGCCGGCCGCCAGGTCGAGCGCCTTGTCGGCCGAGGCATCGCCTGTGGCGCCGAAGAACACTTGCATGGTGGCCGCGCCATTGTTGGTGATGCTGCCGCCGGGCAGACGGTTGGCGTTCGCGGCCAGGCACGCCTGGAAGGTGTTGGTGACCGCGATCGTGCCGGTGGCGACGGTCGGGGTGACGGCCGTGAAGCCCGGGACAAGCCGGCGGCTGGCGTCGACCGCCAACGCCTTCGGCTGGCCGCCATTCAGGCCGACGAGAACCTGCTGTGCGTTCTGAGGCATGGTCCGCTCCTTGCGTGTGAGGAATCAGGTTTCCGCCGATACCACGGCATGCGCCGCGATGCACTCGGCATCCGCAATGTCCCGCGCCATCGCCGGCACCACCTCGTGCACGATGCGCCAGCCGCGGAAGCCTTCGACGGCTTTCTTCAGGTGCTCCCAATCCGCGTCCTCGAGGAGGACGTGGTCCGCGCCAGCGCGCCAGGCTGCGTCCAGCGGGGCCAGAATGCGCAGCAGCCGGGCGATTTCTGACAGCGGCAGCCCGCGCTCGCCGGCCGCGCCGTTGATCACGCCGATGATGTTGCGGGCGTAGGAAAACTCGATGTCCGGTGCGTCGGCGGGCTGGCCTGCCAGGCGGATCGGGATGGTCTTCAGGGGGATGCGGCGCATGGCTTCCTCAGCTGGCGGCGTAGAGCGGGATTGCGTAGTTGGCCGTCGTCGACCCGTTGTTCACCGTGACCTGCATGAAGGCGGCCGCGTTGGCTGGCGTGGCGCCCCCGGCGCCTGCGGCCGCGGTGTTCTGGGTGGTGCAGGTGAGCTCGAACCGGCCGCCGCTGCGCGCTCTCAGCGCCAGGTTGGGGTTGCTGCCGTCGCCGATCGCCGCCAGCGCCGGTGCCTGGCCCGAGGCGGCGGGGGTGATCGCGATCCCGTTGTCGGCCGACGCCACGGTGGATATTGCCAGGCCGATGTTGCCGTCGGGCTGCAGGAACAGCAAACCACCGTCCTGCGCCTGCATCGAGACCGCGTTGTCGGCATCGGCGATCGTGGAGGTGATGTAGAAGGCGCGCGCGCCGTTTCCGTCGCCGCCCTCGGCGTACCACGACACCAGGTGACCCAGCCCCATGGCGATCGCCTCGCCGAAACCGCTGGTCCCGTCGGCGCCGGTGAGGGCATCCCTGGCGAACACGATGCCGGCGTTGAACGTGCTGCCGTTGGGCACGATCGCCAGCGCCGAGATGGCGGGGTCGACGTCGAGCCCCTGGCCGCCGCCGGATCCCAGCCGAAGCGCCTGTGCGCTGCCCACCAGCAGCTCCCTGTAGGGCGTGGGCGTGCCGTTCGGCGTGCCCGACATGTTGATCGCCTCGAACTCCGCGGCGAACGCATCCGACACCGTGCCGGGGTAGACCCGCGCCTCGGAGTAGAACCCGTACGCCGCGTAATAGCCGGTGGGGTAGCTGCCGGGATTGTTGGCGATCGCAAACGCGGCCACGCCGATGGTGGTCTGGGTGGTGCCGGCGGCCACCGGATCCAGGTCGGCGGTCTGTGAGCCGACCGTGAGCGCGATGGTGCCGAAGGCCGAGGTGATCGCTGCGGTGGCGTTGAACACCGGCCAGTTGATCAGCTGCGACAGCCAGTCCTTTTCGACGTTCGGCTTGGCGGCATCGTTGGCCGTGGCCGCGCCGACCAGGAGGCGGTCGTTCACCCGCATCACCCGCGCGCCGTCGTCCGACCAGAAGTCGCCGGTCGCCTCGGCGGTGAAGTCGCCGACCATGTCGAGGGTGGCGAACTTGCCGTAAGCCGGGCTGGTGCCGCCGATCGACACGTTGTTCAGCACGCCGCCGGTGATGTTCACCGCGGCGGCATCCTGCTGCGCCATCGAGCGCAGCTGCAGGTTGGCGCGTGCGGCCGCCTTGTTCGGAACGTCGGCCAGGTTCGCGTCGCGCACCAGGCGCGCCATGATGGCGTCGTTGACCGGGCCGGCGTCGGCGGGGTTCCCGGGGGCGATTTCGCTCATGACCAGGTGGTTCCGTCGTTCCAGGTGAAGGTGTTCCAGCGGCCGGGGTTCGGCATCACGCCGCCCTGCGGCTCGTAGGTGACGAAGGCGGAGAGGATCAGCTGCCGCGCGATATCCCGGGCCGTCGCCTGCAGGTAATTCACCTCGTATTCGATGGTCTTCTTCTGGGCGAGCACGCCCAGCTCGACCTGGCTTTGCTTTTCATCGCGCGGCACCGGCATGTTCATGATGCCCATGCGCGGGAGGTTTCGGAACTGCCACTGGACGTAGTCGCAGAAGTCCAGCACCTGCGCGTTGCGCAGCCCGTAGGTGGTGACCCGGACCTTTTCGCGCACCAGCTGGCTGTGGCTGAGGGTGCGGTTGAGGATCGGCGCGCCGCTCATGGCCACCGTCGATTCGGGGTAGATGTGCACCGCGACGAAGGGCGGCGCCAGGTTCTGGGTCACCAGGAACGACGGGAACACCGGCCACGGCAGGCCGCGCAGCCCGATCGCCGGGATCGACGGGTTCACCAGGTCCAGCCACAGCGGCAGGGAGTTGCTGACCACCTGGGCCGGCGAGAAGGTTGCCAGATCGTCGATGATCTGGGTCTCCATCGTGGAGAAGATCGCGTCGCCCTCGTAGTGATGAATTTTGGCCTGTTCGTAATACATGCCGCGGCGCGCGAAGCTGAACCGCACGCCCTGCCACTCGCCGATATACATGACGGCCGGGCCGATATCGTTGAAGTCCTCGATTTCGACTTCGCTGGTGAACACCACGCGGTTGAGGCTGGCCGCGTCGGCTTCCTGCTGGTTCGCCTGGCTCATGTAGTGCAGCGAGCCGTTGGCCACCACCGTGGGGGCGGAATACTGCTGCCCGGGCGGGGCATTGTAGGGGCCGCCCCCGTTGAACCGGTGCGCGTTGAACACGGCCGAGGGGCTGGCCAGGTCGGCGCGCACCCAGAAGACCGAGCCGTCGATCGGCAGCACCAGGCGCACGTATTTCGTGAACGTGATGACCTGGTTTTCGGAAAGGACGCGCTCGCCGGCCTGGATGGTGGCGCCCAGCTGGTGCCGCGCGCGGGCGGATTCGGATGCCGACACGGCCCTACTCCACCCACGCCATGAAGCTGGCCTGGTATAGCCCGGTGTCGCGGAACGACGGCCGGCGCGGGCCCCGGCGGCGCTTCAGCCGGCTGTTGACCCCCATCAGGGCCGCCTTGGTGGGCACGCCCGGGTAGCCCAGCGACTCCATCGCGCGACTGCTGATGAACTTCTTGAACCGCTTCTGGATCTCGCTGGTGGCTTCCAGAAAAGGGTTGGCGCCCACCGGGGCGCCCATCAGCACGTTCTCCATGGCGTCGTGCAGGGATTCGTTGAGCAGATCCAGCACGCCCCCGTCTTCCTCGTAGAACACCTCCATGACGTGGTAGCGGTTCTCCAGCCATTGCGCGACCTGGCCGGTGGTGACCGTGCGCGCCTTCTTCTCCGGGGCGGCGATCGCGTCGCGGCCGCGGCGGCGCCGGGCCGGGTTCGCCGCCTTCTTGCCGCCGTCGTAGCTGGTGTACGGCTGGTCGATGACGCCAAGGTGCAGCGTGATCACGTGAGCCCCCAGAGCGGCCCATAGGACTGCGCCCAGGCCAGGTATTGCCGGCCGTAGGGGGTCTTCAGGTTCTGCAGGTTGGCCAGCGTGAATTCCTTCATCTGCTCGGGGTTGAGCAGCGAGGTGCTGGTGCCCTGGTCGCTCGACGACGTGACCACGCCGGGCGCGAACGCGAAGATTGCGAAGCTGGTGCGCAGATCGGCCCAATAGGTCGAAGGCGGGACGTCCTGGCACCAGTTGACCAGGAAGTCGCCGCCCAGGTTGTAGACCGCCAGGGTGTAGATCGGCGGCACGGCCGCCAGCGCCTGGTTCACCGTGGCAAGCGCCAGGTCGTAGGCGAAGCCGATGAAGATGCTGTCGTCGGGCAGCGCCGAAGTGGGCACGGCCATGAAGTCCCGCACCCATTGCAGGAAACCCGCCTGCGAGGGCGCGGTGCCCGACATGTGCCGTGCCTACGCCGCGGCGCGGCCGCGGCGGCGCGTGGGGGCGGGGGGGCCGCCCTCGGCCTGGCCGGCGGTGGGCACGCGGATGCCTTCGTTCACCTCGGGGGTGCCGCCGTCTTTCCGTTCCTCCTGGATCGTCATTTCCAGCGCGGTGAGCCCGGCTTCCGGGTGGTTCGCGGTGACCTGCTGCGCCACCGCCACGGCGGCGCGCTGGCGCAGCTCGCGGCCGCGTTCCTCCAGCACCTGCTGGTTCGAGGTCAGCGCGCGGCGGATCTTGTCCACGCTGATCGGCTTATCGACCGAGTAGCAGAGGCCGACGAAATCCTTCGTCCGGTCGATTTCCTCGACCGGGATCACGCCGTAGCGCCGGTGTTGCTTGTCCAGGTAGTCGATGTCTTCGCTGTTCCAATCGCCCGGCAGCTGCACCTGCTGGCCGACGTCGACCTGCATGCGATGCGGCACGCGGCCGCCGATCGAGCGCCAGACGAAGTCCTGCACCTGGCGGGTGGTGTTGACGAGATAGACCTTCATGCGGGGGGTCATCCTGTGGGGCCGCGCAGCGCGGCGGTGGGGGCGGTGTGG